>Ga0247812_10000073_pt1 | contig 149914 bp, 140 predicted proteins | sample UWRJL149409B1_FD_178011 | JGI IMG/M metagenome (GOLD analysis project Ga0247812, IMG submission 178011) | Plant litter microbial communities from Arlington Agricultural Research Station in Wisconsin, United States - UWRJ-L149-409B-1 | ecosystem: Environmental > Terrestrial > Plant litter >... | reverse complement strand
CGGGCGTACTTGCCCAGTTCGTGGTGGCCCCGCTCGTCGTGCCCTACCTGGTCTTCCTCGTGTTGCTCGTCGCCGGCGCGATCGCCGTGGCGTTCGTTCCCGAGACGGTCGAGCGCCAGGAGGAACGCCCCGCGTACCGTCCGCAGCGCGTGTCGCTGCCCGCGGCGTCCCGGTCGACCTTCTTCGCCGCAGGGGCCGGCGCGTTCTCGGCCTTCGCGATCTTCGGCCTGTTCACATCCCTCGCCCCCAGCTTCCTCGCCGGCACTCTGCACGAGCCGTCGCGCCTGGTGGCCGGCGCCGTGACGTTCGTCGTGTTCGGCGCGGCCGCGGTCTCGCAGGTGCTGACCGCGCGCCTCTCGGCCCTCCGCCAGCTGCAGCTCGCCGTGCCGCTCATGGCCGTCGGCCTCGTGGCCATGGCGACCGGGGTGCTCGTCGTCAGCCTCCCGGTGTTCGTCGGCGCCGGCGTGCTCGCCGGCGCGGGTGTCGGCATCCTGTTCCGCAGCTCGATCGGCGTCGCCGCATCGCTCGCGTCGGGCGCGTCTCGCGGCGAGATCCTCGCGGCGCTGTTCCTCATCGCCTACGCGGGCATGTCGGTGCCCGTGCTGCTGATCGGCCTCGCGCTGGCCTATCTGCCGAGCACGACGGTGCTCGTCGGGTTCGCCGCGATCGTGCTGGTTCTCGTGCTCGTCTCGGGCGCCCGCATGATCGCCACGCGCCGCTAACGGCTGAAACGCGGGGCCTGCTGGTACTCTGGAGGTGCAACACCATGGAGCAGGCTGGCGGAGAGCTGGTCAGTAGTGGTGAGATTCCAGATTTCGACGGGCCCTGCGGGCGCGTTACGCGGCTGGCGTCTTTCTACTGTTGGCCAGACATGCGCCCCACTCTGGGGATAAGCGCGCGTACACAAATCTGTGTGTCGAACGGCCCCTGCTCCTCGACGAGTCCATTCCATACGGGAACGGACGTAAAACAAAGAGGAGAAACCCCCACCATGGAGGGTCCAGAAATCAAGTTCGCCGAAGCCGTTCTCGACAACGGCAAGTTCGGCACGCGCACCGTGCGCTTCGAAACCGGTCGTCTCGCACAGCAGGCCCAGGGCGCAATCGCGGCCTACCTCGACGAAGACACCATGATCCTCAGCGCGACCAGCGCTGGCAAGCACCCCCGTGAGGGCTTCGACTTCTTCCCCCTCACGGTGGACGTGGAAGAGCGCTCGTACGCGGCCGGCAAGATCCCCGGTTCGTTCTTCCGTCGCGAAGGCCGTCCGTCGACCGAGGCCATCCTGGTCTGCCGTCTCATCGACCGCCCCCTGCGCCCGACCTTCGTCGAAGGCCTGCGCAACGAGGTCCAGGTCGTCATCACCGTCCTGAGCATCGCTCCCGACGAGTTCTACGACGCCCTCGCGATCAACGCGGCATCGCTGTCGACGCAGATCTCGGGCCTGCCGTTCTACGGTCCGATCGGTGGCATCCGCCTCGCACTGATCAACGACCAGTGGGTCGCGTTCCCGAAGTACAGCCAGCTCGAAGACGCCGTGTTCGACCTCACCGTCGCCGGCCGCCTCGTCACCGATGCCGACGGCAACGAAGACGTCGCGATCATGATGGTCGAAGCCGAAGCGACCGAGAACAGCTGGGAGCTCATCAAGGCCGGCGCCACCAAGCCCGACGAGGCAGTCGTCGCGCAGGGCCTCGAGGCATCCAAGCCGTTCCTCAAGCAGCTCATCAAGGCGCAGCTCGAGGTAGCAGCCCAGGCCGCGAAGCCGATCGCCGCGTACCCGGTCTTCCCGCCGTACCAGCAGGCCACCTACGACTCGGTCGCGGGCTTCGCCTACGAAGAGCTCAAGGGCGTCTACCAGATCGCCGACAAGGTCGCCCGCCAGGACGCCGACGACGAGCTCAAGGACCGCGTCAAGGCGCACGTCGCATCCGAGATCGAAGCGGGCAAGCTCGACGCGAGCGCGACCGGCGAGATCTCTGCCGCCTACAAGTCGGTCTCCAAGAAGGTCATGCGCACCCGCGTGCTGACCGAGGGAATCCGTATCGACGGCCGTGGCCTGTCCGACATCCGTGCGCTCGACGCCGAGGTGCAGGTCATCCCGCGCGTTCACGGTTCGGCGATCTTCCAGCGCGGAGAGACCCAGATCCTCGGCGTGACCACGCTGAACATGCTCAAGATGGAGCAGCAGATCGACTCCTTGGCCCCCGTGACCAAGAAGCGCTACATGCACCACTACAACTTCCCGCCCTACTCGACCGGTGAGACCGGCCGCGTCGGTTCGCCGAAGCGTCGCGAGATCGGGCACGGCTTCCTCGCCGAGCGCGCCATCGCACCGGTTCTGCCCGACCGCGCCGACTTCCCCTACGCGATCCGCCAGGTGTCCGAGGCTCTCGGCTCCAACGGTTCGACGTCGATGGGTTCGGTCTGCGCCTCGACCCTCTCGCTGCTGAACGCCGGTGTGCCGCTGCGCGCACCCGTCGCCGGCATCGCGATGGGCCTCATCTCCGACGAGATCGACGGAGTGACGCGCTACGCGGCACTCACCGACATCCTCGGTGCCGAAGACGCCCTCGGCGACATGGACTTCAAGGTCGCCGGAACTTCCGAGTTCGTCACCGCGATCCAGCTCGACACGAAGCTCGCCGGCCTGCCCTCCTCCGTTCTGGACGGCGCGCTCAAGCAGGCCAAGGAGGCTCGCACCGCGATCCTCGCCGTGATCAACGCTGCGATCGATGCTCCCGACGAGATGGCCCCCACGGCGCCTCGCGTGATCTCGGTGCAGATCCCGATCGACAAGATCGGCGAGCTGATCGGCCCGAAGGGCAAGACGATCAACCAGATCCAGGACGACACCGGAGCCGACATCTCGATCGAGGACGACGGAACCGTGTACATCGGCGCCGTCGACGGTCCGTCGGCCGAGGCCGCCCGTGCCGCCGTCAACGCGATCGCCAACCCCCTCAACCCCGAGGTCGGGGAGCGCTTCCTGGGAACGGTCGTCAAGATCGCGACCTTCGGTGCGTTCGTCTCGCTCACCCCGGGCAAGGATGGTCTGCTCCACATCAGCGAGGTGCGTAAGCTTGCCGGTGGAAAGCGCGTCGAGAACGTCGAAGACGTTCTCGCCGTCGGCCAGAAGATTCAGGTCGAAATCACCAAGATCGACGACCGCGGAAAGCTGTCGCTCGCTCCTGTCGAGGACGAGACCGTCGGTGGAGACACCGAGGGTAGCGCAGCCGCCAGCGAGGGCCCCGAGGCCCCCGCTGAAGGCTAGTCGCCGAGATAGATCTGCTCAGGGCCTCTCGCCAGGCGCCTGAGTAAGACGGAGAAGCCCCCACCGCAAGGTGGGGGCTTCTTTGCGTCCACCTCCCGTTCACCTCGCGGGGTACAGAAAGTCCCGTTTATATCCGGCAGAAGTCGTATCGGCTACGTCCTGATAACGATCAGGGTGTCATCCTCGAATTGTCGGAGGTGCCGCCTATTCTCGAACTGAGCCAGGGGGTATTGCGAGATGACGACAGCGATCGACACCGATCGGCCGACAGCGCGTTCCGTACAGCGCAGGGTCGGGTCATCCGACCTGCATGTCTTCCCGCTCGCGATCAGCGGCAACGTCTTCGGCTGGACGGCCGACGTCGTCTCCACGAACGGCATCCTCGACTCCTACGCGGCCGGTGGCGGCAACTTCGTCGACACGGCAGACTCCTACGCCGCGGGGCGCAGCGAGATCATGATCGGCAATTGGATGCGCGACCGTCGCAACCGCCCCGACATGGTCGTAGCGACCAAGGTCGGCAAGAGCGCCGACAACCCCGGCCTGTCGGCCAAGGCCCTCACCGCTTCGGTGCACGCCTCGCTCGAGCGCCTGCGCACCGGCTACATCGACCTGCTCTACCTGCACGTCGACGACGAGAGCGTGCCGTTCGAAGAGACCCTCTACGCGGTCGACGAGCTGATCCGCGCCGGCAAGGTGCGCTACTTCGGCGTGTCAGACCACACCGGCAACCGCCTCATCGAGGCGCGCATCGCCTCGGGCCAGATGGGCATCGCGCCCATGGTCGCGCTGCAGAACCAGTACAACCTGCTGCACCGCGGCGAATACGAGGGCGACCTCGCGCGCGTCGCCGACCGCCAGGGTCTCGGCGTTATGCCGCGCTTCGCGCTCGCCAGCGGATTCCTCACCGGCAAGTACCGCTCCCGCTCCGACGTCGCGAAGAACGAGCGCGGCGCCGAGGCCGCCAAGTACCTCACCCGCAAGGGGCTGAAAGTGCTCGCCGTGCTCGACCGCATCGCGGCGGGCCACGGCGTGCCGGTCGCGACCGTGGCTCTCGCCTGGTTGCTCACCAAGCCGAACGTCGTGGCACCCGTGGCCTCGGCGAGCCGCCCGGCGCAGGTCGACGACCTCGTGGCCGCCGCCCGCCTGCCGCTCACCCGCGCGCAGGTCGCCGAGCTCGACAAGGTCAGCGGCTAGAACAGCCCGCGGCCGCGACGACCGGCGGCTAGAACAGCCCGGGGATCGCTACCCAGCCGAACGCCGTCACGATCACGATCGAGTTGAGCACGAGGGCGACCACCGTCATCGTCTTGCTGCCGCGGCCGCCGGTCAGCAGGGCGAGCACGAGCACCACCTCGAGCGCGACCGACACGACGATGAGGCTCAGCGGCGCGGGCAAGGCGGTGAAGAACGTCAGCAGCATAAGCACGGCGAGAATCAGCTCGAGCACCGCGAGAACCGTGGAGTTGCGGCTCGAACGCAGCCGGGCGATGCCGTCGAGAAGGGCGAGGACGGCGGCGACCGCGGTGATGAGCGTCAGGATGTTCAGGGTGATCATGTCAGACAACGCTACCGGCTGAGCGTCGGCCGTCGTCGCGGCCGCCGTCGCGCCCATCGTCGCGACCGGAGACCCATGACGTAGGCTCGATGTCGATATGACCGGTGCAGTGCAGTTACCCCTCGACCTCGCAGAACTCTCTTTCACCGCGACCGGTGACTCCCTCGTGAGACGCACCGTCCTTCCGAGCGGTGTGCGCATCCTCAGCGAACGCGTGCCCGGTGCGCGCAGCGCCACGGTCGGCTACTGGGTGGCCGTCGGCTCGCGCGACGAGACCCCGTCGACATACGGCTCGACGCATTTCCTCGAGCACCTGCTCTTCAAGGGCACCACGACCCGCACCGCGCTCGACATCGCCGTGAGCTTCGACGCCGTCGGCGGCGAGCACAACGCGATGACGGCGAAGGAGTACACCTGCTACTACGCGAAGATCCAAGACCGTGACCTGCCGATGGCCGTCGACGTCATCTCCGACATGCTCACCTCGTCGCTGCTCGATCCTGCGGAGTTCGAGACCGAACGCGGTGTGATCCTCGAAGAACTCGCGATGGCCGACGACGATCCGGGCGACGTCACGAGCGAGCGCTTCTTCGAGGCGGTTCTCGGCGACCACGCCCTCGGCCGCCCCATCGGCGGCAGCCCCGAGACCATCGCCGCGGCGACGCGCGACTCGGTGTGGAACCACTACCGGGCCAACTACCGCGCGCAAGACCTCGTGATCACCGTGGCGGGAGCCGTCGACCACGACGAGCTCGTCGCGGGCGTCACCGCGGCCCTGCGCCGCGCCGACTGGAACCTCGAGGCCGCCGCCGCACCCGTGCCCCGCCGCAGCGCGTCGGGCGACCTGATCGAGCGCGGCAGTGCTCTCTCCGTGGTGCAGCGTCCGATCGAGCAGGCCAACATCCTGCTCGGCGTCGAGGGCCTCGCCGCCTCCGACCCCCGGCGCGCCACCCTCGCCGTGCTCAACTCGGTGCTCGGCGGCGGCATGTCGAGCCGCCTGTTCCAGGAGATCCGCGAGAAGCGCGGCCTCGCCTACTCGGTCTACTCGTTCTCGCCCAGCTACTCCGACGCCGGACTCTTCGGCATCTACGCCGGATGCTCGCCGTCGAAGGCCGGCCAGGTGACCGAACTCATGCTCGGCGAGTTCCGCAAACTCGCGACGACCGGCGTCACCGCCGACGAGCTGCGCCGCGCGAACGGCCAGCTCAGCGGCGCGTCGGCGCTCGCCCTCGAAGACTCCGACACCCGCATGTCGCGCCTCGGCCGCGCCGAACTGACGATGGGGGAGTACGTCGACCTCGACGAATCGCTGCGACGCCTCGACCTGGTCACCGCCGACGGCATCCGTGAACTTGCCGAGGAACTCGTGTCGCGGCCCCTTTCGGTCGCCGCAGTGGGCACGATTGACGAGGGCGTCTTCGACGGCCTGTCGGCAGAGTCGCCGGCGCCCGCGGCCTGACTCATCTTCTGAGCAGGACGCGGACTGAACTAACAAAGCGGGGATTCTTTGTCACACTTCATCTACCTGGTGCGCCACGGCGAACAGCAGGACGCCGAATACGGCCTTCCCGACGGACCGCTGTCGCCCCGCGGACGCCGCCAGGCCGAAGCGATCGCCGAGCGACTGAGCGGGGTTCCGTTCACGAGTGCCTGGCACTCGCCGCTCGAGCGGGCGTCGGAGACCGCCCGCATCATGAAGGGCCGGATGCCCGCCCTCGACCTCCAGCCGACGGCCCTGCTCTTCGACTGCTACCCGAGCGGTCCGACGCCCGACATGCCGCGCGCGTTCGAGTCGTTCTTCGGCTCGGTCACCGAGGAGGAGATCGAGGCCGGCCAGGCCCAGATGGCCGACGCCACAGCCGAGTTCCTGTCGCCGTCGAGCGGCGACCGCCACGACCTGCTCATCACGCACAACTTCGTCATCGGCTGGTTCGTGCGGGAGGTGCTCGACGCCCCCAACTGGCGCTGGCTCGGGCTCAACCAGGCCAACTGCGGCCTCACCATCATCCGCGTGCGCACGGCGAAACCGCCGGTGCTCGTGACCCACAACGACCTCAGCCACCTGCCGATCGAGCTGCGCACGGGAATGCCCGAGGGCTGGCCGGTCTGAGCCGGCCTGCCGGTTGAGTAAGGCCGTCCACGGCCTGTATCGAAACCCCGCGAGGCCTGCCGGTCGAGTAAGGCCGTCCACGGCCTGTATCGAAACCTCGCGAGGTCTCGATACGACCGCTGCGCGACCTACTCCACCGGCGTGAGCGTCTTCGCGAACCAGTCGGTCGCGTTCGGGTTGTCGTTGTACGGCTCGACGTTCACGAACCCGGCCGAGCGGTACAGTCCGCCCGCGGCCTCGAGACTCGCATTGGTGTCGAGCACGAGCTCGGTCGCGCCGAACTGCCGCGCGCGCCGTTCCAACTCGGCGAGCAGGGCACGGCCGTAGCCGAGTCCGCGTGTGTGCGGCTGCAGCCAGAGGTGCTTGACCTCGAAACGCACCTCGCCGGCGGGCCCGTCGTCGAGGCGCCGGATACCGCCGCACCCCACGTCGGCCGGCTCCCCGGCCAGGTCTTCGCCCTCGACCACGAGGAAGACGCCGCGAGGCGGCACGAACTGGGCCGCATCGGGGAACGTCGTCGTGTACGTTCCGCCGGTGAAACCGAGCGCGCGGCTGGTGAAGTACTCGGTGAGGAGGGCGTTCGCCGCGGCATCCGTCGTCTGTGTTTCGCGCCAGGTGACCATGTGTCCAGCCTAGGCCGCTGTAAGTTGGGAACCATGACTACGAAGGTCGCCGTCGTCGGCGCAACCGGCACCATGGGGCGACTCGTCTCCCGACTCGTGAACGACTCCGAAGATTTCGAACTCGTCGCCTCGCTCGCATCGAAGGATCCGCTGAGCGACATGCTCGGAGCGGACGTGGTGGTGGATGTCACGTTGCCCGCCGTCTCGCAGGGGGTCGTCGATTTCGCCGTCGCGAACGGCCTCAACGTGCTCGTCGGCACGTCGGGCTGGTCGGCAGACCGCATCATCTCGCTCGAGCACCTGCTCGCCGACGTGCCCGGCGTCGGCGTCGTCATCGTTCCGAACTTCTCGCTCGGGTCTGTGCTCGCGACCTCGTTCGCGGCCATGGCGGCCCGCTTCTACGACTCGATCGAGATCATCGAGGCGCACAAGTCGTCGAAGATCGACTCGCCGAGCGGCACCGCCGTGCGCACCGCCGAGCTCATCGGCAAGGCCCGCGCGAGCATCGGCCCGGTCATCGCGCCGCACGCCGACCAGCGGGCGCGGGGCCAGCAGGTCGCGAGCGTGCCGATCCACAGCCTGCGTATGCAGGGTGTCGTCGCCAAGCAGGACGTGGTCTTCGGCGGCACGGGCGAGACGCTCACCCTCAGCCACGTCACGATGTCGGAGACCTCGTACGAGGCGGGCATCCTGCTCGCGCTCAAGGCGGCACGCGGCGCCGAGGGCGTCACCGTCGGCCTCGACAAACTGATCGACATCGCGTGAAGGCACGCGTCGCCGCCATCTCGATGGCGGTACTGCTCGTCATCTACCTCGGCTTCGTCGTCAACTACGCCTTCGTGCTCATCGGCACGGGCGTCGGTGTCGCCATCGCGATGGGCGTCGCGCTGCTCGTGCTTCCGCTCATCGCGGCCTGGCTGCTCTACCGCGAGATCACCTTCGTGCTGCGCGGCGAGCGGCTCGTGAAGCTCATGGGCGAGGCCGGCGAGCTGCCCGTCGACGACCTGCCGCGACGTCCGAGCGGACGCGCCGATCCCGCGGCGGCCGACGCGCAGTTCCCCGCCTACAAGGCGGCCGTCGAAGAGCACCCCGACTCGTGGCGCGCCTGGTTGCTGCTCGGCCTCGCCTACGACGCCAGCGGCGACCGCCCGCGCGCCCGGTGGGCGACGCGCGAGGCGATCAAGCTGGAGAAGCGAGCCGGTTAGGTTTCGATTCGGTCGCTGGGCGACCTGCTCGACCGGCACTGGTGCTGGTTTCGATACGGGCGCTGGGCGACCTGCTCGACCGGCGCTAGTTCCAGACGGCCTGGATGGCCTGCTGCACCGTGGTGTGCTCGAAGGCGAAACCGTCGTCGAGCAGGCGGCGCGGCACCATCTTCTGGCTGGCCAGCAACAGTTCGCGGCCGGGCTCGCGCATCGCGAGCTGCACCACGGGTTCGGGGATGCGCCACGGGTGCCAGCGGTGCATCGCCTCGGCGAGCGCGCTCGTCACCTCTTCGGAGTGGGCGGGCGTCGGACCGGCCAGGTTGACGGCCCCGTCGAGTTGCGAGGTCAGCAGGTGACGGATGGCCGCGGCCTCGTCGTGCAGCGAGATCCACGGCCAGTACTGTTCGCCCGTTCCGAGTGTGGAACCCAGGCCGAACCGCGTGAGCAGCTGCAACGGCGTGAACGCGCCGCCGTCGCCGACCACGACGCCGGTGCGGAACGTGACGACCCGCGTGGAATGCGCCGCGATGTTGGCCGCCTGCTCCCAGGCGTCGGTGACGTCGGAGAGGAAGCCCTCGCCCTTCGCCGCCGACTCGTCGAGCGCCTGGTCGCCGCGGTCGCCGTAGTAGCCGACCGCCGACGCGTTGAGGAAGACCGCGGGCGGCGTCGGCGAGTTGACGATCGCGTCGGCGAGCGTCCAGGTGGCGTCGATGCGCGAGCGCAGGATCTCGCGCTTGTAGCTCGGCGTCCACGGGAGGCGGCCGATGGATGCGCCGGAGAGGTTGACGATCGCGTCGACGGAAGCGATCAGGCCCGGGTCGACGACGCGGGCGGTGGGGAACCAACGGTATTCGTCGCTGGCCCTGCGTTCACGCCGCACGAGCTTGAGGATCTCGTGGCCGTCGGCCTCGAGCTGGGCGCGCAGGGCGGAGCCGACGAGGCCGCTGGCCCCGGAGATGAGGATGCGCATCAGGCGAGGCTCGCTTCGAGGGTGATGGGGATGCCGGCGAGAGCGCGCGACACGGGGCAGTTCTCTTTGGCCTCGACCGCGAGGCGCTGGAACTCCTCGTCGGAGAGGTCGGCGACCTTGGCGCTCACCAGGAGGTGGCTGCCGGTGATGCCGACCGACGGGTCGAAGGTGACGGCGGCGGTCACCTGCAAGCTCTCCGGCGCGTGGCCGGCCGTCGCCAATCCGTTGGCGAAGGCCATCGAGAAGCAGGCCGAGTGAGCCGCGCCGAGAAGTTCTTCGGGGTTGGTCTTGCCGGCTTCGCCCTGTGAGCGCGCCGCCCACGAGACCGGGAACTCCGCGGCATCCGAAGAATCAAGCGAGGTGGTCCCTGATCCGCCGGGCAGATCTCCGAACCAGAGGGTCGTTGCTTCGCTGGTGACTGACATTGGAATGCTCCCTTTCGTCGTTCTCACCCTAGGCGCGCGCGGGCGGTATCGTGAAGCCATGCTGCAATATCTCGATCTGCTCCGCGACGTGCTAGAAAACGGTGCCGAGAAGTCCGACCGCACCGGAACCGGAACGCGCAGCGTCTTCGGTCGCCAGCTGCGTTTCGACCTCTCCGAGGGCTTCCCGATGCTGACCACCAAGAAGCTGCACCAGAAGAGCATCGTCGGCGAGCTCATCTGGTTCTTGCGCGGCGACACCAACGTGCACTGGTTGCAGGAGCGTGGCATCAAGATCTGGGACGAGTGGGCAGACGAGAACGGCGACCTCGGACCGGTCTACGGGCACCAGTGGCGCTCCTGGCCGACCCCCGACGGCGGTTCGATCGACCAGATCGCGAAGGTGATCGACTCGATCAAGAACAACCCCGACTCGCGTCGTCACATCGTGAGCGCGTGGAACGTGGCCGAGGTCGACGACATGGCGCTGCCGCCGTGCCACACGATGTTCCAGTTCTACGTCGCCGACGGCAAGCTGTCGTGCCAGCTCTACCAGCGCTCGGCCGACGTGTTTCTCGGTGTGCCCTTCAACATCGCGTCGTACGCGCTGCTGACGATGATCATCGCCCAGCTGACCGGCCTCGAGCCCGGGGAGTTCGTGCACACCTTCGGCGACGCGCACCTCTACAGCAACCACATCGAGCAGGCCGAGCTGCAGCTCACGCGCGAGCCCGGACCACTGCCCACCATGCTGATCAACCCCGAGCGCACCGAGATCGACAGCTTCGAGATCGAAGACTTCACGCTGATCGACTACGTCGCGCAGCCCTCGATCAAGGCGCCGATCGCGGTATGAGCGATCGACGGCCGCTGACCCTCGTCGCGGCGATGGGCTCGAACCGTGTCATCGGCCTCGACGGCGACATGCCCTGGCATTTCTCCGAAGACCTCAAGCACTTCAAGCGCACCACCATGGGCGGCGTGATGATCATGGGCCGCAAGACCTTCGACTCGATCGGACGCCCGCTGCCCGGCCGCCGCACGATCGTCATCACCCGCAGCGCCGACTGGGCGCACGAGGGCGTCGAAGTCGAGCACTCGCTCGACGAGGCGCTGAACTCCGCCGGCACCTCCGCGCCGGTGTTCGTGGTCGGCGGCGGCGAGATCTACGCCCAGGCGCTCCCGCTCGCCACCCGCCTCGTGCTCACCGAGATCGACGACGCCCCCGACGGCGATACGTTCTTCCCCGAGTGGTCGCGCACCGAGTGGGCGGAGACCGCCCGCGTGCCCGGCGAGACCGACCCGAAACTCGCCTTCGTCATGTGGGACCGTATTCCATGCGATCCGGCGCGCGGCTAACCGATAGCCTTAGACCGTGTCTACTACGTCTAACCCATTCGGCCAGGTTCTCGTCGCACTGGTGACCCCGTTCACGCCCGACGGCGAAGTCGACTGGAACGACGTGGAGAAGCACATCGACCGCGTGATCACCGACGGTGCGGACGGCATCGTCGTGACCGGCACCACCGGCGAGACATCCACCCTCACAGACCCCGAAAAGCTCAAGCTCGTCGAGGTCGCGAAGTCGGTGGCCGGCGGCCGCGCGAAGATCATCACCGGCGGCGGATCCAACGAGACCGCGCACGCCATCGAGCTCGCGAAGAAGAGCGAGAAGGCCGGCGCCGACGGCAACATGATCGTGACGCCGTATTACAACAAGCCGACGCAGGCCGGGGTGCTCACCCACTTCCGCATGATCGCCGACGCCACCGACCTGCCCGTGATCCTCTACGACATCCCGGGCCGCACCGGCATCCCGATCAAGTACGAGACGATCCTGCGCGCGTCGAAGCACCCCAACATCCTCGCGATCAAAGACGCCAAGGGCGACCTGGCCGAAGTGAGCCGGGTGCTCAACCAGACCGACCTCATCTACTTCTGCGGCGACGACGCCAACGCCCTGCCGAGCCTGTCGATCGGGGTCAGCGGCCTCATCGGCGTGACCGCGAACATCGCTCCGATGCCGTACCGCCACATGATCGACGCGGTCAACGCGGGCGACCTCACCACGGCGACCGCGGCGCACAAAGCGCTCGAGCCCCTCGTACGCGCGATCATGACCCACGTTCCCGGCACGGTATCGACCAAGTACGTGCTTCACGGCCTCGGCCGCATCGGCTCGCCCCGCGTGCGCCTGCCCCTCGTCGGCCCGGAAGAGTGGGAAGCCGCGCAGATCGAAGACGAGATCGATCTCGTCAAGAACATCGCCGGCGTCGACTTCGGCAACTTCCGACCCGACCGCAACGCGGCCGCCGGCGGAGCGCTGCCCAAGGTGGCAGGAACCACCCGCTAAGACTTAGCCCTGGGGTTGAAGACCCCGCAGTACAACAAAAAAGGACCGTATGCCCTCCACTATCTACACGCCTGCCAAGCTCAAGCCCGGCACCCTGCGCATCACCCCGATCGGCGGTCTCGGCGAAATCGGCCGCAACATGACCACGTTCGAGATCGACGGCAAGATCCTCATCGTCGACTGCGGCGTGCTCTTCCCCGAAGAGCACCAGCCCGGCGTCGACCTGATCCTGCCCGACTTCAGCCCGATCAAGGACCGCCTGCAAGACATCATCGGCGTCGTGCTCACCCACGGCCACGAAGACCACATCGGCGCTGTGCCCTACCTGCTCAAGCTGCGCGCCGACATCCCGCTCATCGGCTCGACCCTCACCCTCGCGCTCATCGAGGCGAAGCTCAAAGAGCACCGTATCGTGCCCTACACGCTCACCGTCGCCGAGGGCGACCTCGAGCGCATGGGCCCGTTCGACCTCGAATTCATCGCCGTGAACCACTCGATTCCCGACGCCCTCGCCGTGTGCATCACGACGAAGGCCGGAACCGTGCTGCACACCGGCGACTTCAAGATGGACCAGCTGCCGCTCGACGACCGCATCACCGACCTGCGTGCGTTCGCACGCATCGGCGAGACCGGCCTCGACCTGTTCATGAGCGACTCGACCAACGCCGACGTGCCCGGCTTCACGCCGAACGAGCGCGATATCGGCCCGATCCTCGAATCGGTCATCGCCCGTGCCCCGCGCCGCGTAATCGTCGCGAGCTTCTCGAGCCACGTACACCGCGTGCAGCAGGTGCTCGACGCCGCGCACGCCAACGGCCGCAAGGTCGTGCTGATGGGCCGCTCGATGGTGCGCAACATGGGCATCGCCGCCGACCTCGGCTACCTCAAGGTGCCGAAGGACGTGCTGATCGACGCGAAGAAGGCCGTCAACCTTCCCGACAACAAGCTTGTCTACATGTCGACCGGAAGCCAGGGCGAGCCCATGGCCGTGCTGTCGCGCATGGCCAACCAGGAGCACCAGATCGTCATCGGCAAGGGCGACACGATCATCCTCGCGTCGAGCCTCATCCCCGGCAACGAGAACGGCGTCTACCGCATGATCAACGGGCTGATGAAGCTCGGTGCGAACGTCGTGCACAAGGGCAACGCGAAGGTGCACGTCTCCGGCCACGCTGCCGCCGGCGAGCTGATCTACTGCTACAACATCCTCAAGCCGAAGAACGTGCTCCCCGTGCACGGCGAGCAGCGCCACCTCGTGGCCAACGCGAACCTGGCCATCCAGACCGGCGTTCCCGAGGAGAACACGTTCATCGCCGAAGACGGCACCGTCTTCGACATGAAGGACGGCTACGTGCACCAGGTCGGCCAGCTCGACCTCGGCTTCGTCTACGTCGACGGCTCGAGCGTCGGCGAGATCACCGAGGCCGACCTCAAAGACCGCCGCATCCTCTCCGAAGAGGGCTTCATCTCCATCTTCGTCGCCGTCGACAAGCAGACCGGAAAGGTGCTCGTCGGACCGGAGATCCAGGCCCGCGGCTTCGCCGAAGACGAGGCCGTGTTCGACGCCGTCATCCCGCAGGTCATCAAGGCCCTGGAAGACGCCGCGAAGAACGGCACACGCGACAACGTCGCCCTGACGCAGGTCGTGCGCCGCACGGTCGGCCGCTGGGTCAACACGCAGCACCGCCGCAAGCCGATGATCGTTCCGGTGGTCATCGAGGCGTAACCGCCGGGCTCGTCGGTCGAGTAGGTCGCCAGCGACCGTATCGAAACCGTGGCAGATGGGGTCTGTGCCGTTCGCGGCGCAGGCCCCATACCTGTCTGGATACCAACACGCACCCTCTGCTAACCGCGCTATGACGGCGCCCGACGGTACCGTGAACGCATGGCTACGAGCACCAAACCGACCTCGCGTGCGCGCACGACGTCGACTCGGGCGCGCCCCGCGGCAAAGGCGACCGCGACGAAGAACGTGCCCACCAAGAAGCTTCCCGTTCCGAAGAAGACCCCGAGCGACGAGCCCGGCCTGCTCAGCCGTGCCTACCTGGGCCTCGCCCACGTCGTCGGCGGAGCCGCCCGCGTGCTCGGCAGCGAGACCCTGGCGAAAGAAGAGCGTCGCGACGGCTTCCCGTTCTTCCTCTTCCTGCTCGCCGTCGCGGGCGCGATCATCGAGTGGTTCAGCCCGCTCGACCCCGTGGCCATCGCGCTCGACGCCTACACGTTCGGCGGCCTGTTCGGCCGCGTGGCGTTCGCCCTGCCCGTGATCATGCTGGTCTTCGCGGTCTGGCTGTTCCGGCATCCGGCGAGCGTGCACGACAACGGCCGCATCGGCATCGGCCTCACCATCCTCATCACCACGATCAGCGCGCTGTGCCACATCTTCGGCGGCCAGCCCGGCTGGCCGCTCGTCGCGACCGAGATCGCCGCCGCCGGGGGAGTGCTCGGCTGGCTGTTGGCCGCGCCCCTTCTGCTGGCCACCGAGTGGGTCGCCGTGCCCGTCGTGGTCGTTCTGCTCGTGCTCTCGCTGTTCATCATCACGAAGACGCCGCCGAACCGCGTCGGCGACCGGTTGCGCGAGCTGTACGCCTACCTCTTCGGTGCCGAGCTCGACGAGAAGACCGAGTCAGGCAAGACCGCGAAGAACGCCAAGGCCAGCAAGAACGACGCGGTCGCGGCGGGCGACTCCGACCGCTTCGGCGATCTCGACGACCTCGGCGTCGACAACGACTACGACGCCGACCCGGCGAGCGTTCCGTGGTGGCGCCGCAGCAAGACCGAGTCGCGCAGCGACCAGGCCGCCTTCGACTCGCCGGTCGTACCCGAGAAGCACGGCGAGACCGAGGTGCTCGACCTCAACCACGCGAAAGACGGCGACTTCGGCATCGAACTGCTCGAAGAACTCGTCAAGGCCGAAGAAGCCGTCAAGCGCTTCACCGGCGAGGTGGAGACCGGCGTGGTCGTGCGCGAAGACGTGCCGACCAAGGTGGCCCCGCTTCCCGGCTTCACCACCAGCACGAGCGAGAAGGGCCATGCCGGCGAGTTCGAGGGGGCCCAGCAGCCGCCCCTCCGCACGCCCTCGATCCCGCACAAGGGCCCCAGTGCGCCCTACCGCCTCCCCGCGTCATCCATGCTCACCCCCGGAACCCCGCCGAAGTCGCGCAGCGCGGCCAACGACGAAGTGGTCGCGTCGATCACGGAGGTCTTGCGCCAGTTCCAGGTGGATGCCGCGGTCACCGGTTTCAGCCGAGGCCCGTCGGTCACCCGCTACGAGCTCGAGCTCGGCCCCGGTGTCAAGGTCGAGCGGGTCACCGCTCTCGCCAAGAACATCAGCTACGCGGTCGCGAGCAACGAGGTCAACATCCTCTCGCCCATCCCCGGCAAGAGCGCGATCGGTGTCGAGATCCCGAACAAGGACCGCGAGATCGTCTCCCTCGGCGATGTGCTGACCTCCGGTGCATCCACCCGCAGCACCCATCCCATGACCATCGGGCTCGGCAAAGACGTCGAGGGCGGCTTCGTCGTCGCGAACCTCGCGAAAATGCCCCACCTGCTCGTCGCCGGTTCCACCGGCTCGGGTAAGTCGAGCTTCGTCAACTCGATGATCACCTCCGTGCTGATGCGTGCCACACCCGCCGAGGTGCGCATGGTGCTCATCGACCCGAAGCGCGTCGAGCTCTCGATCTACGCCGGTGTTCCGCACCTCATCACGCCCATCATCACGAACCCGAAGAAGGCCGCCGAAGCACTGGCCTGGGTCGTGAAAGAGATGGACATGCGCTACGACGACCTCGCCAGCTTCGGGTTCCGGCACATCGACGACTTCAACAAGGCGGTGATCGCCGACGAGATCGTGCTGCCGGCCGGCAGCGAGCGCAAGCTCTCGCCCTATCCGTACCTGCTCGTGGTGGTCGACGAGCTCGCCGACCTCATGATGGTCGCCCCGCGCGACGTCGAAGACTCCATCGTGCGCATCACCCAGCTCGCGCGTGCATCCGGAATCCACCTCGTGCTCGCGACGCAACGTCCGAGCGTCGACGTCGTGACCGGTCTGATCAAGGCCAACGTGCCCTCGCGTCTCGCGTTCGCGGTGTCGAGCATGACCGACTCCCGCGTCATCCTCGACCAGCCCGGCGCCGACAAACTGATCGGCCAGGGCGACGCGCTCTTCCTGCCGATGGGAACCTCCAAGGCCATCCGCGTGCAGGGCGCCTGGGTGCAGGAGAGCGAGATCGCCGAGGTCGTCGCGCACGTCATCGCCCAGGCCCAGCCCGACTACCGCGAAGACGTCGCGGTCACCGTCGAGAAGAAGGTCGTCGACGCCGATATCGGCGACGATCTCGAACTGCTGCTCGCCGCGACCGAGCTCATCGTGAGCACGCAGTTCGGCTCGACGTCGATGCTGCAGCGCAAGCTGCGCGTCGGCTTCGCCAAGGCCGGACGCCTCATGGACCTGCTCGAGAGCCGCGAGATCGTCGGACCCTCCGAGGGGTCGAAGGCGCGCGACGTGATGGTCACGGTCGAGCAGCTGCCCGCCGTGCTCGCCCGCCTGCGCGGCGGAGACGCCGCCGCGGCGCCCGCTGCCGCCGCTCCGGCCGCGACCCTCGCACCCGACAGCCTGCTGCGCCGCGAGACGCCCGATCTCGTCGACCAGAGTTTCGACGGTTACGATGAGGTCGAGGCGCCGTCAGACGATGACGCCTGGAACCTGACTGACCGGGAGTAACTTCGTGTCGACTGAACCGGTAAACGGCACGACTCCGCACGCCCCACGCAAGTCCACGATGGCTGGCCGTGTCTGGCGGGCGGGCGACACTCCCGCCAGCAACGGCAACGTGGCGAACATCATCACGGTCGTGCGCATCCTGCTCGCACCCGTCTTCGTCTACCTGTTGCTGCTCGACGGCGGCGAGATGGGCGCCACCCGCTGGGTCGCCGCACTGCTGTTCATCTTCGCGATCGCCACCGACGGCATCGACGGTCACATCGCGCGCAGCCGCAACCTGATCACCGACCTCGGTGTGCTCCTCGACCCGATCGCCGACAAGATCCTCACGCTGAGCGCGCTCGTCGTGCTGTCGATCCTCGGCGAGCTGTGGTGGTGGGTGACGATCATCATCGTCGTGCGCGAGCTCGGCATCACCGTCTGGCGCCTCGTGGTCGTCACCAAGGTGGTCGTTCCCGCGTCGAAGACCGGAAAGCTCAAGACCCTCGCGCAGGCGGTGGCCATCTCGCTGTTCCTGCTGCCCTTCGCCACGGTGTTCGGCGACTGGGTGCTCTGGATCAACTGGGTCGTTATGGCCGTGGCCCTCGCCCTCACCGTCTACAGCGGCATCGAGTACCTGGTGCAGGCACGATCGGCCAAGCGCTCCCGGTGACCGAGCCCGTCGAGATGCCCGATCCTGGCGCCGCGGTCGTCGCGCTGCTGAAGCGGCGCGGTCTCACCGTGGCCGTCGCCGAATCGCTGACGGGCGGGCTGCTCGTCGCCGAACTGATCCGCACCCCAGGCGCCTCGGCCGTCGTCAACGGGGGAGTGGTGGCCTACAACACCGCGCTCAAGGCCAGTGTGCTCGGCGTCGACGCCGAGCTGCTCGCGGCCGAGGGAGCCGTCGACCCCGAGGTGGCCGAGCAGATGGCCGCGGGGGTGCGGTCCGCACTCGCGGTCGGTGGGCGCCCCGCCGACATCGGCATCTCGACGACCGGGGTCGCCGGGCCCGAGCCACAGGACGGCAAGCCCGTCGGCACCGTGTACCTCGGCTTCGCGATCGGAAGCCAGCTGACGCACGTCGCTCTCGAACTCTCGGGAACCCGCGATGGCATCCGAAACGCCGTCGTCTCCGAATCACTGCTACAACTCACGAGGTTGCTCGAGGGATAGAGGGCGGGAATACCCGGCGTTTCGATCTCGTTACAGATAACAGATTAACAAGCGACATACAGAATGCTCTGGTTAGAGTACTTACGTATCGGCGCCTGTAGTGTTACTGCTCCATACACTTTGTGGATCAGGGCAACAAGTCTTAGAGGAGGGTCCAATGGTTCTAGTTCGTCAAGAAATCGGTGACGTGCTCCGCGACTTCCGTTTGCAGAAGGGGCGCACCCTTCGCCAGGTCGCGAGCAAGGCGAGCGTCGCACTCGGCTACCTGAGCGAGGTGGAGCGTGGCCAGAAAGAGGCAAGCTCCGAAATCCTCGCATCGGTAGCGGATGCTCTCGAAACACCGATCTCCGTCATCATGCGTGAAGTCGGCGACCGTCTCGCCATCATCGAGGGTGTCAACCTCGCCACGACGATTCCCGACACTCTTCCCGACGAGCTCGTCGCAGAGTTCGACGCCGACCTCGTCTCCCGGTAACAACCTCCACCTCCTCTTCACGAACGCCCCGGTCTCCGCCGGGGCGTTCGTCGTTTCCCGGCGGGATCCCGTTCCGGCGGTTAGGGTTGACCGGTGCGATTGAGTGAATTCCGGATAGCCGTCGAAGACGAGTTCGGCGAGGCCTACGGCCGCGTCATCACCCGCGACCTCGTGCTCGGCCCCGTGGGCGGGCTCACCGCAGACCAGGCGATCAAGGCCGGGGTCGCGCCGCGCGCGATCTGGAACGCGCTGTGCGACGCGAGCGACGTGCCGGCCGAGCGACGGTACGGCGTCGGACTGCGCGAGTCGAACTCGTAGCTGCGCCCGGCAGCCTCCGACACGCCGCCGAATCCCTATCGAACATCCGTTCGGATGTCTGTAGACTCCCTCATAGCTTCTATCGAAGACGGTTTATCCACCGTTCGCGAGGCGTACGGCTCGATGTCGTACCCCACGCTTACGGTTGGAAACAACTGAACCAGCCTTTGTCGGGAGGCTCGGGGCCTTGCATCATCGGCCCCCAGAACCCCGACAGCCTATGGGCAGCAACCTACGACTCCAAGGAGACTCACAATGGCATCAGCAGCAGACCGCGAGAAAGCCCTCGACACCGCCCTCGCCCAGATCGACCGCCAGTTCGGCAAGGGTTCCGTCATGCGCCTCGGCAGCGACGAGCGTGCCCCCGTCGCCGTGATCCCCACGGGTTCCATCGCACTCGATGTCGCGCTCGGCATAGGCGGGCTTCCCCGCGGCCGCATCGTCGAGATCTACGGACCGGAGTCGTCGGGTAAGACCACCCTCACCCTGCACGCTATCGCGAACGCGCAGCGCGCCGGAGGCATCGCCGCCTTCATCGACGCCGAGCACGCGCTCGACCCCGAGTACGCGCAGAAGCTCGGCGTCGACATCGACGCCCTTCTGGTGTCGCAGCCCGACACGGGCGAGCAGGCCCTCGAGATCGCCGACATGCTCGTGCGCTCGGGGTCCATCGACCTCGTCGTCATCGACTCCGTCGCGGCCCTCGTGCCGCGCGCCGAGATCGAGGGCGACATGGGCGACTCGCACGTCGGCCTCCAGGCCCGCCTTATGTCGCAGGCGCTGCGCAAGCTCACCGGTGGCCTCAGCCAGACCAACACCACCATGATCTTCATCAACCAGCTGCGCGAGAAGATCGGTGTGTTCTTCGGCAGCCCCGAGACCACCGCCGGCGGTAAGGCGCTCAAGTTCTACGCGTCGGTGCGTCTCGACATCCGCCGCATCGAGACCCTGAAAGACGGCACGGAGGCCTACGGCAACCGCACGCGCGTCAAGGTCGTCAAGAACAAGATGGCGCCGCCGTTCAAGCAGGCCGAGTTCGACATCCTCTACGGTGTCGGCATCTCCCGCGAGGGCAGCCTGATCGACTTCGGAGTCGAGCACGAGATCGTACGCAAGTCGGGCGCCTGGTACACCTACGACGGCGACCAGCTCGGCCAGGGTAAAGACAACTCGCGCAAGTTCCTGCTCGAGAACCCCGAGATCGCCGCCGAGATCGAGGGCAAGATCATGCTCAAGCTCGGCATCGGTGTCGAGGGCAAGGCCGCGAAAGACATCGCCGACAAGGCCGCGGCCGTAGAGCGTGCCGAGGCCAACGCGGCCAAGCTCGCCGCGACCGCCGAGAAAGCGGCGAAGGCCACGAGCGCTGCCGCGCTCAAGGTCGCCAAGGGTGCCGCCGGCGCGACTCGTGCCGGTGCTCCCAGTGTCGCCGAACGTGCCGACGCCGAGCTGCTCAAAGCCGTAGGCGAGTAGCGTGGAGCGATCCGACGGCCGTCTCGCACCGGTCAGCTACCTGTTCGGCGCGCCGTCGGAAGCCGCTCCCGAAGACGACGCGGCGAGCACGCCCGCCGACGGCTCCGCGGTGTCGCCCATCGGCGACACCGCGGGTCCCGCCGATGGCGGACGCACTCCCGCGTCGGGCTGGTACATCGAGCCGGGTGCCGAGGCGCCGTCGTCGCGCGACGACGAACCCGCCGAAGACGAGCCGGAGCCCGAGGCCCCGGCGATCGCGGCAGCCCGCCGGTTCCTGTCCGCCGTCGAGAAGCCGGCCGTCGATAGGCGCGACGTCGATAGGCGCGCCGTCGGGAAGCCCACGACGCTCGAGCCGGGGCAGCCCGGGTTCGAGCGTGCGACAGGCGGTGTGCGTTTCGTCGAGCAGGCCGACGAGGCCGAAGAGACCGCGCCCAAGCCTCCACCCGTGCGCCGGGCCAGCATCAACGCGCTCGCCCGCAAGGGCATGTCGAGCGCCGAGATGACCACACTGCTCGAGAACCGAGAGATCGAGCCCGACGAGGTGGCGGCCGAGGTCGAGCGCCTCGAGGGCGCCGGTCTGCTCGACGACCGTGTGCTCGCGCACGACCTCGTGAGCACGCTGCGCGACCGCAAGGGGCTCGGCAAGTCGGCCATCACCGCCGAACTGCGCCGCCGCCAGGTCGACCAGGCCGCGATCGACGAGGCGCTGGAGGGCGTCGACGTCGACGACGAGCTCGAACGGGCCACCGAGGTCGCGATCAAACGCGCCGGTCAGCTCAGTTCCTACGACCGCACCACCGCCGAGCGTCGACTGAGCGCGTTCCTGCAGCGCCGCGGATACTCGGGCACGGTGGTCGGTGCGGCGGTCAAGGCCGCGCTCGGCCCGGCCGGCCCCCGGTTCAGGTAGGCCGCGCGCGATGACGGGCGAGGCCGACCTTCAGTGCACGCGGGCTTGAGCCGCAAGAGTGTCGAGGCCGTGCTGGCGGGTGCGTCGCTCGTCGACCAGCTCTTCGGGACGGGGTCGGCGCCGAACTCAGGGCACCCCGAGGCATAGGCCACCCTTCGGTGATCGGGCGCCGCCGGAGTTCTACACTGGACAGCACTATGACCCTCGTCGCACCCACCGCCTCCGCACCAGAATCCGCCACGGCGCGCACCTACGAAGTGCGCACCTACGGCTGCCAGATGAACGTGCACGACTCCGAGCGGTTGAGCGGTTCGCTCGAAGCGGCCGGGTATGTGCGGGCCGGCGACGGTCAGGCCGATGTGGTCGTCATCAACACCTGCGCCGTGCGCGAGAACGCCGACAACAAGCTCTACGGCAACCTCGGCATGCTCGCGTCGATCAAAAAGACCCACGAGGGGATGCAGATCGCCGTCGGCGGCTGCCTCGCCCAGAAAGACAAGTCGGTCATCCTCGAGAAGGCGCCCTGGGTCGACGTCGTCTTCGGCACCCACAACATGGGCGCGCTTCCGACGCTCCTCGAGCGCGCGCGCCACAACGACGAGGCGCAGATCGAGATCCTCGAGTCGCTCGACGTCTTCCCGTCGACGCTGCCGACCCGGCGCGAATCCACCTACAGCGGTTGGGTTTCGGTGTCGGTCGGCTGCAACAACACCTGCACGTTCTGCATCGTGCCGGCGCTGCGCGGCAAGGAGAAAGACCGCCGCCCCGGCGACGTTCTCGCCGAAGTTCAGGCCCTGGTCGACGATGGCGCCCTCGAGGTGACGCTACTCGGGCAGAACGTCAATTCCTACGGTGTCGAGTTCGGAGACCGCCAAGCGTTCGGCAAGCTGCTGCGCGCGGCCGGCACCATCGACGGCCTCGAGCGCATCCGCTTCACCAGCCCGCACCCCGCCGCCTTCACCGACGACGTCATCGACGCGATGGCCGAGACCGACGCCGTGATGCCCCAGCTGCACATGCCGCTGCAGTCCGGATCCGACCGCATCCTCAAAGCGATGAAGCGCAGCTACCGCAGCGAGAAGTTCCTCGGCATCCTCGACCGGGTGCGCGCCAAGATTCCCAACGCCGCGATCAGCACCGACATCATCGTCGGCTTCCCGGGCGAGACCGAGGAAGACTTCCAGGAGACGCTGCGGGTGGTCGAGGCCGCCCGGTTCGCCTCGGCCTTCACCTTCCAGTACTCGATCCGCCCCGGCACCCCCGCCGCGACGATGGACGACCAGGTGCCGAAGGCGGTCGTGCAAGAGCGCTACGAGCGCCTCACCGCGCTGCAAGACCACATCTCACGCGAAGAGAACCAGAAGCAGGTCGGCACGGTCGTCAACGTGCTCGTCTCGGCGAGCGAGGGCAAGCGCGACGCCGAACGCCACCGCCTCTCCGGCCGCGCCGAAGACTCGCGCCTCGTGCACTTCGACGTGCCGGCCGGCAGCGACATGCCGCGCCCCGGCGACATCGTCACGGTGCGCATCAGCGAAGCCGCATCCTTCCACCTCGTCGCCGACGCGACCCCCGGCGAACCGCTCCTCGTGCGCCGCACCCGCTCGGGCGACGCCTGGGACCGCGCCGAAGCCGAATCCTGCGGCGTTCCCGCAACCGCCGGCGCCGCGGGCAAGGCCGGACAGGTCTCGCTCGGCCTGCCGGGCCTGCGTATCGGCACTGGCCCCGGGGCCCCGCTCCCGCTGCGCGCGGTGAGCGCCCCGCAGGTGTCGACCACCCCCATCTACGACATGCTCGACGGGCAGCGCTGATCCCGCGTGTTAGTCGTCGTCGTCGGTGCCACCGGCACCGGTAAGTCCGGCCTGTCGCTCGACATCGCCGAGAGCCTCGCCGAGCGCGGCCAGCCGGTCGAGATCGTCAACGCCGACGCCATGCAGCTGTACCGCGGTATGGACGTGGGAACCGCCAAGCTCCCGGTCGGCGATCGCCGCGGCATCCGACACCATATGCTCGACGTCCTCGACCCGCTCGAGGAGGCGAGCGTCGCCGACTTCCAGACGGATGCGCGCCGGGTGATCGACGAGATCGAATCGCGCGGCGCCTGGCCGCTTCTGGTCGGCGGGTCGGGACTGTACGTGTCCAGCGTCATCTACGACTTCGAATTCCCGGGTACGGATGCCACGATCCGCGAGCGCCTAGAAGCCGAACTGGTCTCCACCGGCCCCGGAACAATGCACCGCCGGTTGCTCGCGGTCGATCCGGTCGCGGCCGAGGCGATCGGCCCGAGCAACGGGCGGCGTCTCGTGCGCGCGCTCGAGGTCTTCGAGCTCACCGGAAAACCGTTCGGATCGGGCCTCCCCGCCGACGACGCGCTCTGGCGCCCCACGACCATCTTCGGGCTGCGCGCCCCGCGCGACGAACTCGTGGCCCGGCTCGACGAGCGGGTCGACGAGATGTGGCGCGACGGACTCGTCGCCGAGGTCGAGGGACTGCTGCCGCACGGTTTCGGCGTCACCGCCGGCCGGGCCATCGGCTACGCCCAGGCGACGGCGCAGATCCGCGGCGAACTGACCGAGGCGGAGGCGATCGAGCAGACCGCGATGTTCACCCGCAAGTACGCGCGCCGGCAGGTGAGCTGGTTCCGCCGCTACGACGCGATCGACTGGCTCGACTACGACGACCCGCGGCGACGCGAGCACGCCGTCGAAGCCCTTGCCGCTCGCTAAACTTGCCCGGTGACTAATCTGCACTTCACCAAGGGCCACGGCACCGGCAACGACTTCGTGCTCTTCTCCGACCCCGACGGCATCCACGACCTGAGCGCCGCCCAGGTGGCGGCCATCGCCGACCGCCACTTCGGCGTCGGCGCCGACGGCGTGCTGCGGGCGGTGCGGTCGACGCACATCGCCGAGGGCGCGGAGGCTCTCGCCGAAGACGACTCCGCCGAGTGGTTCATGGACTACCGCAACTCCGACGGCAGCCTGTCGGAGATGTGCGGCAACGGCATCCGGGTGTTCGCCCGCTACCTGATCGAGAACGGTCTCGCGACGCTCGAGCCCGGCGACACCCTCGCGGTCGGCACCCGCGCGGGGGTGCGCGACGTGCAGCGCAACCTCAGCGGCTTCCAGGTCGACCTCGGCCGCTGGTCGCTCGACGGCGGAGAACCGCTCGTGCGCGCCCGCAACCTGCAGGTGGCCCGCCCCGGTCTCGGCATCAACGTCGGCAACCCGCACGTCGTCGTCGCGCTCGCGAGCGACGAAGAGCTGGACAGCGCCGACCTCTCCTACATCCCGCAGCTCGACCCCGAGCCCGAAGCGGGCGCCAACGTCGAGTTCGTCGTTCCGGCCGACCCGATGGTGAAAGACGGCGTCGGCTACATCCGTATGCGCGTGCACGAGCGCGGCAGCGGCGAGACCCTGTCGTGCGGCACCGGCGCGGCGGCAGCCGCCCTCGCCACCCGGCACTGGGCCGGCGCGGGAGCACCGAACCAGTGGAAGGTGCAGGTGCCGGGCGGCACGGTCGGCGTGCGTATGTTCCCGACCGAAGACGGCGAGCACGTCTCGCTGAGCGGACCCGCCGACCTCGTGTTCGAGGGCGAACTCAGCCTGTAACGACGCCTATCCGTTCGGCGGCGCGTTCGCCAGTCGAAACGGCCGTGTGACCGAATGTGACCGACAGTGACTCCGGTTTACTCGCGGGTAGACACCGGCCGACAGGCGCCTAATAGCTTCGAAGTACGGCCCGGGGAGACGCCCCGGGCATAACTTCGGAGGTGTGTCGTGGCCGGATCGCAGCGCGGGTCCCTCGGTCTGCACTGGTACCTGCCGACCGCGGGCGAGGCCCGCTCGTTCCAGAACGGCGGCACCAACGTGCACGTGCCGGCCGGGCTGCAGACGGTCGACGCATTTCGCGCACCGAGCCTCGGCTACCTGACGCAGATAGCGCTCGGGCTCGAAGAAACCGGCTTCGAGTCGGTGCTCGTGCCGACCGGCTCCTACTGCGAAGACCCGTGGGTCGTGGCATCCGCCCTCGTCTCGAACACCTCCACCCTGCGCTTCCTCGTCGCCCTGCACCCGCGCACCACGACGCCCGCGCTCACCGCCCACCAGGCGGCGAGCTTCCAGCGCATCTCGGGCGACCGGCTCGCGCTCAACGTCGTCACGGGCGAACCCGGCGGCGAAGCCCGTCGGCACGGCGACACCGGCGACAAGGCGGCGCAGTACACGCGCACGAACGAGTTCCTCTCGGTGGTGCGCGCGCTCGGCGCCGGCGAGACCGTCGACTTCGCCGGCGAGAACTACCTCGTCGAGGGTGCGACTCTCGCCAGCGCGCGCCGCCCGGCACCGCAGACGGCGCCGGAGATCTGGTTCGGCGGATCATCCGACCAGGCCCTCCCGGTCGCGGGCGCGCACGCCGACGTCTACCTCTCCTGGCTCGAACCGCTCGACCAGCTCGCCGAGAAGATCGCCCGCGTGCGCGCGGCCGCCGCGGTCTTCGGCCGCGAACCGCGCTTCGGCGTGCGCTCCTGGGTGCTCGCCCGCGACACCGACGACGAGGCCTTCGCCGCGGCGCAGGCCCACCTCGACGGGCTCGACGACGAACGTCTCGCCGCGACCCGCCCGCTGCTGCTCGCCCGCGAATCGGTCGGCCAACAGCGCGGGCAGGCGCTGCTCGAACATGCCGACCACCGCGACCCCGCGAGCCTCGTCATCGCCCCCAACCTCTGGGGCGGCTTCGACCTGCTCGCGGGCGGCCCGGCGCTCGGCTTCGTCGGCGGCTACGCGCAGATCGCCGACCGCTTCGAGGAGTTCGCCGCGCTGGGCGTGAGCGAGTTCATCCTCTCCGGTTTCCCGAACCTCGAAGAGTCGCGCTGGGTCGGTGAGGGGCTCCTCCCCGAACTGCGCCGCCGCGGCCTCGCCCGCAACTGACCGAACGATCACAGCAGCCCCCGATCACAGCAAAGGATCCCCGTGAAAAACCAGTTCAGAATCGCGATCGTCGCCGCCGCGACCTTCGCCCTGACCGCGTGCGCCGGCGGTACCGCCGCCACCAACACCGACGACGGCGACCCGGTCACCGGCGGCAGCCTCACCTGGGGCGTCAGCGTCGAACCGGTCTGCTACAACCCGCAGCGCTCCGGCCAGCAGAACTCCTTCCCGATCATCCGCAACTTCGCGGAGTCGCTCGTGGGCAAGGACGCCGACGGCGAGTACACGCCGTGGCTCGCCGACTCGTGGGAGATCAGCGACGACGGCCTCACCTACGACCTGAAGCTGCGCGAGGGGGTCACGTTCACCGACGGCACGGTCTTCGACGCCGAAGCGGTCAAGACCAACCTCGACTTCGTCGCCGACCCGGCCAACGCGACCGCCGCGGGCACCGGCCTCACCAACTTCGCCGGAGCGACCGTCGTCGACGCGAACACGATCGAGCTGAAGCTCGAGACCCCGGATGCCGCGTTCCTCGACACCCTCGCATCGATCACCACGGCGATCCTCTCGCCGGCCTCCCTCGCGCTCGAGGGCAACGACCTCTGCGCCGCGAACGCCGACCTCGTCGGAACCGGCCCGTTCATCCTCTCCGACTATCAGGCCGGCCAGGAGATCTCCTTCGTCGCGAACGAGGACTACGACTCGGCCCCCGGCTACGCCGCCCACACGGGTCGCGCCTACCTCGACGAGGTGACCTACCGGTTCCTGCCCGAGGCCACGGTGCGCACCGGCGCGCTCAGCTCGAACCAGGTCGACATCATCGAGGGTGTGCAGGTCACCGACACCGCGCTGTTCGACGACCAGCCGGGCTACGTCTACGAGACCGGCCCCTCCACCGGAACCGCGTTCAGCCTGAACATCAACACGCGCATCGCCCCCGCCGACGACGTGCGTGTGCGCCAGGCGTTGCGCGACGGGTTCGACCTCGACGCCCTCGTCGAGAACCAGTACCTCGGCACCGTGCAGCGCGCGTTCTCGAGCATCGGACCAGACAGCCCGTTCTTCGACGCCGACCTCGTCGACTCGTGGGGCGACGACGTCGACGGCGCCAACGAGCTGCTCGACGAGGCGGGCTGGACCGACCGCGACGGCGAGGGCTTCCGCACCAAAGACGGCGAACGCCTGACCATCGTCGTCGGCTACCCCGAGCCGTACATCCGCGACCAGCGCGACGTGCTGCTGCAGGGTGTGCAGGCGCAGCTCAAGGAGAACATCGGCCTGAACCTCGATGTGCAGAGCATCACGAGCGCCCAGTTCACCGACGAGCTCGCCAAGGCGACGTGGTCGGTCTACCCGAACACGCTGCCCACCTCCGACCCGTCGATCCTGTTCCGCAGCATCTTCGGCAGCGAGGGCTTCCTCTACGCGAAGGCGCCGGAGTTCGCGCTCGACGACCTCATCGCCCAGAGCCGTGCGACCTCGGTCGCATCCGAACGCAAGGCGGCCTTCGACGAGATCCAGCAGACGGTCGTCGACGACGCCCGCTACATCCCGCTCTACCACCCGGTGTACACGGTCGCCTCGACCGACCTCGTGCACGGCATCTCGTTCGAACCGACGCTGAACTCGCCGTCGAGCTCGTACGACCTGTGGACCAGCAAGTAGGAGAGAACCGATGGCGATCGCACTGCAGCAGACGAGTACCCGGCCGAAGACCGGTGTGCTTCCGTGGCGCCGCATCCTGACGAGGCTCGCCTCGGGGGCCCTGGTGCTCTGGGCCGCGGTGACGATCGCCTTCTTCACCCTGCAGGCCATTCCCGGCGACATCGCCGACATCCTGGCGGGCGAGCAGACCTACCCCGGTCTGAAAGAGGCGATCAGCGCCGAGTGGGGTCTCGACCGGTCGGTGTTCGAGCAGTACCTGGCCTTCCTCGGCCGCCTGCTGAGCGGCGACCTCGGCACCTCGTACGTGCAGCGCCAGCCGGTCGCCGACGTGCTCGCCGCGCAGGTGTGGTCGACGGTCGAGCTCGCGGTCGTCGCGGGAATCGTCGGCGCGGTGCTGGCCGTCGTGCTCGCCGTCGTCTCGATCGGTCGCTCGCGGGTCGTGCGCTCGGCGATGTCGACGCTCGAGCTGGTCTTCACCTCGGTGCCCACGTTCTGGGTCGGCATCCTCCTGCTGATGGTCTTCTCGTTCCAGTGGCGGCTCTTCCCTGTCGCCGGGGCGAACGGCTGGCAGTCGCTCGTGCTGCCGGTGGTGACCCTCGCGCTGCCGACGGCGGGCTTCCTCGCCCAGGTGATCCGCGAATCGATGGAGCGCACCCTCACCGAACCCTTCATCGTCACGGTGCGGGCGCGCGGCGTCGCCGAGTCGCTCGTGCTGCTGCGCCACGCGCTCGGCCACGCCCTGCTGCCGGTGATGACGCTCGTCGGCGGTGTCATCGGTGGGCTGCTGGGCGGCGCCGTGATCACCGAGACCGTGTTCGGCCGGCCCGGCATCGGCACCATCACGCTGGGCGCCGTCACCGGAAAAGACATCCCCGTCGTGATGGCCGTCGTGCTGTTCGCGGCACTCATCTACGTGGTGGTGTCGACCGTGCTCGACATCCTCTACACGATCGTCGACCCCCGATTGCGAGCACAACGATGACCGACCTCCTCGAAAAGACCCGGGCGGATGCCGCACCCGCGTTTCCGACGCCCGTCGCGTCGCCGCCGCGTAAGAGACGCCGTCGCGTGGCCCCGTCGGTCGCTGTGGCGGGTGTCTTCGTCGTGCTGCTGCTGGTCGCCGTCGCGGTGCCGCAGCTGTTCACCGCGGTGGACCCGTACCGGGCGGTTCCCACCGAGGGGCTCAAGGCGCCGAGCGCCGAACACTGGTTCGGCACCGACCGCCTCGGGCGCGACATCTTCGCCCGGGTCGTGCACGGCGCGCGTTACTCGATCCTGATCGGCCTGGCGGCCACGGCGATCGCCGTCGTCGCCGGCAGCATCTTCGGCCTCGTCGCCGGTCTCTCCGGCCGGCTCATCCCCGGCCGGTTCGGGCTCCTCGTCGACGAGACCTTCGGCCGCCTGTTCGACGTGATCTCGTCGTTCCCCGCCGTGCTGCTCGCGATGGTCGTCGTGACCTTCGCCGGCCCGGGCGTGCAGAACATCGCCGTGGCGATCGGCATCGCGTCGATCCCGATGTACGGCAGGGTCGTGCGCAGCCAGACGCTGCTCGTCACCCGAGCCGACTTCGTCACCCACGCCGCCGTCTACGGCCGCACGCGCCGACGCATCGTCGCCGAGCACGTGCTGCCGAACGTGCTCGTGGCGATCCCGGTGCTCGCCGCGATCGACGTGGGAGCGTCGATCCTCGCGGTCTCCGGCCTCAGCTTCCTCGGCCTCGGACCCCAGGCGCCCATCCCCGAGTGGGGCGTCATGCTCGCCGAATCGCGCGACGTGCTGCGCATCGCCTGGTGGGGCGGCGTGTTCCCCGGACTCTTCATCACCGCCTCCGTCATCGCGCTCACCGTGCTCGGACGGGCCCTGCAACGCCACATCGACGGGAGAAGCTCATGACGACACGCGAACTGGTCAGGGTGCAGAACCTCAACGTGGCCTTCGGCGACAGCACGGTCGTGCACGACGTGTCGTTCACGGTGCACGCGGGGGAGTGCGTCGCCCTCGTCGGCGAGAGCGGCTCGGGCAAGAGCGTGACCGCCCGCACCCTCGTCGGCCTCACCGGCGCCCACTCGACGGTCACCGCCGACACGCTCGAGATCGACGGCCGCGACGCCCTGACGCTGAACACCCGCGAGTGGCGCCGCCTGCGCGGAGGGTTCGCCGGGCTCGTGCTGCAAGACGCGCTCGTCTCGCTCGACCCGCTGCGGTCGATCGGCGCCGAAATCCGCGAGGTGCTGCGCACCCACCACGTCGTGCCGCGTCGGGCCGAGCTCGCCCGCGCGGTCGACCTGCTCGCCAGCGTCGGAATCCCGCAGCCCGAGCTGCGCGTCGCCCAGTACGCGCACCAGCTCTCCGGCGGACTGCGCCAGCGCGCGCTCATCGCCTCCGCCCTCGCCGCCGACCCCGCCCTGGTGATCGCCGACGAACCGACGACCGCGCTCGACGTGACCGTGCAGAAGCAGATCATCCGGCTGCTCGGCGACCGCCTCGACGACGGCAAGGGTGTGCTGCTCATCTCGCACGACCTCGCGGTGGTCGCCGACATCGCCGACCGGGTGATCGTTATGAAGAACGGGCGGGTGGTCGAAGAGGGCGAGACGGATGCCGTGCTCGGTTCGCCCCGGCACGAGTACACCCGGCAGCTGCTCGCCGCCATCCCGTCGGCCGGCTCGCGCGGCACGTACCTGTCGCGGGCCACCACCTCCCTCACGGCGCACGACCGGGCGCCGCTGCCCACCCGCGCGGTCGATCCGGCCCGTGTCATCCTGAGCGCCGAGGGGCTGCACAAGACGTTCGCCTCGGCGAAGCGCGGCAACGAGCTGCACGCCGTGAACGACGTCTCGTTCGAGCTGGCCCGCGGCGAGGTGCTCGGCATCGTCGGCGAGAGCGGCTCGGGCAAGAGCACGGTCGCGAACATCGTGCTCGGTCTCACCAAGCCCGACGCGGGCGTGGTGCGCCTCGACGGCGAACCGTGGTCGACGCTGAGCGAGGCGCAGAAGCGCCCGGTGCGCAGCCGGCTGCAGTTCATCTCGCAAGACCCGCTGTCGTCGTTCGACCCGCGCTGGAACGTGGAACGCGTCATCGCCGAGTCGACCCTCGTGCTCGGGCTCGGTCGTGCCGAGGCGCGCGACCGCGCCGCCTGGCTGCTCGACCGCGTGGGCCTCGACACCGCCCTGCTCACCCGGCACCCGCGCACCCTCTCTGGCGGCCAGCGCCAGCGCGTCTCGATCGCCCGGGCGCTCGCTCCCGAGCCGCAGATCATCGTCTGCGACGAACCGGCCTCGGCGCTCGACGTCTCGGTGCAGGCCCAGGTGCTCGACCTGCTCGCCGAGATCCAGGCCGACAGGCAGACCAGCCTGCTCTTCGTCTCACACGACCTCGGCGTCGTGCACCACGTCAGCGACCGCGTTCTCGTGCTGAAAGACGGCGCGGTGGTCGAGAGCGGCCACGTCGACGACGTCTTCTACCGCCCGCAGGCCGACTACACGAAGCGGCTGCTCGCCTCGCTGCCCCAGGCGGTGAGCGCCGCATGACGCTGCTCGACATCGACCACGGCACCCTCGAGGCCCGCGCCCGGCTCGACCCGCGCATCGTCGACTACATCGACGCGGGCGCAGGCAGCGGCTCGACCGTCGCCGACAACGTGGCGGCCTGGAACCGCTGGAAGATCCGCCCGCACGTCCTGCGCGACGTGAGCGAGATCGACAGCACGACGACGCTCTTCGGCATCGAGCTCGCGGCGCCGGTCTTCGCAGCTCCCTGGGCCGGCCACTCGCTCGTACACACCGAGGGCGAAGTGGCGACGGCGCGCGGACTGCGCGCCGCGGGTGTCGGTTTCGGGGTGTCGTCGGGCGCATCCGCCCCCATCGCCCACATCGGCGCCGCGAGCGGCGCGTTCCTGCAGCAGCTCTACCTGCCCGAGGAACGCGACCTCGTGCGCGGATTCGTCGAGCGCTCGGTCACGGCCGGCGCCGCGGCGATCCTGCTCACCGTCGACCACCCCGCGGTGGGCAACGGCTTCGGATTCCGCGCCGGCCTCGCCGGCCTGCCGCACCGCCCGTCGCCGAACTTCGACGGCGTCGAACCGCACCGCCTCGGCACCGCGCGCACGCTCGGCCCGGCCGACATCGCCTGGCTCGCCGAAGCGGCCGGGGTGCCGGTCCTGGTGAAGGGCGTGCTGCGCGGCGACGACGCGCGCGTCGCCCTCGACGCGGGAGCCGCAGGAATCGTCGTCTCCAACCACGGCGGACGCCAGCTCGACGGCTCGATCACCACCGCCGAGGCGCTGCCCGAGGTCGTCGCGGCGGTCGCCGGTCGCGCACCGGTGCTCGTCGACGGCGGCATCAGGCGGGGCGAAGACGTCGTGCGCGCCCTCGCCCTCGGCGCCAGTGCCGTGCTCGTCGGCCGCCCGTTCGCCTGGGCGCTCGCGAGCGGCGGAAGCGCCGCGGTCGAGACGCTCGCCACCGACCTCGTCACCGGCACCCGCATCGCCCTCGCGATGGTCGGGGCCTCGCGTGCGGCCGACCTGACCCCCGACCTCGTGAAATGGGAAGCATGACCGTTCTGATCGAAACCACCGTCGCCGAGAGGCTGCGGGACGTGCTTCCGGATGTCGCGGTCGACACCGATCCCGCCCTGCTCGAGGCCTACTCGACCGACTGGACCCGGCTGCGCCCCGCGTCGCCGGCCGCCGCGCTCGTGCGCCCCTCGACGGTCGGCGAGGTGCAGGCGACCCTGCGCGTCGCGAGCGCGCTCGGCGTGCCCGTCGTGGTGCGCGGCGCGGGCAGCGGCCTCGCCGGGGGAGCGTCGGCGATCGCCGGCGGCATCGTGCTCTCCACCGAACGCCTGAACCGCATCGTCGAGATCAGTCCGGGCGACGAGATCGCTGTCGTGCAGCCCGGGGTGATCACCGCCGACCTCGACCGGGCGGCGGGCGAATCCGGCCTGCGCTACGCGCCCGACCCCGCCTCGAGCGAGCTCTCCAGCATTGGCGGCAACATCGCCACGAACGCGGGCGGTCTGCGCTGCGCGAAGTACGGGGTCACCCGCGAGTCCGTGCTCGCCCTCGACGTCGTGCTCGCCGACGGCACCCTGCTCTCGGTCGGCCACCGCAGCATCAAGGGCGTCACCGGGCTCGACCTCGTCGGCCTGTTCGTCGGCAGCGAGGGCGCGCTCGGCGTCGTGGTCGGCGCGACCCTGCGCCTGCGCCCGATCCCGGTGCAGACCGAGACCCTCGTCGCCTTCACCGACTCGCTCGCGATCGCCGGGGCGGCCGTCGAGGCGATCGTGTTGAGCGGCGTGCAGCCGTCGATCGTCGAGCTGCTCGACGAGGCGACGCTGCACAACATCGACGCGCATTCCGGCAGCGATCTCGCCAGCCACGGGCGGGCGCTGCTGCTCATCCAGACCGACGGGTACGGCGCCGACCGCGAGGCCGAGCGCCTGCTCGAGGTGACCGCCTCGGTCGGTGCCCACGCGCGCCGGGTCGAGGGCGCCGAGGCCGCGCGGTTCGTCGAGCTGCGCCGCTCGGGTCGCGGCCCGCAGCCGCACTCGTGGGTGATCGGCGAAGACGTCGCCGTTCCGCGCTCCCGCCTGGTCGAGATGATCGTCGCGATCGAGGAGATCGGCGCGAGGCACGGGCTGCTCGTCTCGACCGTCGCGCACGCCGGCGACGGCAACCTGCACCCCGGGCTCTCGATCGCCAAGCGCCCCGGCGAGACCGCGCCGCCGGCCGTGCTCGACATCGCGGCCGACGAGCTGGTACGCGCCGCGCTGGCCCTCGGCGGAACCCTCACCGGCGAACACGGCGTCGGACTCGTCAAGCGCCGCTGGCTCACGGCCGAACTCGGCGACGAGCAGCTCGCCCTGCAGCGCGCGGTCAAGCAGACCTTCGACCCGCAGAACGTGTTCGCCCAGACTTTCTTGACAGAACAGACCTTCTCGACAGAACAGACCTTCTCGGAGGAGACCGAATGACCGCCACCCTGCCCGCCGCCCTCGCCGACCGCGTCACCGGCCTGCGCTCGCCCTCCGCGTTCGGGGCGGTGCTCGGCGAGGTGCGCGCCGACGCGATCGCGCTCACCGGCGGATCTCCCGCCCTCGAGGCGCTGCCGCGGGAGGCGCTCGTCGCCGCGACCGCGGCGGTGCTGTCGGATGCGCCCCGCGCCGCCCGCGCCCTCGACTACTCCGCGCACCAGGGCCACGCGGGCCTGCGCGCGTGGATCGGCGAACGCGAGGGCGTCGACGCGGGCCGCATCGTCGTGTCGAACGGCGCCCTGCACGCCCTCTCGCTCGTCTTCCTCGCCACGGTCGACCCCGGCGACACCGTCGTCGTCGAAGACCCCGTCTACCCGCTCGTCGCCAAGGTGCTGCAGCTCACCGGTGCGCGTACCGAGGCCGTGCCGGTCGACGAACACGGCCTCGACGTCGACGAGCTCGAACGTCGCCTCGAAGCGGGCCTGCGCCCGCGCGCGCTCTACGTCGTGCCCGACTTCCACAACCCGACCGGGCGTGTGCTGTCGGCCGACCGCCGGGTGCGGCTCGTCGGGCTCGCCGAGCGGTTCGGTTTCTACGTCGTCTCCGACAACCCCTACGTCGAACTGCGCGGCACGGGGGAGCGCATCGCCGACCTCGACCTCGGCAGCGACCGGGTCGTGCGGGTCAACACCTTCTCGAAGACCCTCGGTCCCGGACTGCGCCTCGGCTGGGCGGCGTTGCCCGCGGCGGTCGTGCCGGGCTTCCTCGACCTGCGCGCGCGGCTCGACCAGCACGCGTCGAGTCTCACGCAGGAGGTCGTGGCGGAGTTCGTGGCGACCGGAGCCTTCGAGCCGCTCGTCGCCGCGGCATCCGATCTCTACCGACGGCGGGCCGTGTCGTTCACGACCGCGCTCGGCGACGCGCTCGGCGGGGCCGTCGAGGTGCCGCTGCCCGACGGCGGCGTGTTCACCTGGCCGCGTCTCGCCGACGACCGGGTGCCGGTCGCCGACCTCGCCCGGGCGGCCGCCGCCGAGGGCGTGCTGGTGATCCCCGGCGAGCAGTTCGCGCCGCCCGCCCGCGACGGTACGGCCGGCAGCGACGCCGCGCGGCACTTCCGCGCTTCGTTCGGACAGCACGACGAATCGACCCTCGTCGAGGCGGCCCAGCGGCTCGCCTCGGCGTACCAGAGCCTGGAGAAGTAGATGACTATCGAGATCCGTGAATCCGACTGGAACGGCGACGAAGCGACCGCACTGCGCCTCGCCATGGACACCGAACTGCGGCCACGCTACGAAGACCTGTTCACCGGAGCCGGGCCGACGCCCGTCGACACGGAACAGGTCGTCTTCACCCTCGTCGCGTTCGACGGCGGCACCCCGGTCGCCACCACCTCGCTCAAGAACACCGACGGGTTCTTCGAGGTGAAACGCGTGTTCGTCGCCGAATCGCACCGCCGGCAGAACCTCGGCGCGCGGTTGCTCGCGGCCGTCGAAGAGCGCGCGCTCACGCTCGGCATCACCGACCTCGTGCTGCAGACCGGGCTGCGCCAGCCCGAGGCGATCGCGCTCTACGAACGCGAGGGCTGGGTGGCGATTGCGCCGTTCGGCCCGTACGCCGGCGACACCGAGATCAGCCGCTGCTTCGCGAAGGCGCTCGCGCCGCTGTTCGTCGCGGTCGAGCTGCCGGGGATCGGTGAGCCGACGACGCTCGTGCGCGACGCGGTCGACGCCCTGCGCGGATTCGCGGCGGCCGGGGTCGACCTCGCCATCGTCGCCGACGACCTGCGGCCCGCTCCCGCCGGGCTCGCCCGCGTCGACGCTCCGACCCTCGCCGCGTTCGCCGCCCCCGGTGTGCCGGCGATCGGCCTCGCGCCGACCATCGCGAGCACCCACACCGAGCCGTTCCACCTCGCGAAGGTCGTGCAGACGCTCGACCACGCCTCGCTCGGCCGGGCCGGCTGGCAGGTCGCCGTGGCGACCTCGCCCGAGGAAGCCGCCCAGTTCGGACGCAAGAGCGCGGTCGACGAGGCCGAGGCGTGGGCCGAGGCCGAAGAGGCGATCGAGGTCGCCGAACGGCTCTGGGACTCGTGGGAAGACGACGCCGAGATCCGCGACCGCGCGACCGGCCGTTTCATCGACCGCGACCGGGTGCACCACATCGACTTCGAGGGGCGCTTCTTCTCGGTGAAGGGGCCGTCGATCGTTCCGCGCAGTCCGCAGGGGCGGCCGCCGATCATCGTCTCCGCGACGCGCGGGCCGTCGCTCGACGTCGCGTCCCGCCGCGCCGACATCGTGCGCGTCGCACCCGACCTCGTCGCCGAGGCGCGGGCCGCGATCGACGAAGCCGGCCGCGCCGGGTTCGTGACGGTTCTCGTCGACCTGCCCGGGGCATCCGCGGGCCTGCGTGGCACCCTCGCGACCCTCCGTCACGACACAGGGGCCGACGGCGCCGTGCTCGTCTTCGACCGGATCCCGGATGCTGCCGCCTTCGGCGACCGGCTCGCCCCGTTCGTGCGGCGAGATCGGGCCACCCTGCGCGACCGGCCCACTCTGCGCGACCGACTGGGCCTCGAGCGCCCGGCCAGCCGCTACGTCCGTACCCTCGAAGGAGCACAGCTGTGACCGCCTCCAGCCGCAAGCAGATCCACCTCGCCGCGCACTTTCCCGGCGTGAACAACACCACGATCTGGGCCGATCCCGCGTCGGGCAGCCAGATTGACTTCTCGTCGTTCGAGCACTTCGCCGCGACCGCCGAGCGCGGCAGATTCGACTTCCTGTTTCTCGCCGAGGGACTGCGGGTGCGCGAGCACAAGGGCGAGATCCACGACCTCGACGTGGTCGGGCGCCCCGACACCCTGACCGTGCTCGCCGCGATCGCCGCCGTCACCGAGAAGCTCGGCCTCGTCGGCACGATCAACACGACCTTCAACGAGCCGTTCGAACTCGCGCGGCAGCTCGCGTCGCTCGAGCTGGTCTCGGGCGGCCGCTCGGGCTGGAACATCGTCACGAGCAACGACGCGTTCACCGGCGAGAACTTCCGCCGCGGCGGATTTCTCGGCAACCCCGACCGGTACACGCGTGCCGCCGAGTTCGTCGACGTGTCGGAGGCGCTCTGGCGGGCCGAGACCGTCGACCACCACGGCGACTTCTTCGACATCGTCGGCGAACTGTCGGTGCCGGTCAGCCCGCGGGGCAAACCGGTCATCCTGCAGGCCGGCGTCTCCGACGAGGGGCGCGACCTGGCCGCCCGCTACGCCGACGCGATCTTCTCGCCGTTCGCCGACCTCGAGTCGGGGCGCACGTTCTACGCCGACATCAAACGGCGTCTCGCCGGCTTCGGGCGCGGTGCCGACGAGCTGAAGATCCTGCCGGGAGCGAGTTTCGTGCTGGGCGACACCGAGGCCGAGGCCGACGAGCGTTACCGCTACGAGCGCAGCGCCCAGGTGAGCGGTGCGACGGCATTGCGCACGCTCGAGGCGGTGTGGGGCCGCGACCTCTCGGAGTACGACCCCGACGGTCCGCTGCCCTCGGCCGAGCTCGTCGTCGAGAACGTCGAGCTCACCGCCGGCCGCGCGACGCACCACGCCGACCGGCGCGGGGCCGCGCGCGAGTGGGTCGAACGCGCGCAGGCGGGCAACCTCAGCATCCGCGAGGTCGCCATCTCGAAGCTGACCAGGGGAGTGCTCGTCGGAACGCCGACCCAGATCGCCGACCGTATCGACGAGTTCGTGCAGACCGAGGCGAGCGACGGGTTCATCCTCGTGCCGTCGATCACCCCGACCGGGCTCGACGAGTTCGTCGACAAGGTGATCCCGCTGCTGCAGGAGCGCGGGGCGTACCGCACCGACTACGAGGGGGCGACGCTGCGCGAGAACCTGTTCGCGTAGAGCCCGCCGGTTGAGTAGGTCGCGCAGCGACCGTATCGAAACCGATCGACCGGTTTCGATACAGGCGCCAGAGCGCCTTACTCAACCAGCGCCGACCGCTACTTCTTGCGCGCCCGCAGCACCCGGTAGCCCTTGTTCGTCGCGGCGCGCACGAACGTGAAGTCGTCGGGGAAGGTCGCCTGCAGCCAGCGGTGCAGCGAGTCGGAACCGAGGTTGCGCTGCACGACGAGCCAGGCGTCCGACTCCGCGTCGAGGCGCGGCAGCCACTTCTCGAGAAGGCCGTGCAGCTCGTTCTTGCCCACGCGGATCGGCGGGTTCGACCAGATGGTCGTGAAGATGACGTCGTCGGGCACCTTGTCGGGGGTGACCGCGTTGATGTTCGTGGCCCCGACGATCTCGGCGTTGCGGCGCACCAGGTCGAGGGCGCGCTCGTTGACGTCGACCGCCCACACGGTGCTGCGCGGCGATTCGAGCGCCAGGGTCAGTGCGATCGGACCCCAGCCGCAGCCGAGGTCGAGCACGTTGCCGCCGGGCGGCGGGGCGGGGACGTTGGCCAGCAGCACCTGCGTGCCGGTGTCGATGTGCTCGGGGCTGAAGATGCCGTTCGAGGTCTGCAGTTCGTAGACGCGGCCGGCGATTCGCGCGTGGATCGTGCGAAGTTTGAGTTCACTCTCCGGGGACGACGCGAAGTAGTGCTCATTTGACATGCACCGAATCTATCGAAGTCTGGGCGAGTAAGGTTAATGGTAATGAGTGATATCGACACCACCCCTAACGAAAACGACGACGTTGTAGCGCGGGTTCTGGCCAGTGCCGGTGCAAGAAGTGCCGGTGCCCAATCGGCGAACCGCACCACATTCGGCAGCGGCGAGCTCACCCGGGCCCAGGCCCTGCAGTCCGATTCCGCGTACGACGACCAGCGCGACGGCGACCAGTTCGACCGCGAAGACCGCCAGGCGCTGCGTCGCGTCGCCGGTCTCTCCACCGAGCTCGACGACGTCACCGAGGTGGAGTACCGCCAGCTGCGCATCGAGCGCGTCGTGCTCATCGGCATCTACACCCAGGGCAACACCGTCGACGCCGAGAACTCGCTACGCGAGCTCTACGCCCTGGCCGAGACCGCCGGCGCCGTCGTGCTCGACGGACTGCTGCAGCGCCGCGCCCACCCCGACCCCTCGACCTACTTCGGCAAGGGCAAGGCAGAAGAGCTGCGCGGCATCGTCGCCGCGAGCGGCGCCGACACCGTCATCGCCGACACCGAGCTCGCACCCAGCCAGCGACGCGCACTCGAAGACATCGTGAAGGTCAAGGTGATCGACCGCACGGCCGTCATCCTCGACATCTTCAGCCAGCACGCGAAGAGCCGCGAGGGCAAGGCGCAGGTCGAACTGGCCCAGCTCGAATACATGCTGCCGCGCCTGCGCGGTTGGGGTGAGGCGCTCTCCCGTCAGGGCGGTGGCGCCGGTGGTTCCGGAGACGGAATGGGCAGCCGTGGCCCGGGTGAGACGAAGATCGAGCTCGACCGGCGCCGCATCCACACCCGCATGTCGAAACTGCGCAAGCAGATCAAGGGCTTCGCGCCCGCCCGCGAGGCGAAGCGCGCCAACCGCAACCGTTTCGAGGTGCCGAGCGTCGCGATAGTCGGCTACACGAACGCCGGCAAGTCGAGCCTGCTCAACCACATCACGAGCGCCGGTGTGCTCGTCGAGAACGCGCTCTTCGCGACCCTCGACGCCACCGTGCGCAAGTCGGTCACCGCCGACGGCCGCCCGTACACGCTCACCGACACCGTCGGTTTCGTGCGCAACCTGCCGCACCAGCTGGTCGAGGCCTTCCGTTCGACGCTCGAAGAGGTCGGTGACTCCGACGTCATCGTGCACGTCGTCGACGCCTCGCACCCCGACCCGGGCAGCCAGCTCGCCACGGTGCGCGACGTCATCGGCGAGGTCGAGGCGCGCGACATCCCCGAGATCGTGGTGTTCAACAAGGTCGACCTGCTGCACGACGACGACCAGCGCCTGCTCCTGCGCGCGCTCGAACCCAGTGCGATCTTCGTCTCCGCCCGCACGGGCGAGGGCGTCGCCGAACTGCAGGCCCGCATCGGCGAACTCGTGCCGAGCCCCGACGTGCTCGTCGACCTGCTCGTGCCGTACGACCGCGGCGACATCGTCGCGAGCCTTCACGACCGCGGCCGCATCCTCACCACCGAGTACGTCGAGGGCGGTACGCGCATCACCGCCATGGTCAACGGCATGGACGAGGGATCGCTCAAAGAGTTTGCGGTAGTCACTGCCGGTTGAGTAGGCCGCGACGAAGGAGCAGCCGTATCGAAATCCCCCTCGCGAGGTTTCGATACGGTCGCTGCGCGACCTACTCAACCAGCACCGCGCGCGTAACACTGCGCAACTCTTCACCGCGGGCCGCGCCCCGCCGCTAGCTTGGAAACCGTCGCCACACCACTGTGGCGCGGAGCGACCGCCGAGCCCGGCACCCGCCCATACCGAATCAGATCCTTGATGACCGGAGGGCCCAGGTGAGCACAGCTACTTTCTCGTTCGAGCTCTATCCGCCGCGCACCGCCGCGGCCGAAGAGGCCCTGCTCGACTCCCTCGAATACCTCGTCGGCGCCGGGCCCGAATTCATCTCCGTCACCTACGGCGCGAACGGCTCGTCGCGCAGCTCGTCGCTCGCGGTGCTGCTGCGCCTGCTGGCCGAGACCGACGTGCGGGCGATGGCGCACCTGACCTGCGTCGGGTCGTCGTACTCCGACGCGACGCGGCTCATCCGCGAGTTCCTCGACGCCGGGGTGACCAGCTTCCTCGCCTTGCGCGGAGACCCGCCCGCCGGCTCGGTCGAGGGAGACAGCTTCCTCGGCGACCTCGGCAGCGCGGGCGAGCTCGTGCAGCTCATCCACCGGGTGCAGGCCGAGCGCGAACAGTTCAGCCTCAACGACGTGCCCGGATTCCCCGGCGCGAAGCGGCTGAGCAGCGGGCACAAGGTCACCATCGCGGTGGCGGCGTTCCCCAACGGGCATCCGCGCAGCCGCTCGGTCGAACAGGATCTCGACACGCTCCTCGCCAAGGAGGCCGCGGGCGCCAACCTCGCGATCACCCAGCTGTTCTTCCACGCCGACGACTACCTGCGCTTCGTCGACCAGGCCCGCTCGGCCGGCGTCACCATGCGCATCCTTCCCGGCATCATGCCCGTGCTCAGCCCGCAGCGCCTGCGCCGCATCGTCGAACTCACCGACGAGAAGCTGCCGACCGACCTGCTGCGCGCACTCGAGGCGGAGCCGACGGCCGAGGGGCAGAAGGCGGTCGGCATCCAGCACGCGATCGACCTCGGCAATGCGGTCGTCGGAACCGACCGCCCCGGCCTGCACCTGTACACCTTCAACCAGCACGAGGCCGTACTCGAGGTCTTGCGCGGCACCCACCTTCTCACCCCCGTCACCACCGACCACAACTAAGGACGCACAAGCAATGAGCACTCCCTTCCCCACGGGCACGATCCTCGGCTACCCGCGCATCGGACGCCGTCGCGAACTCAAAAAGGCCGTCGAAGCCTTCTGGGCCGGCCGCATCGACGCCGACGGACTCGAGGCGGCGGCCGCAGAGCTGCGGGCCGTCACGCGCGAGCGTCTCGTCTCGCTCGGGCTCGGCGCCACCGATTCCTCGATTCCCGAGGCGTTCTCCTTCTATGACCAGGTTCTGGATGCCGCGGTGACGGTCGGCGCCGTGCCCTCGCGTTTCGAACGGCTCGTCCGCGAAGACGGAACCCTCGATCTCGCCGGATACTTCACCATCGCCCGCGGCGAGGGCGACGACGTGCCGGCGGAGATGACAAAGTGGTTCGACTCCAACTACCACTACCTCGTGCCCGAGATCGGACCGGAGACGCGGTTCCACCTCGCCTCCGACCGCCTGCTGCGCGAGGTCGCGGAGGCGACCACGACCGGGTACCGCACGCGCCCGGTGATCGTCGGCCCGGTCACCTTCCTGCTGCTGAGCAAGCCGAGCGAGGGCGCCCCCGAGGGATTCCAGCCGCTCGACCGGCTCGACGACCTTCTGCCCGTCTACGCCGAGCTCATCGCCGGGCTCACCGCCGTGGGTGCCGAGTGGGTGCAGCTCGACGAGCCCGCCCTGGTGAGCGAGTCGATCGAGGTCGACCGCGCCACGGTGCTCGCGGCGACCGAGCGCGCGTACGCCCTGCTCGGCGCGGTGCCGGCCCGCCCGCAGATCTTCGTCGCCGCCCCCTACGGTTCGCTCGACGACGCGCTGCCCGTGCTGCTCGCATCGCCCGTCGAGGCGGTCGGTCTCGACCTGGTGCGCGGGGGAGTCCCGGCAGGCGTCACGACCACGAAGACCCTCGTCGGCGGCGTCGTCGACGGCCACAACATCTGGCGCGGCGACCTCGACGGCGCCTTCGCGAAGCTCGAGGCCCTGCGCGCGCTCAGCCCGAACGTCGCGGTGTCGAGCTCGACCAGCCTGTTCCACACCCCGCACTCGATCGCCGACGAGCCGCAGCTCAACGACCGCCTGAAGAGCTGGCTGGCCTTCGCCGACGAGAAGGTCGCGCAGATCGCCGCGCTGGCTACCGGGTTGACCGCCGGGCGCGACTCCGTCGCCGACACGCTCGACGCGGCATCCGTCGCTCTGGACGACCGTCGTGACGCCCCCGGTGTGCGCGACGGGGCGGTGCGCGCCCGGGCCGCGGCACTGAGCGCCGACGACTTCACCCGCGGCGACTACGCCGAGCGCCTCGAGGCGCAGGACGCGGCGCTGAACCTGCCGTTCCTGCCCACGACGACGATCGGGTCGTTTCCGCAGACCGGCGACATCCGCAAGGCCCGCGCGGCGAACGCGCGCGGCGACATCAGCGACGCCGACTACACCGACTTCCTCAAGGCCGAGATCAAGCAGGTCGTCGACCTGCAGGAGGAGATCGGCATCGACGTCATCGTTCACGGCGAACCCGAGCGCAACGACATGGTGCAGTATTTCGCCGAGAACCTCGACGGATTCGCGGTGACCCAGAACGGCTGGGTGCAGTCGTACGGCAGCCGCTGCACACGCCCGTCGCTGCTCTGGGGCGACGTCGAGCGCCCCGCGCCGATCACCGTCGACTGGAGCGCCTACACGCAGAGCCTCACGCAGAAGCCGGTCAAGGGCATGCTCACCGGGCCCGTCACGATCCTCGCCTGGAGCTTCGTGCGCGACGACCAGCCGCTCGCCGACACCGCCAACCAGGTGGCCCTCGCCCTGCGCGACGAGATCGCCGACCTCGAGGCGGCCGGCATCGGCGTCATCCAGGTCGACGAGCCCGCGCTGCGCGAGCTGCTTCCGCTGAAGAAGGCGCAGCAGGAGGCCTACCTCGACTGGTCGGTCGGCTCGTTCCGCCTCGCGACCGCCGGCGTGGCGAAGCAGACCCAGATCCACACCCACCTCTGCTACTCCGAGTTCGGGGTGGTCATCGACGCGATCAACCGCCTCGACGCCGACGTCACGTCGATCGAGGCGGCGCGCTCGAAGATGGAGGTCGTGCCCGACATCCAGACCTCCGGCTTCGGCCGCGGCATCGGACCGGGCGTCTACGACATCCATTCGCCACGGGTGCCGTCGGTCGACGAGGTGACCTCGCTGCTCGAGACCGCCCTCGGGTCGATCCCGTCGCGGCAGATCTGGGTCAACCCCGACTGCGGACTCAAGACGCGCGGCTACGCCGAGACCGTCGACTCGCTGCGCAACGTGGTCGCGGCGACGAAGGCGGTGCGCGAACGAGCCGGAGTCGCCGTCTAGACAGACGAAAGGTCGGATGACACGGGGACACCGCCCCCTACCGGTGTCCCCGTGTTTGGGTCACACTGACTCGTGCCCTTCACCCCGAGCCACGTCGCGGCCGTGCTGCCGTTCGTGCGCACCCCGCTGATACCGTCGGCGCTCGTGATCGGCAGCATGACCCCCGACCTGTTCTACTTCGTGCCGGTCGACGTGGAGCGCGGCCTCTCGCACTCGCTGCTCGGCGCCGTGACGCTCGACCTCGGCGCCGGGCTGCTCGTGTTCGTGCTCTGGCAGCTGGTCTTCCGGCTGCCCGCGGCCGACTTCGCGCCGCACTGGCTGCGGGCGCGGCTGCCGACCGGGCGGGCCCGGCTCTCGGCCGGTCATCTCGCTCTCGCGGCGGCCTCCGTTCTCGTCGGAATCGCGACCCATCTCGCCTGGGACACACTCACCCACGCGGGCTGGCTCACCTCGGTCGCGCCGTGGACGGCCGCCGAGGCGGGGCCGCTGCCGGTCGTGACGTGGATGCAACACGGCAGCTCGCTGCTCGGACTGGTGGCCGTGCTGATCTGGTTCGTGCTCTGGGTGCGGCGCACACCGGCGGGGCCGACCGAACCCGGGCGGCTCACGCGCGGCCGTCGTGTGACCGGCTGGCTGGCCGTCGTGCTGCCGGCCCTGGCCCTCGGCCTGGCCTACTGGGTGCGCGGCATCGAGTGGGGTGTGTCACCCGTCGACGCCGACCTGGTCTTCCGCACGGTGCGGCTCTGCATCGGCGGCGCCGGCGCGATCGCGATCGTGGTGTGTCTCGGCTGGTGGGCGCTGCGTCGGCGCCCGCGGGTGCGCGCCGGGTAGACCGGGCGCGGCGTTGTCAGACCGAGCGCAGAACCGCGACGACCTTGCCGAGCACGTCGGCGAAGTCGCCGAGGATGGGGGCGAACTGGCTGTTGCGGGGGAGCAGCCAGGTGTGGCCGTCGCGTTGCTGGAACACCTTCACCGTCGCCTCGTCGTCGAGCATCGCCGCGACGATGTCGCCGTTCTCGGCGGTCTTCTGCTGGCGCACGACGATCCAGTCGCCGTCGCAGATGGCCGCGTCGATCATCGAGTCGCCGACGACCTTGAGCATAAACAGTTCGCCCTTGCCGACGAGCTGGCGGGGGAGCGGGAAGACCTCGTCGATCTGCTGGTCGGCCGTGATCGGGATGCCAGCGGCGATACGGCCGACGAGGGGCACCATGGCGGCGTCGCCGACGGAGGGGGCGAAGCCCGTGCTCTCCGGTGCATCCGATTCCTGCGTCGGCATCTCGATGAGCACCTCGAGGGCGCGGGGGCGCTTCGGGTCACGGCGCAGGTAGCCGCTGAGTTCGAGTTGGTTGAGCTGGTGGGTGACGCTCGAGAGGGAGGAGAGCCCGACGGCGTCGCCGATCTCGCGCATGCTCGGCGGGTAGCCCTGGCTGGCGACCGAGCGCTGGATGACGTCGAGGATGGCGAGCTGCTTGTCGCTCAGGCTCTTGCGACGTCGGGTCGTCGACCGCTCCGTCGCGGCCTTGCCGCTGGTCTCGTCGCTCATGTGCACTCCAATGTCGGTGGCCGGTGATTGCCTGTCCTCAGACATTCGAAACAGTATCCGCTTTATCCCGGTAAAACAAACACCTATTCGAGTGTGTCGTGACTTTATTCGTCTACATATTCGAAGAAATGCTTGCGGCGACCGTTATTCGAATGTATGTTCGGAACACAGCTTCGTATCCGGCACTCCCGGCCGAGTGTCGGATACGCAGCTGCGAACCGCAGACGACGCACCCGAGTAAGCAGCCGAGCACAACGAGAAGGAGCAGCACCATGAGCACAGCAATCGTCACCACCATCGCAGAATCAGGCGTCGCCGTGCGTGTTCCCTCCGCTCAGCCCCGACTGCGTCTCACCAAGCGCGGCCGCGTCGTCTTCACGTCGCTCGCCGCCGTCCCCGTCGTCGCCGGCGTTATGCTGCTCGCCCTCAACGGCGGGGGAGCGACCGCCACGAGCTCGAGCGGCGCAGAACTCGAAGAGGTCACCGTGCAGGCAGGGCAGTCGCTCTGGAGCCTCGCCGAAGACATCGCCCCCGACGTCGACCCGCGCGACGTCGTCAGCGACATCCTCTCGGTCAACCAGCTTCCGACCGGCAGCGTGCAGGCCGGCCAGCGCCTGATGCTGCCCGCCGAGTACAGCGCCGAGTAAATACAGCGCGGAATAAGTACGGCGCCGCGCAAGTCCAGCGCAGAGTAAGTACGGCGCCGAGTACGTATGGCTGCAGGCGACCCGGCTCACGAGCTCCAGGCAAATAGAATCGTCTGGTGGTAAACCTCTCCGATCTCCCCATCCGTGACGACCTCCGTGGTCTCGAGCCCTACGGCGCCCCGCAGAAGGCGGTGCGCATCGCGCTCAACGTGAACGAGAACTCGCACCCGATTCCCGAGGCCGTCGCCCGCGACATCGTCGAGTCGCTCGCCGCCGCGATCCTCACGGTCAACCGCTACCCCGACCGCGAGTTCACCGAACTGCGCCAGTCGCTCGCGAGCTACCTCAATCTCGGCCTCCCGCTGGGCAAGACCCTCGGGGTCGAGAACCTCTGGGCCGCGAACGGCTCGAACGAGGTTCTGCAGCAGATCCTCCAGGCCTTCGGCGGCCCCGGCCGCAGCGTGCTCGCCTTCCCTCCCACCTACTCGATGCACAAGATCCTCGCGTCGGGCACCGGCACCGAGTGGATCGCGGGCGAACGTGACGCCGGCTACGAGATCTCGCCAGAGACGGTCACCCGCTGGATCGAGAAGACCGAGCCCGACATCGTCTTCCTCTGCTCGCCGAACAACCCCACCGGAACCTCCGTGTCGCTCGCGACCATCGAGGCCGCCTACGAGGCGACCGACGGCATCGTCGTCGTCGACGAGGCCTACGCCGAATTCGCCCCCGACGACGTACCGAGCGCGATCACGCTGCTCGAGGGGCGCCCGCGCCTGCTCGTCTCACGCACCATGAGCAAGGCGTTCGCGTTCGCCGGCGCCCGCGTGGGATATCTCGCCGCCGACCCCGCGGTCACCGACGCCCTGCGGCTGGTTCGCCTGCCGTACCACCTCTCCGCGCTCACCCAGGCGGCCGCGGTCGCCGCGCTGCGCCACACCTCCGAGATGCTCGCCATGGTCGACGACATCCGCGGCCAGCGCGACCGGCTCGAGGTCGAACTGCCGAAGCTCGGCTACACGGTCTGGCCGAGCGCCGCGAACTTCGTGCTCGCGGGCGGCTTCGACGACCCGAACGCCACCTTCGAGGCACTCTTGGCCCGCGACATCCTCGTCCGCGACATCGGCATCGCCGGCCACCTGCGCATCACCGCGGGCACCGAGGCGGAGACGACCGCCCTGCTCGACGCGCTCGCGTCGCTGTAGCCGTCGCGCACCCTCGCCCGACACGCCCCCTAGGTAGAATCGACACCATGAGCACCGAACCCCGCGTCGCCAGCATCAAGCGCGCCACGAGCGAGTCCAGCATCGAACTCTCGATCGACCTCGACGGCACCGGAACCTCCGACATCCAGACCTCGGTGCCGTTCTACGACCACATGCTCACCGCGTTCTCGAAGCACTCGCTGATCGATCTCACCGTGAAGGCGACCGGCGACACCGACATCGACGTGCACCACACCGTCGAAGACATCGGCATCGCCCTCGGACTCGCGATCAAGCAGGCGCTCGGCGACAAGTCGGGCATCTCGCGTTACGGCGACGCCCTCGTGCCGCTCGACGAGGCGCTCGTGCAGGCCGTCGTCGACATCTCGGGGCGCCCGTACCTCGTGCACACCGGCGAGCCCGCCGGATTCGAGATGCACCTCATCGGCGGCCACTTCACCGGGTCGATGGTGCGCCACGTCTTCGAGGCCATCACCTTCAACGCCGGTCTCACCGTGCACATCACCGTGCTCGGCGGCCGCGACCCGCACCACATCGCCGAGGCCGAGTTCAAGGCGTTCGCGCGCGCGATGCGCAAGGCCGTCGAACCCGACGCCCGCGTCACCGGCATCCCGTCGACCAAGGGCGCGTTGTGAGCACGGTGCAGCCCTCCGTCGTTGTGCTCGACTACGGGTCGGGCAACGTGCACTCCGCCGCGAAGGCGCTCGAGCTCGCAGGGGCGCGCGTCGAACTCACGGCCGACCGCGACCGCGCGCTGAACGCCGACGGCCTGTTCGTGCCCGGTGTCGGCGCGTTCTCCGCGGTGGCCGAGGCCCTCGCGAAGGCGGGCGGCGGCGCGCTGGTGGAGAAGCGACTCATCGCGAACAAGCCGGTCATGGGCATCTGCGTCGGTATGCAGGTCATGTTCGAGCACGGCGTCGAGCGCGGCAACTCCACCCCCGGTCTCGGCGAGTGGCCGGGCACCGTCACCGAACTCGACGCCCCCGTCCTGCCGCACATGGGCTGGAACACGGTCGAGGCCGCCGAGGGCTCCCGCCTGTTCGACGGCATCCGCGACGAGCGTTTCTACTTCGTGCACTCCTTCGGCGCCCAGCAGTGGGAGCTCGACCCGCAGCCTCCGTTCACCGCACCGCTGGTGACGTGGGCCGAGCACGGGTCGCGGTTCATCGCCGCGGTCGAGAACGGTCCGCTCACCGCCACCCAGTTCCACCCCGAGAAATCGGGCGAGCCGGGCATCCGTCTCCTGAAGAACTGGCTCGCGACTCTCTGACGCGAGCCACCCGGTACCATCGAATGTTTGCGCGAGCGGTTGCGCAGCGTCTTCCACAGAAAGCACGGCAATGAGCGAGTTCACCCAGACCCCCGGTCTCACCCTTCTTCCCGCAGTCGACGTCGCCGGCGGCAAGGCCGTGCGTCTCACGCAGGGCGAGGCGGGCTCGGAGACCTTCTACGGCAGCCCGATGGACGCCGCCGACGAGTGGATCAGCCAGGGCGCCGAGTGGATCCACCTCGTCGACCTCGACGCGGCGTTCGGTCGCGGCGACAACCGCCACGTGATCGAGAAGGTCATCAAGAACTCGCCGCGCAGCGTCAACATCGAGCTGTCGGGCGGCATCCGCGACGACGCGAGCCTCGAGGCCGCCCTCGAGACCGGCGCCAAGCGCATCAACCTCGGCACCGCGGCGCTCGAGAACCCCGAGTGGGCGGCCCACGTCATCGCCGAGTTCGGCGAGGCGATCGCGGTCGGCCTAGACGTGCGCGGAACCACTCTCGCCGCCCGCGGCTGGACCCAGGAGGGCGGCGACCTCTGGACGGTGCTCGAGCGCCTCGAGGCCGCCGGCTGCAGCCGCTACGTCGTCACCGACGTCACGAAAGACGGCACCCTGCAGGGGCCGAACCTCGACCTGCTCGTGCAGGTTATGGAGCGCACCCACAAGCCCGTAATCGCCTCGGGAGGCATCTCGAGCCTCGACGACATCGCCGAGCTGCGCGCGCTCGTTCCGCGCGGGCTCGAGGGCGCCATCCTCGGCAAGTCGCTCTACGCGAAGAACTTCACCCTCGCGGAAGCGCTTGACGTCGCGAGCGACTGAGCATGACCGAGCAGTCAGATCACGGCGCGCACGACCATCACCCGCGCGGCGGAGCCGACTCGGCCGGAACCCCGTGGGCCGGACGCCATTTCGAGCCGAACACGAGCGCGGATGACGACGGCTCGGCGCCTGAACGGCTCATCGAGGCGTTGCGCCGGTTCTCGAGCGGAGAACTGGGCGAGTCCGACGTGGTCGACGCGCTGCGCGAGTCGCGGCTGCTGATCCCGCTCGTCGCCCATCTCGGGGAGGCGGGCGTCAACGAGCACGGCGTCGTCATCGACAAGACCCAGGAGCTGTCGATCATCACGGTCGCCGGCCCCGACGGCCGCAACGTCATGCCGGTCTTCACCTCGGTCGCCGCGATGAGCCACTGGAACCCGAAGGCTCGCCCGGTTCCCGCGGCGGGAACTCGTGTGGCGCTGGCGGCGGCGAGCGAGCAGACCGAGCTCGTGGTGCTCGACGCGACGTCGGCGACCGAGTTCGTCATCCGTCGGCCCGCCCTGTGGGCGATCGCGCAGTCGCAGCCGTGGACGCCGAGCTTTCTCGACGAAGAAGTGCTCGATGCATTCGCGGATGCCGCGGCGAACGAACCGGCGATCCGCTCGGTCGCCCTGGCCCCCGGCGATCCCGCGAGCCGGCTTGCGGGGCCGGAGCTGCTCGTGCAGCTCGCCCTCGTCGACGGCCTCAGCAAGCACGAGCTCGACCTGGTGATGGCGCGCCTGCAGGAGCGCTGGCGCGCGAGCGAGACCATCGCGACGCGGGTCGACTCGATGCGCGTGCAGCTCGTCAGCGCGAGTTAGCTCTCGGGCGACTCCGGAGCCTGTGGCGTCTTCGGGCTCGGCTTGAACGCGGCGCCGAACAGCCGCCGCAGCGCGCCGCCCTTCGTCGTCGGGCTGTTGCGGATCGGGAACTGCGACGCGAACTCCGCGGGCGTGCCGAACTCCTCCTCGACCGGCTTGCCGGTCTTCTTCGCGTAGGCGCGCAGCTCGGTGATCGAGCTGGCGATCTCGGGCTCGGTCTGGCCGCGCATCCGCAGGTGCAGAACGAGTTCGCGTTCGTACTTGGCTGAGGCTTTTTCTGCGTTGTCCTTGTCGGTCATGGTGCAATTCTCGCGTACCTCCGGCCGCGCGTCTGCTGCTTAGACTTGTGCGATGAGATTCGGGGGAGCGGCGCGCGTCGCGGCCCTCGCCCTCTCGGCGGTGCTGCTCGCCGGCTGCGCGTCCGCGGCCGACGCCGACCAGACCAAGACCGACCTCGGCGACGTGTCAGACACCCACACCCTCGTCGTCGACGACGTCGAGCGCTCCTACGTCGCCCACGTGCCCGAGGGGGCGGCGGCCGGGCTACCCGAGACGCTCCCGGTGCTCGTCGTGCTGCACGGGGCGGGCAGCAACGGCGCCCGCATGGAGAACGCCACCGGGCTCTCGAGCCTCGCGAAGGCCGACAACTTCATCGTCGTCTACCCGAACGGCACTCAGGCGGCCGACATCGCGGGACAGCTCGCGTGGAACGCCGACGGATGCTGCGGTGCCCCGCGCCGCACCCAGGTCGACGATGTCGGCTTCATCACGGCCGTGCTCGACGACGTCGAGAAGCAGTTCCCGGTCGACGCGAGCCGCATCTACTTCGCCGGATTCTCGAACGGCGGCATGATGTCGTACCGGCTGTCGTGCGAACTCGGCGACCGCGTCGCGGGCATCGCCGTGGTCTCCGGCGCGTTCAACGTCGCCGACTGCGACCGCAACGACACCACCGACGTGCTCATCGTGCACGGCACGGGAGACCTCACCGTGCCGTACCGCGGCGGACCGACGAACGAGCGCACCGCCGCACGGTTCGGGCAGTGGAACAACGCCTCGGTCGCCGACGCGACCCGCGAGTGGGTCGCGCGCGACGGCTGCAGCCGGTTTCCGCAGACCGTGATCGACGACGAAATCACCCGGGCGACCTACGATGAGTGTGATGACGAAACGAAACTCGAGGTGATCACGATCGCCGGCGGTACCCACGTGTGGCCACTCGCGCCCGTGAACGGGTTCGACGCATCCGAAACCGTCGTCGAGTTCTTCGGACTCGGCTCATGACCACGCTCCCTCCCGACTCGGGGCCGCCCCCGCTGCCGCCGTTCGGTGTGCGCGACAGCGGCGACACCTGGGTCTACGGGCCGGATGGCGCGAAATACTGGGGCCGGTTCGGCGCTGCCGGACTGTTGGTCTGGCACCCGCTCGCCGGCGTGCTGCTGCAGCACCGCATCGCGTGGAGCCACCACGGCGGAACTTGGGGACTGCCGGGCGGCGCGCTCAAGGAGGGCGAGACTCCCGTTCAGGGCGCGCTGCGCGAGGCGAACGAGGAGGCCGGTGTTCCGGCCGACCTGCTCACCGTGCTGTTCACCTCGGTTCTCGACCTCGGATTCTGGAAGTACACGACCGTGGTCACCGAGTCGGCGACCGAGTTCGAGCCCGTGATCGGCGACGCCGAGAGCGAGGCTCTGGCCTGGGTTTCGGTCGACGAGGTAAAAAATTTGCAACTTCATCCCGGCTTTGGGGCCGCTTGGCCCGAACTGCGTTCCCGGCTGCGCTAAGCTATTCGAGTTGCCTTTCGAGGTGACATGTCGCGGGCTGTAGCGCAGCTTGGTAGCGCACCTGACTGGGGGTCAGGGGGTCGCAGGTTCAAATCCTGTCAGCCCGACCACGACGAACACGAAACGCCCTCCTTCGGGAGGGCGTTTCGGCGTTGACGGGGCGAGTTCGTCGTCTCCGACGTGCGGGCCCGGGTGGCCGAGCAGGGCGAAGCGCCCGACCGGCCGTGATCTGATGTCGCGGCCACGGCTGACCATCGGCACGGTCGGCGACATCACCACTCGAAAACTGCCGTCCGGCCGCTTCGAGGCGCGCACCCGGTACCGCGACTGGGACGGCAAGACGCGCCAGGTGCAGAGCAGCGGCGTCACCGCCGCAGCAGCCGAGCGCGCGTTGAAGGCGCAGCTCGTCGAACGGTCCGAGCTGCAGCCGGCAGACACGACGCTGACGCCGGTCAGCCTGTTCGCCGACCTCGTGGCCCCATGGCTGGCCGATATCGACATGGAGGGCCGCATCTCCCGCACCACCCGCAACCTGTACGAGCGCAACATGCGCACCCTGGTGTCCACAGCGTTCGACAACCTGACCGTGCGCGAGATCGGCGTCGCCCGCTGCGACCGGTTCATCAAGGAGCTGGGGAAGCGGTCGTACAACCGCGCCAAGCAGGCGCGCGTGGTGCTGCGGCTGGCGCTGGAGCTCGCGGAGCGGCACGAGGTGCTGGTACGCAACCCGATGGACCACGTATCCCGCCTCCGTCGGGAACCGCACATCCCTGACGCGCTCACCGCACCGGAGGTAAAAGTGATCCGAGCCGCGATCGCCCGCTGGGAAAGCGGCGCCGACCACGTCTCCGGCCCGCTGCCCGACGGCCAGCTCGGCGCGATCGTCGAGGTGATGCTCGGCACCTCGGCCCGGATCGGTGAGGTGCTCGCGATCCGTCGCCGGGACGTCGACATCACCGGCGCCGTGCCGTCCATCCGCCTCGCCGGCACGATCGTCAGCCGCAACGGCGAGCCGACCTTCCGGCAAGACCACCCCAAGACCGCCAAGTCGCGGCGGATCGTGGCGCTGCCCACGTTCGCGTCTGACGCGGTCCGGCGGCGTCTCGCCAATGCCGGCCGCCTCGAGCTGGAAGCGCTGCTGTTCCAGTCGCGGGATGGTACGCCGCTGACCACCGGGAACGTGCGCCGCCAGTTGCGACGGGTGCTCGGGGGAGTGGGATCGAAGGAGTGACCCCGCACATGTTCCGCCGCACGGTGGCGACAGCGGTCAACGACAACGCCGGCGTGGAACTCGCGGCAGAGATGCTCGGCCACACCGACACGAGAATCACGGTGATGCACTACATCGAGCGCAGGGAACTGGTGAACCCCGAGACCGCGGCGTTACTCGACCGGGCGTTCAAGCGCGACGACGACTGAGCACGGTGCTGCCACGGTGGCCGCACCGTCTCTAGCAATTCCCCTGACTGCCGTGCTCACCGGCGCCGCAGATACGCAAAGCGCTTGAATAGATTCCAGTTCTACACCGAGGCTTGGGTTCACACCATCGCTTCCAGAGGTGGCGTATGGCGACGTGGACGACGGGGCGGATCAACTGTGGTGGTTCGCCAGTGTCGGGTTTCTGTTTTGTGAATGCCGCCGCGCACCAGCCGCTACAACCTCTCTGTCCGATGAGGGGTCCCCCTGCGGAGAGGCCTACAAAGTGGGCGTTCACTCCATAGACTTCAGAAATGGCAAGAAATGACCCGCTACAGTCCGCTGCAGCCGCGTATACCGCCGCCCAATGGGACGAACACAACTGGCGTCAGTTCGGCCGGGACACCGGAACGTCCGCAGTGAGACCGAAAGTTTGCTAAATCCCCAAGGAGGACAATCATGACGAGCCCGCTCAGACTCAAGACACGGCACAAGACGTTCGTGTCTTATCACCACGCGGACCAAGCTGAAGTAGCGGCGTTTATCGACTACTTTGACCACGACCATGACGTGCTCATCTCGCGAGGGATCGGCGCATCGATGGCCGGAGACATCATCAACAGCACTGACGCCGACTACATCAAACGTCGCATCCGCGAACTCTACCTACGCGATAGCAGCGTGACACTCGTTATGGTCGGCGCTCAAACTTGGGGGCGTCGATTCGTCGACTGGGAGATCGCCGCCTCTCTTCGGAACACCTCAACGAGTTCGCGTAATGGTCTCGTCGCGATCACTCTGCCCTCCGTGTCGGGAACTGCGGGTCGACTGCCTCCCGCGCGCGTGGGCGACAACGTTGATGGTGAGAAGGGCTATGCGCGGTGGATGAAGTACCCCACATCCGCCGCGAGTCTTGCGGGAATGATCGATGATGCATTCAACCGTCGAACCTCGCACTCAGGCACGGCCAACAACACGCGACCGCTGCGCATGCGGAATGCCTGACTCTGTGATTCAGTTCGCTGACTCCGATCTGCCATCCTTCTTCGTCGCAGCTGACGAGGCCTCGGGTTCCGCGCAGAACGCCACGCTGTGGAGTAGCCGCCTTCGTCTCGGGGGCACCGTCATCGCCGCACTTGGCGCGTCGTACTCGCTCTTCGTTGGAAAGGTCGACGTGTGGGCCGCAGTGGCGCTATTCGGGTTCGTCCTCGCACTGACATCGGAGCTCTACATCACGGTTGTTCGGCCCGAGCGAGACTGGTACCAAGCTAGGGCCGGTGCTGAGTCCGTAAAGACACTCAGTTGGCGCTACGCCGTTGGCGCTGATCCATTCTTCCTCTCGCTTGAGCCCGGCGAGGCGAGAACCCTTTTCCGGTCTCGCGTGAGCCAGGTCGCCCGCCAAGTGGCGCAGGCAGTCTCTGTGCCGACGGGCGACGGTAGTTCACCGACCCCGGCGATGGACGCGCTGCGTGGGTCCAATCTTGACACTCGTCGCTCGGTGTACTTGCGCGATAGAACGGAGGCACAACGTGATTGGTACACACGCAAGGCGAAGGCGAATCGACGAGCGGCAGCCTGGTGGCGAACACTCCTCCTGAGTGCTGAGTCGATCGCGGTAGCGCTTGCGGCCGGGCGTCTTTTCGGCGGCTGGACGTTTGACGTCGCTGGGATCCTCGCGGCAGCGATAGGCGCGGGTGCGGCGTGGCTAGCAGTCAAGCAACACGTCACGCTTCGCGCGGCATACGCACTGACCGCTGCCGAGCTTGAGAAACAGATGACGTCGTTGCTCGCGGCCGATCCGAGCGAGTGGCCCCAGTCCGTTGCCGACGCGGAGGAGGCAATCAGCCGAGAGCACACGATGTGGCTGGCTTCCCGTGGTGAGGTCAACGAAAAGATTGACTGATCGTACCCCGCTCCTCGCTCGACGACCCGCCGAAATAGGGATGGCTACCGACTCCCTAGTCAGACTCGCTGCGAGATCCACTCGACCGGCGCGGACGCATCGCCTACTCCGAGTAGCCTGCCCGGACCGATCAGCACGGTCCCCGCGACCGTAAGTCTTACGCCAGCAAGCGGACGACAGATGACGATATATCTGCGGGCCGATGGCTTACCGCGAGGACATTCAGAAGGCGTTCGGTCTCTTCGTCTGAGTGGACGAGTTCCTTACGAGCGGCACGAATGCGAAGGAGTGCATCGGTCACGACGTCATTGCGGTCCCCAGCAGGGAAGTTTGTCGGCTGCCATCCTCGATCGATTCCAAGGTCAAGGGTATTCGCGATCGCAGCGGCGGCTCCGCCGAAGCCGCCCGCCACGAGCAGAATCTTGCCGGCCTCGGCTGTGAGAAGTGCCTCTTCTATCACGCCTGGGAGACGACCTTGATAGTTAGCCAGTTTGCCGCCGACCACAACGCGGGCGTCGGTGTGAGAAGAGACGTAGTTCCTCATCGCTGAGAGCGCTTCAGGTGTGTCTACTTGATCAGGGTGGCGCGGAGACACGTCCCTTACCTGTTGGAGGAGCGAATCTGAGCGGATAAGAAGCAGCCTGCCGTGCTCTGCAAGGCGGGTGTCAATCTTGTCGAGTTCCTGGGCGGAGTGTTTGATATATTCGGATTCCGCGATCGCTAGCTCCAGGACCGGGCTATTGCCGCCGAAGCGTTGCGCTTCTTCAAGGAGGATGTCGGTATACCCGTCCGTAGATAAGTTTCCGCCGTAAACGACTGTTGCGCCAGCCAGCATAAGGGCCCGGCCGACCTCGGCGATGACCAACCTACAGTGGTATTCGCTCAGACCGAGCCTGCCGAGATCGGCGCTTTCCGATGCGGATAAGGCGACACGTTTTCCCTCTAGGGCTCTCCGCGAAAGGACCTCCGGATCATTCATTTCACTTCTCCGCCTTTTGAAGCAAACGTGCGAGGCGTGTAGATGTTGACGTCGTCGGAATACCCGGCGAGTTCGACCATCTGAACTAGTAAATCGCGTTCCGCTTGCCCCAACGGAGGATCTGGATGCATGATCCAAATGCGCTGATCATCAGGATGTTCAGACTTATGGGCGGCAAGCCAAGGCGCGATCGTGGTTGGCTCAGGAGACCTGGCAGGTAGCCAGTCGAAACCATCCGATTCGAGGTATGACCTTTGCGCGTTCCAGAGTGTGCTCTTCAGCGCTTCGGTAACGAGAGCGTCAAGTGCGGCTTCTATCCCCGGGGTGCGATCGGCGAGGTCACAAGCAACGGTCGGGACGTGATCCATCAGGAACGACCCCTGTTGCTCGCCAGACCGGATGGCGTACATCGTTACGACGGGAACTTCAGACTGTTTGGCCGCCTTCACCTCACGTTGAGTCCAAGGCCTTTCGGCATATCGGTCCGTTCGAACGATTAGGAGGGCGTGCTCGCTCGCATTATTCTCAAGCTCATCCACCCACCTATCGCCTACCTGAATGTCGCGGGCGTCAAAAAATTCTGCAAGATGAGACTTTGCGATACGCTCTCGGACTGACTCGTAGATAGCTGGCGCTTCATCGTCTTCGGTCAGCGAGCGATGCTTCGAATGGCTTACGAAAACCGTGATTCGCTTACTTTGGCCGTCGTCTCCGCGTATTTTTTGCGCTATCGCCTGATCCAGCTCCCGGCCGAGGAGCTTGGGATTGTGGACAACGTCACGTGGTAACAGCTGGAATGGACCGAGCGCCGCTGCCAACGCTCCTTTTTCCAGATCGACGCCATCAGCAGGGACGGAAAAAATACCCACATCTGGGACCGCGGTAAGCGCTTGTATGTCAGCTATGAACTCTTTCCACCCCGATGTCGCCGCGGCGCGTGCCATTTCTTTGCTCAGCACGGGGACGATCGCATTGAACTGTGCGGCGGGGAGTCCATCGGCAAGCGCGGTCGTGATTCCGAACGGTCGGGGCGCACCGTTTGGAAGCCAGGCTTCGCTTCTGCCATAGACCTCGACTGCACCGCCGACCAGGCCCGAGAAGGCCGCGCTGTGAAAGTGATCCTGCACTTCTCGGAAGCGTTTCACACCTTCCGGGTCGTCGGGGTGCCAGACAACGAAAACATCCAGGATAGGTGGTATTGGCATCGGTGCCTTTCCAGTGCGTGGCGTTTCGAGCGGCTGTCGGTGGTCCGTCGTATGTTATCCCTAACGGTGAAGGAGCTCGGATGAGCGCGCACAACATTTTTGTGGCCCATAGGCACGAGGACGACCACTTGGTGGCCGAGCTGAAGTCGATGCTTGCCAAAAGCGGAGCTGAGATTAGGGACTCGTCGATCACTACAGACAACCCAAACGATGCCCATAACGAGGAGTACATCAAGTCTCTGCTTCGAGCCCGGATCGATTGGGCGGGCAAGATGATCGTAGTTGTCTCCCCAGAAACGCACCGCCATGACTGGGTTGACTGGGAGATCGAGTATGCGAAGAAATTCCCCGACAAGAAGATCATCGGGGTATGGGCACCCGGGACCACAGCCGAGAACCTTCCGGAAGAACTTGAAGACTTCGCTGATTCGATGATCAATTGGGATGCTGATGCCATCATCGACGCTCTCGAAAACGATCGCTGGACCGACCCGGACGGTGAGCCCACACCCCCGCATTCAATTCCCCGCGCTCCCTGCTGACATCCGATGAGACTGCACAGTTACGTCGTGAATCACGACATCGGCTTCGCACCCAACCCTTTCCACGGGTTCTGCACGCTCGCAACGTGTAAGCCGCAGATACGACGGGTCGCCAACGTCGGGGACTGGGTAATGGGGACGGGCGCCGCGAAAAATCGGCGATCCGGATTCCTGGTCTATGCCATGCGAGTCACAGAGACTCTCTCGTTCGACGAGTATTGGAACGATCTTCGATTTGAACGAAAGCGTCCGAATCTGCACGGTAGCAATCGAGTTCGGTTCGGGGACAACGTCTACCATCGCGATCGGACAGGAAGCTGGATTCAAGAGAATTCAAGGCATAGCAGGGCAGATGGCTCTCTCGAACCAGCCCACCTAGCTCGTGACACGGGAATCACTGAACAGGTTTTAGTAAGCGATGACTTCGTCTACTTCGGAAGCGACGGCCCTCCAGTCCCTCCGCACCTTCGCGAGTTCAACATCATCGCTGGCCGAGGACACCGGAACCACTTTGATGAAGATGAGATAAGACAGACTCTTCAATGGTTCGACGCATTGCCGCGCGGCCCTATAGGAACACCATTCGACTGGCACCGAGCCTCGAACTTGCGTAATTCTCGCTGAGAAATCCCACCTTTCGCGACGGCCGATCCGGATTCGGTGTCCAGGGCCTAGATCGCGAGAACCGTTTTCTTCGGACAAATCTAGTAACGAGAGGAAGCGCCTGAGACCCCCTCCGGACTTCGCCAACGCGTCCCGGGTCGACCACTTGGCGCAGTCACTTTTTTAGAACAGCACGAGCTCCCGGGTCTGCGGCGCGGTGGCGGGGAGCAGGTTGTTGATGCCCCATTTTGGCGGGAAGAACAAGGACACCGGCTTGGCTGTTTCGCTGAACTTGGCTTTGATTCGCGTACGAGCGCTAGCCAGTTCCGGGAGTGCCTCGCGGCAGTACTTATCCGTCTCGCAGAAAAGATTCTGTGCGTCGATGGCCTGGATCGATCGTCCCCAGAGGCCGGTGAAGTCGAGGCCGAGTCGGTCGAACTCCTTTTCCTGGTTGTCGACCATCCACATGACGGTGTCGCTGGGGGTCATTCCGCCGGTGTCTGCGAAGACCTTCTTGATGCCGCGGAGCGCACCGGGTCCGGGCTGCGTGAAGTCGTTCTCGGAGAAGTCGATGAGCTCCGAGTAATTAAGGTCGATGGCGACTTGATAGGACATGAAGTCGCCCATGAGCGGGTATTCGTGCAGGAGTGCGTAGACGCGAGCCAGCGATGGTGCGGCAAGGATGTCTTCGGCAAGTGTCGAGAGGACGAACATGTGGCGGAAGAGCTCGACGTGGTTGAGGTGCTTGAGCCCCCGCCCGTAGGCGTTAGTGGCACAGAGGATGAATGCTCCCGTGTACAAGCGCTTGTCGCTCTCACGGATGCTCGTGAGCGCCGCCTCCAGCCGCCCGTTCCGGATGTCGTCGATCACCGGTGCCCTGCCGAGGAGCATGGTCAGCGAGTCCCAAGTGGCGATGTTGCTGAACGTGCGGAATGCGACGATCTGGAACACACGGTCAGCTTCTGTCATGTCGTCGTCGCTGTAGCAGACGTTCCGGATCATGTACTGGCTGACCCGGTCGGCCGCACGGTAGACGTTGCAGAACTTGTAGGTCTGGAGGATGCGGTCGTCGGTCCATGGGCCGGCCTCGCCGGTGAGGCGTTGTTCGAACACTCGGTGTCGCTCGTGGGCGAACTGCCAGTAGATGTCGAATGCCTGTGGTCGCGGAGTTGGGCGTGTCATAAGAGATCCTTTGCCGTCGCCCAATGGTAGCCGCGACGGAGCCCGGATCCAGCCACGACAGGCATGATCGGTGCGGTGTTCCTAGTCTTTCGAGGCCATGACGCGGTACGCCGCCACGGGATCGCTGTCGAGGTGGAATCGGAGAAGTTCAAGGGCCCTGACCGAGAGCGACGCCACGAGCGCGCGACGCGATGCGGGCCCGGTGTCGGGCTTGAAAGTGCCTTCGAGGTCTTCGAAGACGGCGAGGGCCTCTGCTGTCGCTTCCTCATGGCTTCCTGCCGTTTTTTCGGCTGTCACCCGGCTGATCAGGAGGTTGAATCCTTCTGTGCCGTCGCTCCACGTTTCGGCGCCGGGCGCCGGGTCGCCCGCGGCGTCGTTGAGGTAAGTTTCATACTTAAGTGAGTAGACGAGAAGGTCTGCGGCAGTGTCGATGATTTCCTCGCCGGGTGCAGGTGCCGCTGGGTCGTGCAGGGCGAGCCGGTCGATCTTCCGTGCGACGTTGGCCATGATTGCCATCTGTTCGCCTCGCCGCTTCCAGCTGTCGCGGTACCCGTGGGACTTCGTACCGTGGAGCTCGGTGAGCCACTGCTCGATCTCCGCTTTGGAGATTCGGGCTGGCGGAGGCGAATCGATAAGGTCGGTTGGCGCTGTGTTCCAGCGGATGTAGTCGGCGCCGGAAGCAGCGAGAGCTCGGTCTTCGACGGCTTCGAGTACCGTGGTCGCGCGTTCCACTTCACCCGCCGAAAACGACCAGTAGGCGTCGAGCATTCGCAGGAAATCCCGTAACAACGGGTCCGCGAAACCGTCGATGCGATCCGCCACGTCGGCTCCGCCTCGGATGCCCTCTTCGATGTCGAACCAGTCATCTGAGACCTGGGCGAAGCTGTCGAATGGGGTCGAGAAACGCGAAGCTGCTGGCTGGTCGTCGTACGGCGACTTTGCCGCAGGTGAGGCGACGATCCGTGCGGCGCGTTCGAAATGCTGTTCGTAGACGTGCAGCGACGAGATGAAAAAGTTGACTTGGCCGACCGCGACTCCGAGCCAGTGAGCCATCATTTCCTGGACGACGCTCCACTCGAAAGTGTTGATGCCGGAGAAGCCCCACATGATGTCGTTGCTTCGCACGGCGATGCTGAGGTCGAGCTTGTCGTCCCGGACGGTGAAATGGAGCCAGTTCGTGCATGGCACGTCCAAGCTGTCCTGAAAGTCGACGGACGGGTCGAAGATCGACATGACCGCTCGACGGCTCGTGGGCGCTGTGGTGAGGGTGCGGACGACGGCGTCGAATTGGTCGACGCCAGACCAGTACCGGAGCCTCGGGCCGTACCCTGCTCTCCATGTCTGCCCATCGTCGGAGAAGTCCACGGCTCGCGGCAGGTAGTTCGACAGGTAGGCGATGTCCCTACGACCCGCGATCACCCACATGGTCTCGGCTATCGACGCGAAGACGTTGTTGTGGCGCTCGGGAACGACAATGCATCGCTCCAGCGGGCTCGACAGAGAGACCAGCTGGTGCATCGACTCACGCGTGACCTTGCCTCTGACGCTTACTTCCTCGCCGGTGAGGAGCAGCTGTGAGAGCTTCGCGACCATTGCCGCGGCAGCGTTCCTGTATTCCATATCGCCTTACCTCTGTGAAAGTCGCTCGATCTGGATAGTAGCCGCTGGTTCGACTTCCTGAGCGTGACGCTCGCGGCGAACGCGATAATAACTAACAAAATCCGATACGTTCTGTCTTGACCGCATGCGACTAGAACGGTGACTAATGGCGCTCCTGCTTCATCTATCGGACTTGCACCTTACGTCCGGGACAACCGACAACCTCGGTGACGACAAGGCGAGAATCCTGAGGCCAGAGCAGGCCCAATCCCGTCGCCGGAAGATGAAGGACAGTCTTCGGGAGCTCGACGAAGCCCTGCGGAATGCTGGCCAGACGCTCGACTCAATCGTGATCACGGGCGACATCACGAGCTTCGGGGAGCCGGAGGGTTTCGACTACCTGCCGGAGATCCTCGCGGGGCTTGGGAAGAGCTTGCCTCCAAAGGACCGAATTCTTGTCGTTCCGGGTAACCACGACGTTGTCAAAGGAACACCTTCGGGATCCGAGCAACGGTACGAGCGGTTCGTGAAGATCCGGGCCAATGGATACCGAACCGCGTATTTAGAGGGTGTGGACCTCGACGATGATCGAACCGTTCGGCCGGGGCCGCGCCTCCCGCCTGTGATCACCGCCATCGATGGAAGTTTCGTGCTCGTCGGTCTCAACTCGGCGAACAACTGCTGGGTGCCTGACAACCGATACTCGGGACTTGCCGACCAAGTCGACATCGTACGGAAATCGAGAATGAGCGCCGGCGTACAAGGGTTGATCGAGCTCATAGACCTTGGCGAAGCCACTGACATGGCTCGCGTCGACCAAACCCAGCTCACAACCGCGACGGCATTGCTGTCCGAAGCGAGCCCAGCGGGTTCCGGGGTCCCGCTGCGAATCGTGGCCCTGCACCATCAGATCGCGCCGGTCAGTTCCACCGAAGAAGTGAAAGAATTTGAGTCGATCACGAACCTGGGGGCGTTCCGTCAATGGTTGGCCGGGTCCGAGATCGGGCTGGTGCTTCACGGCCACAAACACAAAGGCGCCGCGCTCGTGGAGAGCTACACGCCGACCCAATCCGAGGAGCGAGAGCCCCATGTGCTTCTGGTACTTGGCGCTCCTTCACTTCAACGCGAAAGAGAAGACGTCTTTGGGCGCCTTCTCGACATCCGCACCGCATCGCTGGGCATAGGCGGTATCTATATTGCGGATGTCCCTGCGCGCGATGAGGGAGTCGGGTACGAGCTGTCGGCACTAAAACAGCGCTATCTTGCTCTCGATCGTTCTGCCGAACTCGGTTTGATCGCCGATAAAACTGCGGGCGATGTTTACCGGCGGGTGCTCGCCCAGCGCGGCAGACTGATGGGTCTTCCAAGTCCCCTGGTGTGCCGCATCGAGAACGGACCGTCCGCTCTTGCAGTTCCCGACCAATACCCGGACATACCGGCCGGCGCAGACCCTCAGGAATGGTTCGAGACGACGGTCGCGTGGTGGCAGCGACGGACGAAGGGCAAGGCCGCGGAGTTCAACCATGGTGAACGGCTATTCCGTAAAAGCTCAGACCGTCGTGACCGCATTGACCGCATTGTGGACGAGCTGAAGAAGAAGGAAGGGACAAGTCGCGCTATTGCACTTCTCATCGATGGGTCTGGCGATTTGGACCACACGGACACCGAGTACCCTGCCTTCATTTCTGTGCAGTTCGTGATCGAGGACAAGAAGCTGAACCTCATCGCCTACTACAGGAAGCAGGAGATGCCGCACTGGTGGCCGATCAACGTTGGCGAGCTCGCTCGCCTTCAACGTGAGGTGCTAACCCGCATGGGCGAAGACCGAGGTGTTGTCTCAGCGGGGTCGATTGCCACAGTTACAGCTATGCCGGTCAACGGGGTCGGGGTTCCGCGCGTGGCCGTCCCGTGGATCGACCGCATTGCCGATTCGGATGAAAATTTGCTTCCGCTGGTGCTGCCCTTGCTCCGATCCAGCGTGTCAGAATCCCGGAATGGGGTGAAGGACATGTGGGAGCGCGTCACGTCAGACTGGGTGCCGGGTCCAGACAGGCCGACGGACGGCGATCCCGTTCCGGTGCTCGGGTTGAGGAGGCTGCAGGCGGTATTGACTACGACGGCCAGCGTCGGGATGGATGATCGCCCAGAACTGACCGCGCTGAGCGCGGGCCTTGGAGCCCTAGCCGACGCGAACATTGTGTACATCGGGGCAACGACGTCCGACAAATCAGCAGCAAGGAAAGCCTGGGCAGACAAAGTTCATGCTGCATCCGCGCAGATTGCGGCGTCGGTTTCAATACTGCTTGCTGACGCAGACGGTTGATGCGGGCGATCGCTCAGAGGTCAGCGCGCCCGTGGGCAAGCCGATCCCACTCTGCCGCACCTTTGGCGAGGTCCGGGGGGATCCAATATGTAGCGGTTTTTCGCGATCTGCTGCGCGAGCATTGAGTCTGATGCAGGTAGTGGCTCGGGGAAGTTCGACGGCTCGACCGGCCCGCTCAAGGGTGCGTTTCTTGATGTCCTTGAGGAGGACATCAAGGGACCACCTGTTTTCGACCGCTGAGCTCGCATCCCGTTGGCGGCGGTTCTGGACCTCGAGCTTGTCGATAAGAATCCGAATGGGCCCCGTGGCAAAGTCCCACACCCTGTGGGACTAATCGATGGAGGTCCGGCCAAGCTTTCGCGAGGGATCGCGTATAGATCAGGTTTGATCGCGGGTGCCCCTTCATCGCGGGAAATTCGCCCGCAGGTCGTCGCCCAGCCGGCCTACTACGGAAATGAGACGCTCGCACATGAACTGATCGGAGGAGCCGTAGAACAGCTCCGGGGCCTCATTCATAGGCGTCTCGTCGTCGTGCGCGCGGAGCTTGTCGAAATCACTCAAAGATCGCACTCCTCACGGGTGCGGCGTCCAGCCACGCTTCGGCAACGTCGACCGGCAGGAAATCGTCCAGAGCGGCCTCTGCCGGCGTCGGAAGAGCCGCTGGCCGAATGAGTGGATACGCGCCAGGTTAGTACTCGACAGATTCGCCATTGTCGGCCAGGGGCGTTGGCCCGCAGCGGGTGATGTTCATATCAGCGTCGCGATCACGCAATACCGTTCGCTTATGCGCGCCGTTCCGATTGTCTGCACGCTGATATTTATCGGCTAGCTGGCCACGCGTCGCAAAGCGGGCGGAGTGGGAGTTGCAGGGAAGATCCACGCGCTATCGGACAAGGCTGACGAATGTTCTCTCGCCGAGGAGATGACGCGAGGTCTTCCGAACCGCCCTATTGCGCCCAGCTAGGGCGCCGCATCCGGTTCTCTGTTGACGCGGACAACACACGGTCTATGCAAAACTGTGGTTCCTGATACGTTGACCGAATGACCGATTCTCTAGTCCGTGACGCGCTTCGCACTTTTGTCGCTGAACGCGAGTGGGCACAGTTCCACACTCCGGAGAATCTTGCGAAAAGCATTTCGATCGAGGCTGCTGAGTTGCTCGAGTGTTTCCAGTGGAACGCAGACGCGGACACCGATGCCGTGAAGGAGGAGTTGGCTGATGTTCTCACCTACTGCCTGCTTCTAGCCGATCGACTCGGCGTCGACCCCGACCAGATTGTGCTCGACAAGCTCGAGCTGACACGGGCGAAATATCCGGTGGATAGGGCGCGGGGACGCAGCACGAAATATGACGCTCTTTGAGATAGACCGGATTCCATTCAGCAAGGAGTCCGTAACGGCGTGGGCCGCACTAAATCGTCGGCACACCGACTGGCCCGTGGTCTACGTCCTGGACGGAACGAGAGTGGTGACGAGTGCTTCGACGAGCAGTGACGTATACGTGGGGGAGTCGCGGAACGCAGCGGCACGGATGCGTCAGCATCTCGAATCCGCCGACAAGCAGCACCTCGGCACACTTCGGGTCGTGCTTGATGAGAGGTTCAACAAGTCGGTGTGTCTGGACTTGGAGTCGTTTCTCATCCGGATGCTCGCCGGCGACGGCGCATACCGGGTGCTGAACCGCAACGACGGCATCACCGAGGGCGACTACTTCGACCGCGATATCTACCGTGATACGTTCCGAGACGTCTTCGACCAGCTCAAGGGCGACGGTGTCTTCACCCGTACCATTCCGGAGATCGAGAACAGCGACCTGTTCAAACTGTCCCCGTTCAAAGCTCTGACGACCGACCAGGGCGTGGCGGTCGAGAGCATCCTCGAGGGATATTTTGAGGACCGCAAAACCGGCGTGGGCAGCACAATCGTTGTGCAAGGCGAGCCGGGAACGGGGAAGACCGTAATCGGCATCTATCTGTTGAAGCTGATTTCGGACATCGCGACGTCCCAACAGCCAGAAGACCTCGACAGCGACTCGATGTTCGCCGACTTCTTCGCCGCCGGCTACCCCGAGCTTCTCGCCGGTCTGCGCATCGGCCTCGTCGTTCCCCAACAGTCGCTGAGGAACTCGATCAAGAAGGTCTTCAAAAAGACCCCCGGCCTGTCGCCCGACATGGTGATGACCGCCTTCGACGTCGGCGCATCCGACGTCAAGTTCGATCTCCTGATCGTGGACGAGTCGCATCGCCTCAACCAGCGCGCCAACCAGCCGTCGGGGGTGCAGAACAAGAAGTTCATCGACATCACCACGAAGCTCTTCGGAGTCGACGACAAGACCAAGACGCAACTCGACTGGATCCGCGAAAGAAGCCACCACCAGATCCTCCTGCTCGATGCCGCCCAGAGTGTCCGCCCGGCAGACCTGCCACCCGAACTGCTGAACGAGCTCGTCGCCACGGCGAAAATGGAACACCGCCACTATCCGTTGATCTCGCAGATGCGGGTGAAAGCCGGTACCGACTATGTCTCCTACATCAGGCAGATGCTCGGCACTCCCGCACCCTCGAGCGTTCCGACCGCCTATTCCGCCGAGGCTTTCGGCGACTACGACCTCCGCATGTTCGACAGCATCACCGAGATGCGCGACGAGATCCGAAAGCGAGACGCCGAATCAGGGCTGTCGCGCCTTGTCGCCGGATACGCGTGGCCGTGGAAGACGAAGACGGACAAGACGACGTACGACATCGAAATCGACGGCACCTCGTTCCGGTGGAACAGCACCCAGTCGGATTGGATCGCTTCGCCGAAATCCTTGGACGAAGTTGGCTCCATCCACACGGTTCAGGGTTACGACCTCAACTACGCCGGCGTCATCATCGGCCCCGATCTACGATTTGATCCCCTAGACGGTCTGGTCATCGACCGCGCTTCCTACTTCGATGCGAAGGGCAAAGAGAACAACAAGACCTCCGGGAGGACCTACTCCGATACCGACCTGCTTCGTTTCATCAGCAACATCTACGCGGTCCTGCTCACGCGCGGCATCCTGGGCACCTACGTGTACGTCAGCGACCCTGCACTCCGCAAGCACCTCCGACCCTATTTCTCCTAGGATCCGCCCTCGGAGAGCAATGCGGTCTCTGTTCCGGGGATCGAGTCGGTAGGCGCGGACCCGGCCGTCATAGACGGCCTGTGGCGCCTCGACAACACGCTGCACGATGACCGTCTTTGTCGCTGGTACGGACGAACGAGGCGGGGACGGACGAAGTGAATGCGGTGGATCCGGCTGTCCCCCGAACGCGGCACGCTGAGGGAACGTCCGATGCGGCGGGCGTGAGAGAGGATGGTCATATGAATATTCCTCTAGCTCCCGTCGCGTCCGTTGCCTTCTTGGTCGTTTTGGCCCTCACGGGGTGCAGCGCGCCGGCTACACAAGACGCTGCACCCTCGACCGGAACTGAGGTCGAGGTGAAGGTTCCTGAAGACGGGGCGCCCGCGGGCGAAACCTTTACGGGCGGCGTACTCACCACTGTCGACGCGAAAATCGCCATCACGGACCAGCGAGTGATACAGGTGGGCGAAGTCGGCAACGAGTATGGTGACGTTCCTGTGCTCGCGATTTGGTACGAAACGACGAACCTCGGTACCTCGGACCGAGACATCTCTCCGATGGAATTCATCTACATGTTCGAGGCGTTCCAGGACAACGACCCCGACCGTGAGAACACGCTGGAAGTTGCCGGGCTTCCCGACGATGCTTTCTTAGAAACGCAGACGGAGAACATCAAGGCGGGCGGTACTTTGGCAAACGCGATCGCGTACGAGCTCGATGACACCACCACGCCGGTGGAGCTCGTTGCCGGAGGTTTCGGCGATGAGATCGGTCGAATGGCCTTCAACCTGAACCAGGGCTGACTGGTATCTGACTCTCCGATCGCTCCAGGGCACCCCACTGGACACCGGCAACCGCAGTTCGGACCCTCACTTAGGATCGTCCGTATGACCGACCGATCGTTGTTCCGATTCGCCATGCCCAAACCGGTTCGCATTGCTGGCCGGTCCTCGAGCATCACGAATTCTTTCGTGAACGGCATTATTCCGGTGGTGCCGCCAACACTCGAGCAGGTAGATGAAGCGCTGCGAATTCTCGGGATGGAGACCATCGTGGTGTGCGCCTACTGTGGCGATCCCGCTTCAGAGTGGGACCATCTGCGTCCTCTCGTGGTGGGCAAGCAGCCCACGGGTTACATCTCGGAAATTCACAACCTTGTGCCGGCGTGCGGCAAATGCAATCAGAGCAAGGGCAATAAGCCATGGCGGTCGTGGATGTTCAGCTCGGCTCGGCTGTCACCGGAGACGCGTGGTGTCGCTGGTCTCGGGGCGAAGGCTGACCGACTGGCAGCCTACGAGGAGTGGGAGACGCCCACCCTCGTTGACTTTGCATCTGTTGTCGGCGAGCAGCTTTGGGACGAACATTGGCGGAATCATGAAGCCATTCTCCGAGCGATGAGGGATGCTGAGATCACAGCGGATTTGATTCGATTGCGGGTTGCGACGTCACGCGCGGGTGATTCGGCGCCCACGCTTTTTCCGGAGGGTTAGGACAGGGTCAAAGTTTCGGGCCGGGGGTCCGGTAGGCAGCCTCAGGAGGTTGAGCGGGCACACGGTAGCGCCAAGAGCGGTTCAAATGCCCATCATTAGCCCATTAAAACCCATCAATGACGACCGTGACCGGCTCGACGTGACCGCGTAGAATCGACACCAGCGAATCGCCCGGTTCCCTGTAAACACAAGGGAATCCGAGACTTTTCGGAGACATTCGGCAACGACCAAGATGAGGGCCTGAACCCTCCAAGGGGTCGCAGGTTCAAATCCTGTCAGGCCGACCACGACGAACACGAAACCGTTCCGTCGAGGGCTGGTTCGGCGTTAGCGCGGGCATTCCTCGGAACAATCGGAGGCCTCGTTCTCGCGCTCGGGTCTCATCGACCAGCTGCTATTCGAGGGCTTCACGCCCGAGCAAGCCGAGTACGGGGTCAGTCAGACCGGTCTCTGAGCCGAGCGCCTCAATGGGTGCGGCGGTAGCGCTCGTAGACCACGCGCTCGCCGAAGCCGCGGGTCTCGACCAGGTCGAGCGCGATGTCGCGGGTGACCGGCGGAAAGTACGGCGTGCCGCCTCCGGTCACCACCGGGAACCGGAACATCCGGAACTCGTCGACGAGACCGAGCTCGATCGCCTGGCTGGCCACGTCGGCTCCGCCGATCTCGACGTCGCCCGAACGCAGCGCCGCCGCGACTTCCTCGGCCACCGACCCGGTGGCCAGCCGGGCGTTGCCGACGAGACCGGTGAGCGTGCGGCTGAAGACGACCTTCGGCAGGGCCGTCCAGATGTCGGCGAACGCGGCGCCGGTCGGTGTCTGACGCATGGCCGGGTCGGTCTCCCACACGGTCATGTTCTCGTACAGCCGGCGGCCCAGGATGTAGCCGCCGAGCGACGCGACCCGTTCGAGGTGGGCCTCGAAGAGCTCGTCGCTGAAGCCGGGCCAGTCGAATGCGCCGTCGCGGTCGTTGATGTATCCGTCGGCGGAGACGCTCATCGCGTAGATCAACATGGTGAGAATCATGCAGGCGTTCGTCGGCGACGGCAAGATCTCGGGCGGAGGGTTCCGTCGCGGGGAGGGCGCGTGCCAAGGTGGCCCGATAGACGGAGGAGCGCGGGTGCGAGACGACGAGGTGGCGGCCGAACTGGCGCAGCCCGGCGCCCGCGAACTGCTCGAACGCGCGCCGATGTCGCGGCTGGCCTACAACGGCAGCGACGGGTTTCCCGTGTCATCCCGATCGGATTCTTCTTCGACGGCGAGGCGGTCGTGGTCTGCACCGCCGTCACCTCGCCGAAGGTGCGCGCGCTCGCCGAGCGGCCCGAGGTCGCGCTGACCATCGACGTGGGCGACACCCCCGCCGACGCCCGGTCGCTGCTGCTGCGCGGCACGGCGACGCTCGAGACCGTCGACGGCATTCCGCCCGAGTACCTCGCGGCGTCGGCCAAGGTTCTCACCGGGCACGAACTCGCCGAGTTCGAGCGCAACGTGCGGGGCATGTACGACCGGATGGCGCGCATCTCGGTCGTGCCTGCCTGGGCGCGGTACTTCGACTTCGGCGCGGGGCGCCTTCCCGGGTTTCTGCGGGATCTCGCGACTAGATCGTGAACCCGTTCAGGTTCTCGTCGGGCGGGAGCTCGATGGTGCGCAGAGCCGCGAGCGGTCCGTTGTCCAGCGAAGCCGTCCCCTGACCGCTCGCCTCGGATTCCGGCGCCGGGGTCTCGGCCAGGTGTCGCGCCAATCGCACCGCGAGGCACGCGGCGAGAAACGTCGGGTTCGCCTCGCCGGAGGTTCTGAACACGCTGCTCGAAGCGACGAACAGGTTGTCGACGCCGTGCACCCGGCACTCGCTGTCGACCACACCGTCGGACGGGTCGGCGCTCATGCGCGTGGTGCCGATGTGGTGGAAGCCGTCGGACGCCTGCTCGCGCACCGACGCCTCCCTCTGGTCTTCGGGCTGGAGGTACACCAGCCGGCCACGACCCGACGCGCGCAGGTTCTCGTCGAGCAGCCTGTGCGCCTCGATCACCGAGTCGACGTCTTGCTGCGAGTAGCGGAAGTCGATGTCGATTCCCGGCTGGCCGTCGGCGCCGACGGAGCCGTTCAGGGTGACGCGGGACTGCGGGTTCGGCACCTGTTCGCCGTGATAGTGCAGCCCGTAGGTGCCGCCCGCGTTGCGCAGCACGAAGCCGGGTTTCCTCACGGGCGACACGTAGCGCTTGCGCAGGATCTGCACGACGTCGGCGGCGGCGCGGAACGGCCGTCGCGCGACATTCCTGATGTGGGGCGCGTAGCGGCGCGGTGCCGGACCGATGTGCCGCAGCCGGATGCCCTCGGCGAGGATGCGATGGCCGATGGGAGCCGTCGAGAGCGCGAGGAAGACGAGCGACAGCGTCGAGTTGCGGTGCCCCGAGTCGTAGAACGGCGGGTTGTCGACGTGGAAACTCGTGTTGAGTATGCGACGCTCGCGCAGGGCCCGGTCGGAGAAGGAGAACCGGCGGCGCACGTAGACGCCGTTCTCGTCGAGGTCGAGGTCGAGATCCCGGATGTCGGCGGGGTCGGCGAGCTGGATGGTGGCGATACTGCCCTGCAGGTGACCCATGTAGAAGCGGCCCAGAGCGCCGTCGGTTCCGCCGAAGAGCTGCGGGTGCCGGCGCTGCACGCTCAGGAGCAGTCGCGTGGTCTCCAGGCCTCCGCAGGCGAGTACGTAGTCGCGCGCCCGCACGTCGATCGTGCGCCCGTCGTGCAGGACACGGAGAGTCGTCACGCCGGTCGCGTCGGTGTCGGAGTCGGTGTCGATGTCGATGTCGGTGACCGTCGCGTCGCACAGCACCGTGATGCCGGGGTGCCCGGTGGCCCAGCCGCCGAGTCGCGCCGCGAGCTTGGGCTGCCGCGCCCAGCGTTCCAGCTGCGACATCTCCACCTCGCCGAGGCCGGGCCAGTCTGCGTCGGCGCTGCGGAAGACCGGCACGCCGCAGTCGAGATAGGTCGCGGCGGCCGCCTGCCACGGCGCGACGTCGGCCTGGGTCAGCGGCCACCCGCTGCCCTCGATGTAGTCGCGCTGTTCGAAGTCGCCGGGTTCGAACCGCACACACCGGCCGCCCCACAACCACGACGAGCCGCCGAGGCCGCGCCGTGTGGCCTGCTCCATGGGAGCGTGCGTGGCGGGATCGACCACGTGCGACGGGGGCCGAGCGGTCTCGTCGTCGTGGGCCGTGGCACTCCCGGCGTCCAGGAGCACGACCCGGAGGCCGGCGTTCGCGGCCTCGAGAGCGACGGTGAGCCCGACAGGCCCGGCCCCGACCACACAGCAGTCGTACGTCTCATGCGGATTCGGGAGCGTGGTGACTATCGGCATTGCGACTCGCCTTCGGGAATGACGGTGCGAGACGCCCCAGTGCGCCCCCTGCCTCGGCAGCATTGCATTAACGGACCCCGTTGCGCACCCCCCTCCGGGCAACTAATTCGGCGGGTGGTGAAACGCGCGTGCACGCGTGGGGAGGGGAGACTTGGTAGCGTTGACAGACGTGCCTGCTCGCCTCAGTGCCCGCACGCCCGACGGCCGCAATCCCGCCCGTCGTTTCCCACGATCCGGAGCGTCGATGTCCTTATCCCCGTCTGTCGGCACCGCGCCCGACGGCCCAGGAACGGGCAGCGTGCCCGTGGTCGGCGCCCGCGCCGGCATGGCCACGGGCACCGGTTCCGCCCACGCGAAGTTCATCCTGATCGGCGAGCACGCGGTCGTCTTCGGACGCCCCGCCGTCGGCATGCCCCTCCCGCGGATGTGGGTGCGCGCCGACGCGCGTCTCGAACCCGGCCCGCTGCGACTCGAGACCGACAGCTACTCCGGCGCGCTCGACGAGGCGCTGTCGAGCTTCGATGCCCTGCGTGCCGCCATCGAGCACGCCCTCGACTTCTTCGGCCAGCCGCAACGCGACGTCGTCGTCACGGTGCACGGCGACATCCCCATCGGCCGCGGTCTCGGCTCGAGCGCGGCCGTCGCCCACGCCATCGTCGAGTCGATCCGCGACCTGTTCGACGCCCCGCTCGACGAAGAGCAGCGCTTCGAACTCGTGCAGTCGGCCGAGCGGGTGGCCCACGGCAACCCGAGCGGACTCGACGCGCGCGCCACCCGCGAACCGCAGCCGTTCCTGTTCGAACACGGCCGGGTCGCCCGCATCGACGTCGACTTCGCCGGCGCGTTCGTCATCGCCGACACCGGCATCCGCGGCTCGACCAAGACCGCCGTCGGCGACGTCGCCGCGTTCTCCCGCGCGAACCCCGAGCGTTCCGCCGCCCTGCTCGCCGAGCTCGAACAGCTCACCCGCGATGCCGCGGTCGACCTGGCCGACGACCGCCGTGAAAAACTCGGGACCCGGATGACACGGGCCCACCGCATCCTGAACGAGCTCGGTGCCGGCCACGAGTCGATCGACACGCTCGTCGACGCCGCGGTCGCCGCCGGAGCGCTCGGCGCCAAACTCACCGGAGGCGGGCAGGGCGGCTGCGTCGTCGCGCTCGTGCGCACCGCCGGCGAGGCGCAGCGCGTCGTCGCCGCGCTCACCGCGGCCGGCGCGGTCACCTGCTGGGTCGTCACGCCCGGCGGCGAAACCCCGTGAGCGTCGACGCCGTGACCGCCGCGCTGCCGGGCACCACCGACAGCGCGACCGCCGAAGCCAACCCGAACATCGCCCTGATCAAGTACTGGGGCAAGGCCAATGCGGCGCTGAACCTGCCGGTCACGGGCAGCCTGTCGCTGACGCTCGACACCGCGCCGACCCGCACGACGGTGGCCCTCGACCCCGCTCTGCAGGCCGACGAGCTCGTGCTCGGCGGTGGCGCCCAGCAGGGTCGCCCGCTCGAACGGGTGCGCGCCTTCCTCGATCTCGTGCGCGCCGCGAGCGGACGCACCGAACACGCGCTGGTCGATTCGACCAACCTGATCCCGACCGGGGCGGGGTTGGCGTCGTCCGCCTCGGCGTTCGCCGCCCTCGCCGCTGCGGCATCCGCGGCTTTCGGTCTCGACCTCGACGACCGCGCGCTCTCCCGCCTGGCGCGCCGCGGATCCGGCTCGGCGTCGCGGTCGGTCTTCGGCGGACTCGTGCGCTGGTACCCGGGCGACGACCACGAGTCGTACGCCGAACCCGTCGACGCGCACGGACTCGACCTCGCGATGGTGATCGCGATCGTCGATGCGGGGCCCAAGTCGATCTCGAGCACCGAGGCGATGAACCGCACCACCGCGACCTCGCCCTTCTACCCGGCCTGGGCCGAGTCGAACCCGCGCCAGCTCGCCGAGATGCTCTCCGCGATCGACCGCGCCGACTTCACCGCCGTCGGCGCACTGACCGAGTCGAACAGCCTGCGTATGCACGCCACGATGGCGGCGGCGTGGCCGCCGGTGCGCTACCCGCGCGCGGCGAGCGTCGCCCTGCTCGACGCCGCCGCCGATCTGCGCGCCGCCGGCGTCGAGGCCTACCCGACCATGGACGCGGGGCCGAACGTGAAGTTCCTCTGCCGCCCGGCCGACGCCGACCGCGTCGTCGCGATGCTCTCCGCCGTCGACCCGGCCGCCCGCTTCCTGTCGGCGCGCTCGGGCGCGGGCGTGCGGCTGGTCGCCGCGCCGTGACGAGCGGCGCCGCGACCGACGCGCACACGTTCACCACCCGCGCGCCCGGCAAACTCTTCATCGCCGGCGAGTACGCCGTCGTCGAACCGGGCGGGTGCGCGGTCGTCGTCGCGGTCGACCGGTTCGTGACCGTGCGGGCGACGGATGCCACGCGGAACTCGCTCACGTCGGGCCACTACGGCGCCCACCCGGTGCGCTGGCGCCGCGACGGCGACGGTGTGTCGGTCGAACCGGGGGAGGGCGGCGCGCGTCCGTTCGACGCCGTGATCGCGGCGCTCGACACCGTCGAAGCGTTCGCCGTGGCATCCGGACGCCCCGAACGCCCGCTCGCCCTCGAGATCGACAGCGACCTCGACCACGTCAGCGGCGCGAAGTTCGGTCTCGGCTCGAGCGGAGCGGTCGTCGTCGCGCTCGTGCGGGCGCTCGGCCTCGCCCACGACCTCGCACTCGACGACGCCACGGTGTTGAAGCTCGCGCTGCTCGCCACCTGGCGGGTGAACCCGTCGGGCTCGGGCGGCGACATCGCCGCGAGCACCCTCGGCGGCTGGGTCGACTACCGGTCGACCGACGCGCGTGCGGTGCTGGCGCGCCTGCCCCTGGTCGGAATCGCGGCCCTGGTCGCCGAACCCTGGCCCGGCCTCCGCGCCGAACCGCTGCCCATGCCCGCCGGGCTCGACCTGTTCGTCGGCTGGACCGGATCACCCGCGTCGACGGCGTCGCTCGTCGCGAGCTCCCGGGTCGGGCGGGGCAGCTCCGACGACGAGTTCCGGGCGTTCTGCGCCGAGAGCAACACGACGGTCGGCGAGCTGGTCGACGCGCTGCGCGAGGGCGACCGCGGCGGTGTGGCGTTCGGCATCCGCCGGGCGCGCGCCGCCCTCGCGGTACACGCCGAACTCTCCGGCATCGAGATCGAGACGCCCGCCCTCGCCGCGCTGTGCGACATCGCCGAGCGTCACGGGGCCGCCGCCAAGAGCTCGGGTGCGGGCGGGGGAGACTGCGGCATCGCACTCGCCGGCTCGGCGGTAGACCGCGCGGCGCTGTTCGCCGAGTGGGTGGGCGCGGGCATCCGTCCGCTCGATCTGCGGGTCGCCGCGCTGTAGGGCCGGGGTCAGCGACCCGGCGTCAGCGACCCGGGGCGTCGACCTGGCCGAAGCCCTCGGCCGACGTCGTCGCGTACGACCGCGCGATGATCGACTCGAGCACGCCGAGGTCGACCCGGTCGAGATCTTTCAGGTACAGGCAGCCGACGCCCGTGGTGTGCTCGCCCAGCCGCGTGAGCTCGTCGGCGTACTCGGTCGTTCCGTCGGCGAGATAGACGGTGGTCGCCGCGGTGCGCGGAGAGAAGGCGGCGGCCGGCGCGTCTCCGGTGCGGCCGGTCGCGTACCGGTAGTGGTACTCGCCGAAGCCGACGATCGTCGGCCCCCAGATGCGCGGCTGCTCGCCCGTGACGCGGGTCATCAGCTCGAGCATGGTCTGCGCGTCGCGCCGGCGCACCGGGCTCTTCGCCTTCTGGATGAACTCGCGAACGTCGTCGTTGTCGTTGGTCTCCATCTCTCCATTGTGGCCCGGTAGTCTTCGGCGGTGGGTATCGAGATTCTGTTCCGCGGTCGGTCGACGTCGCTCGCCGAGGTCGTCGCCGCCGCTCGGCGCAGCGCGGCCGACCTCCGACTGGTCGAACGTCCGGGGCCGAGCAACGACGACAGCATCCGGCTCGTCTTCCAGAAGCCCGGCGGCAAGCGGTTCGAGCTCACGGTGCAGTCCGACGGCGAGACGCACGCGCAGTCGTTCGGCGAACCGCGCGATTCGCCCGACGCCGACACGGCGCTGATCACGCGGCTGCTGCCCGGGTTGACCGCGGTCGGATCGAACCCGTCGTGGGAGCCACACGAGCACGACGACCCGCCGCGGGGTGCCGCGACCCCCGGCGACCGTGGCACGATCGAATCATGAACGCGAATCTGCACATCACCGGCGATGCCGAGGCCGACGCCCTGCTCTCCACCGACCCGCTCGCGCTGCTGCTGGGCATGCTGCTCGACCAGCAGGTTCCGATGGAGACCGCGTTCGCCGGGCCCGCGAAACTGCTCGACCGCCTCGGCGCCGATGGGGCGAAGGCATCGGGCGCGAAGAAACTCGACGCGAAGACCATCGCCGACTACGACGCCGACGAGCTCGAAGCCGTCTTCCGCATCACCCCGTCGATCCACCGCTACCCAGGGTCGATGGCCGGGCGCGCGCAGGCGCTGGCCGCATCCGTCGTCGAGAACTGGGGCGGCGACGCGAGCGCGATCTGGACCCGCCCCGGCGCCGACGGCGGCGAACCCGACGGCGCCGAGATCCTCAAGCGCCTCAAGGCCCTGCCCGGGTTCGGCGAGCAGAAGGCCAAGATCTTCCTCGCGCTGCTCGGCAAGCAATACGGAGTAAAAGCGCACGGATGGCGCGAGTCGGCGGGCGATTACGGACTCGAGGGCTCGTACCGGTCGGTCGCCGACATCGTCGACCCCGAGTCGCTGACCAAGGTGCGCGAGTTCAAGAAGGCCGCGAAGGCGGCGGCGAAGAAGAAGTAGCGGCCCGGCCCGGCGCCGCCGATCACACGCGCGGGGTGATGAGGCGCCCGTCGTCGCCCGCGACGATCGAGCGTGCCCACCGACCGTGCGAACCCGGATGACGCGGCGCTCAGCGCCCCCGTCGACCGGCCGAGCGCGAGCACCGTGCGCACGCTGCTGCAACTGTCACTGCCGGCCGTCGTCGTCGGTGTCGTCTCGGCGCTCGTGCTGTACGCCGTCGAGGCGGTCGTCGCGGCGCTTGAGCACGCGCTCTGGGACGCCCTGCCGGGCACGCTCGGCATCGACCCTTCGGCCCCCGGCTGGATCTTCGGGGTGCTCGCCCTCAGCGGTCTCCTCGTCGGCCTCATCGTCTGGCTGATGCCCGGGCACGGCGGGCAGGACTCCGCGACCGTCGAGCTCACCGCCCCGCCGCTGAACCTCGGCGCCCTGCCCTCGCTCGTGTTAGTGGCCGTCATCGGTTTCGCCGGCGGGGTGAGCCTCGGCCCGGAGGCGCCGATCATCGCAATCAACACCGCGCTGCTCGTCGTTGTGGTGCGGCGGCTCTGGCCCCGCGTCTCCATCGAACTGGTGGTGATGGTCACCGCCGCGGGAACCATCGGCGCCCTGTTCGGCACGCCGGTCGCGGCGGCGCTGGTCTTCACCGGACTGGTCGGCGCGGCCGCGGGCGGGGGAGCGCTCTGGGACAGGCTCTTCCTGCCGTTGCTCGCCGCGGCAGCCGGAGCCCTCACCATGTCGGCGCTCGGCAGCCACGCTCTCTCGGTCGCCCTGCCCGCTTACGACGAGGTCGCACCCGTCGACCTGCTCAGCGCGGCGGGCGTCGCCGTCGTCGCCGCGGCGCTCGGGCTCGCGGCCGCCGCCGTGTTCCCACGGCTGCACGGCTGGTTCCGCCTGCTGCGCAACCCCGCGCTCTACGTCACGCTGGGCGGGGTGCTGCTCGGTCTGCTCGGCGTCGTCGGGGGCCCGATCACGCTGTTCAAGGGCCTCGACCAGATGGGGCGGCTGGTCGACGACCGGGCGCAGTACCCGGCGGCAGGCGTCATCCTCATCATCGTCGTCAAGATGCTCGCGCTGTTGGTGAGTGCGGCCGCAGGATTCCGCGGCGGCCGCATCTTCCCGGCGGTGTTCGTCGGGGTCGCGATCGGCGTGCTGGCGAACGACCTGCTGGCGATCCCGCTCACCGTCGGTATCGCCGCCGGTGTTCTCGGCATGGTGCTCGCCGTCTCGCGCGACGGCTGGATCTCGTTGTTCATCGCGGTCGCGGTCACCGGAAGCATCCCGGTGCTGCCGGTGCTCTGCATCGCCGTGCTGCCCGCGTGGCTGCTCGTGTCGCGCGGACCCGAAATGATCGTGCACGAGCACGGTCCCGTTCGATCCTGAGGAGACGGTTTTGTGAGCACCACGGTGAGTTCGCCCGATGGCAGGGCATTCCAGTTCGCGGGCGCGCGCGGGCACTGGTTGGAGGCGGGCGCGTTCGTCACCCTGCGGGCAGACGGCGGCGCAGGATTAGGCGGCGGCGCAGGCTCAGGCGGCGGCGCAGGCTCAGACGGCGGCGCAGGCACAGGCGCCCAGCTCGGCCAGATCGAGGCGGTCACCCACTCGCTGGGCGGTGCGGCGCAGGGGAGCGGTCGCCTGCTCGGCGTGCTCGACCCCGACGGAACGCTCGACGGCCGCCGCACCCGCGCGTTCGACGAGGGCGAGATGGCGAGCGCCGAGGCCCGCGACGTGGAGGCGCTGCACCTGAGCGCGGGAGCGACGCTCGAGATCGGCAGCTACCTCGCGACCGGCGGCGGGCCGGGATCCGGAGGGGTGGCGGATGTCACGCCGGCGCGACTGCTGCCGCACCGCTTCAACCGCCACACCTTCTGGTGCGGACAGAGCGGAAGCGGCAAGACCTACGCGCTCGGGGTCGTGCTCGAGCAACTGCTCGTGCACACGGCCCTGCCGATGGTGGTCTTCGACCCGAACGCCGACTTCGTGCGGCTGGGCGAGGCGCGCGGCGACACCGGCGACGGCGCGGTGCTCGCGGCACGCGACATCCGGGTGTTGCGTGCCGGCAGCCCCGACCCGCTCTGCCTGCGCGCGCGTTTCACCGACCTGGCCACCCCGGCGAAGGGTGCGGTGCTGCACCTCGACCCGCTCGTCGACCGTGCCGAGTTCAACGAACTGCTGCACCTAGAGGAGACGCTGGGGTCGGTGTCTGCCGAGCGGATCCTACCGGGTCTGCGCGCGCGGGGCACCGCCGCGGCCGCCGAGCTGGCGGCGCGACTGGAGAACCTGCGGGTCATCGAGTGGCAGGTATGGGCCGGCCGGTCGACCACCGCGATCGACGTGATCGAGTCGCGGCCCGACGCGACCGTGCTCGATCTCGGCGGCTTCGACCATCCCGACGAGCCGCTCGTCGTCGCCCTGGCCGTGCTCGACGACCTGTGGGCGAAGCGCGAATCGCGGCGGCCGCTGCTCATCGTGATCGACGAAGCGCACAACCTGTGTTCGCCCGACACGACGAGCCCGCTGCAGGTGGCCGTGCGCGAGCGGATCATTCAGATCGCGGCGGAGGGCCGCAAGTTCGGGCTGTGGCTGCTGCTGTCGACGCAGCGGCCGTCGCGTGTGCACGCGAGCGTGATCTCGCAGTGCGACAACCTCGCCTTGATGAAGATGACCTCGCCGGTCGACCTCGACGAGCTCGCGACGGTCTTCGGCTTCGTGCCATCGGCGATGTTCGCGCGGTCGCCGCGGTTCAGGCAGGGTGAGGCGCTCTTCGCCGGCGGATTCGCCCCGGCCCCGTCGATGGTGCGGATGGGCGAGCGACTGACACCCGAGGGCGGCGGCGACGTCGGGGTGCCGCTGCGGGCGGTGTGATGCAGCCGGGCGCGGTCAGGAGGCACCGGCCGCTCTGGCGTTCGGGCTACTGGTTCGTGCTGGTGCTCATCGCGGTGTCGTACGCGCAGTGTGCGGTGCAGGTGTCGCCGAACACCGACTCGTTCGCCCTCCTGGTGCAACTCGCGACGGTCGCCGCGACACTCTGGGTGGCGGAGGTCGGGCCGCTGCTTCGCCGCACCGGCTGGATCGTGCTGGCGGTCGCCGCGGCCGCGGTTCTCGTCGTGGCGTTCGTCGGGACGACGGGGCACGTTCTCGACCTGCTGCTCTCCGCGACGTCGATGATCGCCTACGCCGCGGCACTGCTCGCGATCATCGCGCACATCGTGCGTCGCGACCGCATCGACGGCCAGGCGCTGCTCGCCTCGATCGCCGCGTACATCCTCGTCGGTATGTTCTTCACGTTCGTCTACAACGTCGTCGCGCTGCTCACCCGCACCCCGACCTTCGGGGAAGGGGAAGACGACTCGCTGACCAGCCAGCTGTTCTTCTCGTTCACCACGCTCACCACCACGGGGTACGGCAACGTCGTGCCGGTGGGGCCGGGCATGCAGAGCATCGCGATCGCCGAGGCGATCACGGGCCAGCTGTTCCTGGTGATCGCCGTCGCGCGGGTGGTCACCGGGTGGTCGCGCACCGGGGCGCGTTCCAAGGGAGTGGGGCGCGCGGGGGAATGATCGGCCGACCGGGGGAGTTGTGACACACGATGACTTCTACAGACCAGACCGAACCCCGCACGCCCGCCTCCTCTGACGCACCGGCGGCCCCCGTCGCCCTCGTGGTCGGCGCGACCGGCATCGGCGGCTCAGCCCTCGTCGACCAGCTCGCCGAGGAGGGCTGGGAGGTGCTCGCGCTGTCGCGCCGCCCCGGTCGGGAGCGCGCCGGTGTGCGCTGGATCTCGGCCGACCTGCGCTCTGCGGCCGACCTGAGTGCGACGCTGGCCCCGGAGCATCCGACCCACGTCTTCTTCACCGCCTGGGCGCGCCAGGCGACCGAGGCCGAGAACATCGCGGTCAACGCCGGCATGGTGCGCGACCTGCTCGCGGCGCTCGACCACGCGCCGGTCGAGCACGTCGCGCTCGTCACCGGCCTCAAGCACTACCTCGGGCCGTTCGAGGCCTACGGGCAGGGGCCGATCCCCGAGACGCCGTTCCGCGAAGACGAGCCGCGGCTCGACGCCCCGAACTTCTACTACGCGCAGGAGGACGAGCTGTTCGCCGCCGCCGAGCGCAACGGATTCACCTGGTCGGTGCACCGCTCGCACACCGTGATAGGTCATGCGGTCGGCAACCTGATGAACATGGGCCTCACGCTCGCCGTCTACGCGTCGATCTGCCGCGAGCTCGGCCTGCCCTTCGTCTTCCCGGGCAGCGAGACCCAGTGGAACGGGCTCACCGACATGACGGACGCGACCGTGCTCGCCGACCAGATGGTGTGGGCGGCGACCGACCCGCTCGGCGCCGACGAGGCGTTCAACGTGGTGAACGGCGACGTGTTCCGGTGGCGGGCCATGTGGCCGCAGCTCGCCGCCTACTTCGGTGTGCGACCGGTCGGACCGGGCGCGGTGCCCGCGACCCTCGAAGAGCAGATGCAGGGCATGGATGACACGTGGACCCGTATCGCGCAGGAGCACCGCCTCGCCGAATCCGACCTCGGGCGATTGGCCTCGTGGTGGCACACCGACGCCGACCTCGGCCGCCAGATCGAGGTCGTCGCCGACATCAGCAAGGCGCGGATCGCCGGGTTCTCGACCCACCACCGCACGGTCGACTCGTTCATCGACCTCTTCGACCGGTACCGCGCCGAGCGACTGATCCCGGGGGCGTAGCAGGTAGCGCGGAATTTCGGCAGGGGCAATCCGTGGCCGCGGGGGAATCCGAATCACCCCCGATGCCACCGCTATGGGAGTGGGGCCGGAAGGAACGCGCGATGACCGAAATCACCACACACCACGGAATCTTCAACGACATCGAGCTGCACGTCGACGACTTCGGGGGCGACGGCCGGCCCGTCGTACTCATCCACGGCTGGCCGCTGTCGGGGGAGTCGTGGTCGGAGCAGATCCCCGCGCTGCGTGACGCCGGCTACCGCGTCATCACCTACGACCGACGGGGATTCGGGCGCAGCGACAAGCCGCTGACCGGATACGGCTACGACACCCTCACCGACGACCTGCACGCGCTGCTCGTCGAGCTCGACCTGAAGAACGCCACGCTCGTCGGATTCTCGATGGGTGGCGGGGAGGTCGCCCGGTACTTCTCCAAGTTCGGCAACGAGCGGGTGCGCAGCGTCGTCTTCGCGTCGGCGGTTCCGCCGTTCTTGCTCAAGACGCCGAACAACCCCGACGGTCCGCTCGAAACGGGCGAGGCGGCCAAGATGACCGCAAGCCTCACCGCGAACAAGGACGCGTTCTACGACGATTTCACCACTGAGTTCTTTTCGGCGAACGGTGTGCTCACAGTGACCGAAGCGCAGCGCCAGCAGGCCCTGTCGCTCGCGGAGCAGGCGAGCAAGGCGGCCGCGCTCGAGGCGATGACGGCGTTCGCGGTGACCGACTTCCGCGACGACCTCGCGAAGGTGTCCGTGCCGACGTTGGTCATCCACGGCGACAGCGACGCGACGGTGCCCTTCGAGGGCAGCGGTGCCCGAACGCACGCCGCGATCCCGGGAAGCGAGCTCGTGGTCATCGAGGGCGGCCCGCACGGGGTGAACGTCAGTCACGCCGAGGAATGGAACCGGGCCGTGCTCGAGTTCCTCGCGAAGTAGCGGGGCGGAGGCGTTGCTCAGCTAGGACCGCTGTTTCGACTCCGTCGGGTTCCAAAGCCTCCGCGTCTCGGCCCCGCGCTCTTCGTCGCGGCCTCCGCTGGCCGGCCGTTTCGCCGACCCGCTTCGAGGCACGACACCGTCGTTAGAACGGGTACTCGTCGGGCTCGGGTGGGTCGAACCAGGCGTCGCCGGGCGGAGGGGCCCCTCGCGCGTCACCGTTGTCGGGCGGTGTGCCGCCGGAACCGGGCGGGGCACTGGTGTCGCCGGCTGGGGGACTGTTGTCGCCGGGCGGGGCTCCGCTGTTTCCGGGCGGGGCTGAGCCAGGTGGGGCTTCGCCATTGCCAGGCGGGGCGCCGCTGCCGCTGCTGCCGCCGGGGCTGCCGCGTTGCAGCATGGCGTCGCCGAGGATGTTCGTCGGCCTGACGGTGACGGTTTTGCCGGTGGCGGTGGTCCAGTGCATCGTTCCGTCGGGGAGTTTGGCGAGTCCGATTTTGGTGTGGTGTTTGAGGTTGTGGTGTTCGGTGCAGAGCGGGCTGAGGTTGGCCAGGCAGGTGGTGCCGCCGCCGGTGCCGCCAGTGCCGCCGGTGTCGTTGAACGGGGTGGTGTGGTCGAGTTGGCAGTGGACGGCGCGTTTGTTGCAGCCCGGTGCGGTGCAGGTCTCGTGCTGCAGCCGCACGACCTGTTTCAGGTCGGCCGGGACGGCGTATTTGCTGCGGTCGAAGTCGAGGATCGCGGAGGTGACCGGGTCGGTGAGGATGCGGGCGAAACCGGGGGCTTTCACCGCGAGGTCGCGGGCGGTGTCGGGAGCGATGGGACCGTAGCCGTCGAGGTGGGCGGGGGTCTCCGCCTGCCCGAGCAGCGTCAGGACCGGGACGGTGACGAGCACCTTCGGGCGGATGCCGTGCGGCACGGGGTCGCCGCGGTCGCAGAGGTCGCCGTCGAGGAGCAGGTCGGTGGCCGCGTCCGCGCGTCGTTGCGCGAGAGTGCGCTTGGTGTCGCCCTCAGCAGCGCCGCCATCCGTGCCGGCGTTGGCCATGGCGATGCGGGTGATGCGGTCGAAGGCGGCGATCGCGTTCTCCGCGGTCATCAGGGTGGAGAGGACCGCCATGCCGTCTTGTTGTGGGTCGACCCAGCAGTTGCGGTCGTCGACCGCGACCCTGTGCCGGCGTTCGATGCTGTCCGGGTCCAACGCTTCCCGCTTCTTGCGAGCGTCCTGCTTGAACTTCGACACCGTCAACTCTTTCGCCCGCGGCAACACCACCTTCTCGAACTCGGTGGTGACGATGTCGGAGAGTCCGGCGGTCTGGTCGATGATGATCTGCGCGTGCCGGTAGCTGATCTCGCCCGCACCGAGTGCCCGGTGGGTGGCGGGCAGCCGTTGCACGAGGCGTTCGGATTCGCCGACCAGGGTTTCGGCGGTGCGTTCCGGGATGCGGAGCCGGACGGCGAGATCGAAGACCAGTTCGCGGCGGGCGCGCACGGCCGCGTTCCAGCCGTGCGGTTCCGACCCGAGAGCGCCAGCAGAGGAGCCTTCCAGGGCGAGGGCTTCGCTGGTGCGGCGGGCGGCATCGATCAGCTCCGCACGCGCGGCCGCGGTCGCGCCCTGCATGCGGTCGATCGACTCGACCGTATCGAGGACACCACCCAGCGACCCGCGCAACATCGACAGACGCGGCGCCTCTGCACCGGGTTCGCGATCGATCAGATCTGTCATGCCGGCATACAAACTCCGACCACCGACATTGCCCTACACCACCGAAAAAGCTGTGCAGAACCCGGTTATCCCCAGCCGGAAAACGGAGAAGAAGCCCGCAACCGCCAACCACCCGAGCCGCAGCGCGCGAGGCGCATCCGCGGTTCTATCGAGACTTCCTTCCCCTCGACGAGGCGACAATGCCGCGGTCCTTCTGTGCCTGCAACTCGACGAACGTGTCGTGCGCGGTCGAGTGCATCGCCTCGTCGTACGCCGCCATGGCGGCCGAGATCGCCGACCCGGCACTGCCGCGCCGCCGCACCACACGGGCGACCGCCGCCAACGCCACCAGAACGAGTCCGGTGACGATGACGACGATCGCGGTCATGCCTAGTTGCGGTACTCGCGCTTCGGGCGGTCGCTGTACGACTCGCGCTTGGCGGGTCCGCCGCGGTCGGCCTTGATCTCGATCAGCTTGCCGCTGATGCGGGTTCCCGACAGCTTGTCGAGCACGTCGCTCGGCAGGTCGGCCGGCAGCTCGACGAGCGAGAAATCGGGACGGATGTCGATGTGCCCGAAGTCGTCGCGGTTGAGTCCGCCCTCGTTGGCGAGAGCGCCGACGATCTGGCGCGGCTCGACACGGTGACGCTTGCCGACCTCGATGCGGTACGACGAGAGTCGCTTGTTCGGGTCGCGCGGACGACGCTCGGCGCGCTCCGGACGGTCGGGGCGGTCGTCGCGGAACGAACGCTCCGAGCGGCCCTGGCGTTCGCTCTGGTCGCGGTCCATACGCTCGCGCTCACGACGCGCGAAACGCGGGTCGTCGGGCGACAGCAGCAGGGGAGTGTCGCCCTGCGCGACGACGGCGAGAGCGGCGGCGACGTCGGACTCGACGACGTCGTGGTGCTCGACGTAGTGCGCGATGATGTCGCGGAACGTGTTCAGGGTGCTCTCGTCGCCGAGCGCCGCGGTGATCGCGTCGTCGAAACGGGTGAGGCGCGTGACGTTGACGTCTTCGACGCTGGGCATGCGCATCTCGACCATCGGCTGGCGCGTTGCCTTCTCGATGGCTCCGAGCAGACGACGCTCGCGCGGGGTGACGAAGCTGATGGCGGCACCACTGCGCCCGGCGCGGCCGGTACGGCCGATGCGGTGCACGTACGACTCGGTGTCGATCGGGATGTCGTAGTTGACGACGTGGGAGATGCGTTCGACGTCGAGGCCTCGAGCCGCGACATCCGTCGCAACCAGGATGTCGAGCTTGCCGTTCTTCAACTGCTCGACCGTGCGCTCACGCTGGGCCTGCGCGACGTCGCCGCTGATCGCGGAGGCGGAGTAACCGCGGGCACGCAGCTTCTCGGCGAGCGTCTCGGTCTCGTTCTTGGTGCGCACGAACACGATCATGCCCTCGAAGTTCTCGACCTCGAGGATGCGGGTGAGGGCGTCGATCTTCTGCGGGTACGACACCATGAGGTAGCGCTGCGTGGTGTTCGCCGAGGTCGTCGTCTTGTTCTTGACGGTGATCTCTTCGGGGTCGTGCAGGTACTTCTGCGAGATGCGGCGGATCTGCGCGGGCATCGTCGCCGAGAACAGCGCGATCTGCTTGTCGTCGGGGGTGTCGGCGAGAATCGTCTCGACGTCTTCGGCGAAGCCCATCTTCAGCATCTCGTCGGCCTCGTCGAGCACCAGGTACTTGAGCTGGCTGAGGTCGAGGGTGCCCTTGTCGAGGTGGTCCATGATGCGACCAGGGGTGCCGACGACGACGTGCACGCCGCGCCGGAGGGCGGAGAGCTGGACGCCGTAGCCCTGTCCGCCGTAGACGGGCAGCACGTGCACGCCCTTGAGGTGCGAGGCGTAGCGCTCGAAGGCCTCGCACACCTGCAGCGCGAGCTCGCGGGTGGGGGCGAGCACGAGGGCCTGCGGGCTCTTCTGGCTCAGGTCGAGGCGCGACAGGATGGGGAGGGCGAACGCCGCCGTCTTGCCGGTGCCGGTCTGGGCCACGCCGAGAACGTCGCGGCCAGAAAGCAGCGGGGGGATAGTTGCGGCCTGGATGGCGCTGGGGGTCTCGTAGCCGACGTCTTTGAGCGCCTTCAGTACTGCGTCACCGAGCCCCAGTTCGGTGAAAGTGAGGGTGGCGGGGGCAGCTTCTGCCTCGCCGGGTGCGGATGTTTCGGGGGAAGTCATGGGTCAACGGTAGTCTCTCGCCCGCCTGCTTCGGGCCGGAACCCGCCGATTGCATAGTAGAGTTCTTCTCAGTGACGCGGCGGAAGATGCGCACGCGTTCACTTTCTGCTTCTGGGGATTCGCTCGTGGTCTCTCTTCGGTGAACGGCCATTTTGGGGGATCTGGTATGAATCATTCGTTAATGCGTCGAGGTACGGCCGTTATGGTGCTCGCCATCGGCTCGGCACTCGTGCTTCTGCCCGCACTTCCGGCCTCCGCGGCCGTGGCGATCAGCGGGCCCGTCGATCTCGGGTCGGCGACACCGTTCGGTGTGCTCGCGGGCAGCGCCGTGCCGAACACCGGGGCGACCACGATCACCGGCGACCTCGGGGTGAGCCCCGGGGCCGTGATCACCGGATTCCCGCCCGGCCTGGTGCTCGGCTCTGTCCGCGTGGCCGACGCTACAGCGCTGCAGGCCAAGACCGACCTCACCACCGCGTACAACGTGGCGGCGAGCCTGACCCCGACGCAGAGTGGTCTCACCGAGCTGGCCAACCTGTCACTCGTGCCCGGGGTCTACTCCGGCCAGGCGCTGCTGCTCGGCGGCGACCTCACCCTCAGCGGCACCGCCGATTCGGTGTGGGTCTTCCAGTCGGCGACCTCACTTGTGACGGGATCGGCCAGCCGCATCCTGCTCACCGGCGGCGCCACCTCGTGCAACGTCTTCTGGCAGGTCGGCAGTTCGGCCACCCTCGGGGCGAACTCAGCGTTCGTCGGCACGGTGCTGGCCGACCAGTCGATCACCGCGACGGCGAACGCCGTCGTGCAGGGCCGCCTGCTCGCGCGCGCCGGCGCAGTGACACTCGACGGAAACCGCATCGTGCAGCCGGCGAACTGCACCCCCGCGCCGCCCGCCGTCACGGTCAGCCCGACGATCACGTCGCCCGCCCCGACCGCCGCGGCGAGCGTCGGCACCCCCTATGCCTCTACCATCGTCGCGTCGGGCACACCCGTCGTGAGCTACCGCGTCTCGTCGGGCAGCCTGCCGACCGGTATCGCGCTCGATGCCACGAGCGGCGTCGTCGCGGGCACCCCGACCACGGCCGGCAGCTACACCTTCACGGTGACCGCGAGCAACGGCACGGCCCCCGACGCGTCGTCGGCCTACACGATCGTGGTCGCTGCCGCCGCGGCGATTCCGCCGGCCGTCGTCGTTCCCCCGGGTGCGGACGCGCAGCCGGCTGGGTCACCGATCGTGGCGGTGCCCGGCGCGGGTCTGCCCGGAGAGCTGCCGGCGGCCGCACCCGGGGCAGCCGTACCTAGTGCCGTCGATCCCGGTTCCGTAGTCCCCGGGCCCGTCGTGCCCGGCCAAGCCGCCGGCGCCTCTGCGGTCGCCGCCGGTGGTCCCGCTGCCGACGCGAGCGCCGCGCAGCGCCCTGCCGCGGCACGGCGGCTGGCCGTGACCGGCTCCGACCCGCTTCCCCTCGTGGTCGTCGGCCTCGGGCTGTTCGCCCTCGGTCTGGCTCTGCGGGCGCGATCATCGCGCACGCGCGCAGAACAGTACTGACAGGCACCGGCGTCCGCGGGTTGCTCAGGAGCGCCCTCCCCGCGTCAGTGCGCCCGGGCGAACGACCGCTATGCACGATAGTGAATCGTCGTCAAGGAGGAAAAACTTGTGGCGCTCCCCATCGCTAACAGTGTTTACTTCAAGAACTGTAGAGATTTCTCTTTTGGACTCTCGCCATCGAACGGCTATTAGGGGATCTCGCATGAATCGACTGCACACTCGCCGCGGTACCGCGGCGGTCGCCATTTCTCTCGGACTCGGACTCGCCGTCGTCCCCGTCGTCGCGGCCTCCGCCGCCACGTCGATCGACGGGCCCGTCAACCTCGGCACCGCCACCTCGTACAGCGTTCTCGGCGGCAGCACGGTCACCAACACCGGCTCCTCCGTGCTCGGCGGCGACCTCGGCGTGAGCCCTGGAACGTCGATCACCGGCTTCCCGCCCGGCCTCGTACTCGGAACGACCAACGCGACCAACGCCCAGGCGATCCAGGCGCAGAACGATCTCACCACCGCGTACAACGTCGCCGCGAGCCTGACTCCTGCGTCGAGCGGCCTCACCGAACTCGCCGGCCAGTCGCTGACCCCCGGCGTGTACTCCGGCGAGGCGCTGTCGCTCACCGGAGACCTCACTCTCGCCGGCACCGCGGAGTCGGTCTGGGTCTTCCAGGCATCGAGCACGCTCGTCACCGGATCGGCCAGCCGCATCCTGCTGACCGGCGGGGCCAGCTCGTGCAACGTCTTCTGGCAGGTCAGCAGCTCGGCCACCCTCGGCACGGCCTCGGAGTTCGTCGGCACCATCATGGCGAACCAGTCGATCACCGCGACCACCGCGGCCACGGTCGAGGGCCGCCTGCTCGCCCGCATCGGAGCGGTCACGCTAGACAACAACGTGATCACGCAGCCGACCAACTGCGACGACGCCACCGACACCGTCGTGACCACGAGCCCGTCGATCACCTCGGCGGCACCCACCGCCACCGCGGTCGCCGGCACGCCGTACTCCTCGACCGTCACGGCCTCGGGCACGCCTACCGTCTCCTACCGGGTCTCGTCGGGCGCACTGCCGACCGGCCTGACCCTCAACCCCGCCACCGGCGAGATCACGGGCAGCCCGACCACGCCCGGCACCTACGTCTTCACGGTGAGCGCGAGCAACGGCACCCTGCCCGACGCGGCCGTCGAGTACACGATCACCGTCGCCGCGGCGGTCGTACCCACCGTTCCCGGTACGCCCGGCGCGCCCGGCACCCCCGGTGTGCCGCCGCTCGTCACCGTCGCCGCCGTCGGCGCGCAGGCACCCGAGCTCGCCGCGACCGGCACCGAACTGCTGCCGATGGTCGCCCTGAGCGGCGCGCTGCTCGCCCTCGGTGCCGTGCTGCTCGTGCGGTCGGCGCGATCCCGCGACGCGCAGTAGCCCCGGCGACCGTCTGTCGCGGCCCGTTCGACCGTCAGCCGGTGGAGCGGGCCGCGCCCTCGACGTCGTGGGGTCGCTCCCTCGCTCACGACGAACGACGGGGGCGCATCCGATCGTGAGGAAAGCATAACGACACCGCGCCCCGAGGAGTGCTTCTCGAATGTCGTTCGCTTCTGGTCGAATAGGGGCATGGATGCGGCGTCGGGCTACTCTTCCGGGTTCCTCGCCCGACCGCTCCAGTTGCCCGTCACGGCGCAGGCGACGCGGCGCCTCGACTACACCCATTTCACCGTCTTGCTCGACCCGCGCCGCAGGCTCGCGGCGGCGACCGCGGTGAACATCGACGGCGAGCGGCTCGTCGACGTGGCTCGCGGCGACGACTGGCACCTCGACGACCGGGTGCCGGCTGACGAACAGGCCGGCGCAGAGCTCTACGCCCGCAACGACCTCGACCGTGGCCACCTCGTGCGCCGCCGCGATCCGGTGTGGGGCGACGAGGCCGAACGGGCGAACGCCGACACCTTCGTCTACACGAACGCGGCACCGCAGGCGGCCGCGTTCAACCAGTCGAAAGAGCTCTGGTCGGGGCTCGAAGACTACGTCCTCGAGAACGCCGAGGCCTTCGGCCGCCGGCTGAGCGTGTTCACGGGGCCGGTCTTCGCCGACGACGACCCGCTCTACCGCGGCGTGCAGATTCCCCGGCTGTTCTGGAAGATCGCGGCCTGGTCGAATGCCGACGGCCTAGCCGCCTCGGGCTACGTGCTCGACCAGCGCCCACAGCTCGACGACATCGATCTCGCCACCGCGACGGCGCTGGCGGTGGGCGATCCGCCGCCGCTCGGGCCGTTCCGCACCTTCCAGGTTCCGATCGGCGACATCGCCGAACTCACCGCGCTCGGCATCGACCCTCTTGTCGCCGCCGACGTGCACGTCGAGCAGACCTCGTGGCTTCTGCTCACCCCGAGAACGAGCATCCGGCTCGTCCGCCGAGAACGGCCCTAGTCGCGCACCCGGATGTTCTCGCCGATCAGACGAACCGAGCGCCCGTCGAACGCTATGCGCGGGTCGCCGTCACCAACAGGTACTCCCACTCCAGCACGAGGCCGCCGTCGCTCCCACGGTCGAAGCGCTCCGCCAGGGCCACGAGGTCGGCGTCGAGCGCGGCTATACGTCCGGGGTCGTCGCCGACGTTGCGGTAGGCGGCGATCGTCGGCCCGTAGTGCGACGCGAAGTACGCGCGAAACTCCTCGGGCGTCGCGAACCTCTCGATCGTGACCGTGCCCTTCGCCGTCGCGACGTTGCCGACGCGGTCGCCGAGCAGCGACCGCACGTGCTGCTCGTCGCCCCAGAGCGGCGGCGGCTCTGCCCCGGGTGGGGGAGCGGCGGCGTACGGCTTCATGGTGCCGAGCATCTGGCCGACGAAACCCTGCGGGGTCCAGCTCAACAGCCCGATGCGCCCACCCGGCCGGCAGACCCGCACGAGTTCGTCGGCCGCGACCCGGTGGTGCGGCGCGAACATCACTCCGATGCTCGACAGCACGACGTCGAACTCGGCGTCGCCGAACGGCAGCGCCTCCGCGTCGGCCTCGACCCACTCGAGCTCGGCGCCCAGCCGTTGCGCCTCCTCCCGGCCCGCCTCGAACAGTTCGGGGGTGAGGTCGCTCGCGATCACCGTGGCGCCGGCGAGGGCGGCGGGGATGGCGGCATTGCCCGAACCGGCCGCGACGTCGAGCACGCGGTCGCCGGGCCGCACACCGACGGCCTCCACGAGAATAGGCCCGAGCGACGAGATCAGTTCGCGCGCCAGTTCCGGATAGTCGCCCGACGCCCACATCGAGCGGTGCCTGGCCTTCACGGCGCGGTCGGCCTCGACCGCGTCGGTCACTTCACTCATGATCAACTCCCAGTCCGGTCGCGACACTGCGACCGATACGAGTGTGCTCCGCCGGGTCGGCGAAGCGCACCCCCCCCTGCACCGGAAGACAGGGGCGGATGCGCCGAAAGCCCGCCCGACAGGATGTCTGGCGCGATTTCGGGTCGCGCTTCCTGTCGAGCGGGCTGATCGGACGGGCCGAGGCGGGCCTGGCCGGGCCTGGCCGGGCCTGGCCGAGCGGGCTGGGTGTTGCGGGCCGGGACGGGCCAGTGCCGCGACTAGACGGCGAGGTCCTTCCGGGCGGAGCGCGGGGCGACCGCGGTGAGCGCCCATCCGACGAGACCGACCAGGATTCCGGTGCCGATCGCGAAGGCGGCGACGCCGAACGAGACCACCGAGGTGAAGAGCGACGTGCGCAGGAACGACGCGTTCATCACCGTGGCGCGCACCGGGTCGTCCTGCTCGAGTTCGGCGTAGGTCTTTCCCTCGGCCATGGTCAGCGCGTGGTGGTTGATGATGTCGGCCTCGGCGTACGCCGAGATGGGGCCGACGACGGGGGCGCCGGCCATCATCGACGCGTCGTCGCTCACAGTGATCTGTTCGGCGGCGAGCTGGCCGCTCACCATTCCCCAGACGGCGGCGCCGCCGACGATCATAACGATGCCGCCGAGGATGGCGAGAAATCCGACCACCCGAACGGCCGTCGACGTGCGGGCGGAGATGCCGAGCGGTGTTGCGGTCGTGGTGGTCACGGTGTGCCTTCCTCTGTGGGCGCCGGTTGCGCCCTGTAGTCACAGTCTGCTCTCAGGAACGAGGATCAGTCAGAGTCTTAGGTCCCGGTTCGGCCAGCCCTTTCTTCGGCGCCCCGCACTGGTTACGGTGGCCCCATGGCAAGCGAAGCGGTAATGCTCACGGTCGGAACGCGCGAAGTGCGCATCTCGAGTCCGAGCCGGGTGCTCTGGCCGGAGCTCGGCATCACCAAGCTCGACCTCGCGAAGTACCTGAGCGAAGAGAACGTCGGCCCCGCGTTCATCGCCGCCAACGGCGACCGGCCGCTCTCGCTGCAGCGGTTTCCGGGCGGCATCGACGGCGAGCAGTTCTTCTCGAAGAACCCGCCGAAGGGCGCCCCAGACTACGTGGGATCGGTCAGCGTCGTGTACCCGAGCGGACGCACCCACCCCCAGCTCGTGCTCGACGAACCGGCCGCCGTGGTCTGGGCCGCGCAGATGAACGCCGTGGTGTTCCACCCGTGGCCCAGCCGGGCCCGCGACACCGACAATCCCGACCAGCTGCGCATCGACCTCGACCCGCAGCCGGGCACCGACTTCGACGACGCGATCCCGGCGGCTCTCGAACTGCGGAAGGTGCTCGAGGAGGCCGGCCTCGAGGCGTTCGTCAAGACATCCGGAAACCGCGGACTGCACGTCTTCGCACCGATAGAACCGACACGCGAATTCCTCGACGTGCGTCACGCGGTGATCGGCGCGGCCCGCGAGCTCGAGAGGCGGATGCCACGGAAGGTGACGACCAACTGGTGGAAGGAAGAGCGGGGCGAGCGCATCTTCGTCGACTTCAACCAGGCCAACCGCGACCGCACCATGGCGGGGGCGTACAGTCCGCGCGCCCTCCCCACGGCGACGGTCTCGACACCGCTCGCCTGGGACGAGCTCGAGAACACCGACCCGACCGCCCACACCATCCTCACGGTGCCCGGGCGGCTCGCGACGCTCGGCGACCCGTGGGAACACTTCGGCGCGAAGCCCGGCACCATCGACGTGCTGCACGGCTGGTGGGAGCGCGACCTGGCCGACGGCCTCGGCGAGCTGCCGTTTCCGCCCGACTATCCGAAGATGCCGGGGGAGCCGCCTCGGGTGCAGCCGAGCCGGGCGCGCCCGTCGACGGACCAGGGCGACTAGAGCAGCACCTTCGCCAGGTCGTACGCCGCCGGGATCTCGAGCTGTTCGAACGTGCACGACCGGGCGTCACGGTCGGGTCGCCAGCGGTCGAACTGCACGGTGTGCCGGAAGCGCGCGCCCTCCATCTGGTCGTAACGCACCTCGACCACCCGGGTCGGGTCGAGCCGCACGAACGAGACGTCTTTGCCCGACGAGAATCGGCTGCGTTCGGTCTCGCCGGTGACGACGTCTCCCGCGTCGTCGTGCTGCACGAGCGGGGCGAGCTCGTCGACCAGCTCGAGCCGCCGGGTGTCGCTGAACGCCGACGCCCCTCCCACGTTGCGCAGTTCGCCGTCGTCGTCGTAGAGGCCGAGGAGCAGCGATCCGACGCCGGCACCGCTCTTGTGCACCCGGTAGCCGAGCACGACCACGTCGGCGGTGCGGTGGTGTTTGACCTTGAGCATGACGCGCTTGCCGGGAGCGTAGGGGGCTGCGAGAGGCTTCGCGACGACGCCGTCGAGACCGGCTCCCTCGAACTCGGTGAGCCAGGTGCGGGCGAGGTCGGTGTCGGTGGTCAGCCGGGTGAGGTGCACGGGATCGCCGAGCGGGGTGACGAGACTCTCCAGCGCGGCGCGGCGGTCGTGGAACGGCGTATCGAGCAGGCTCTCGCCGTCGAGGCCGAGCAGGTCGAAGGCCACGAACAGCGCCGGTGTCTCTTCGGCCAGTTTCTTCACCCGCGATTCGGCCGGATGGATGCGGGCGGAGAGCGCCTCCCAGTCGAGGCGCTCGTCGCCCGGATCGCCGCGCCGCAGCACGATCTCCCCGTCGAGGACGCACCCGGCCGGGAGGAGGCGCGCGAACGCCTCGACGAGCTCGGGGAAATACCGGGTGAGCGGCTTCGAGCCCCGGCTCTCGATCTCGACCGACGAGCCGTCGACGTGCACGATCGCGCGGAAGCCGTCCCACTTCGGTTCGTACCCCCAGGTGGGCGACCCCTCGGTGTCGTCGTGCGCGGGAACCTCGGAGACGGCCTTGGCCAGCATCGGTGCGATCGTGGGCATACGCCGATTGTGCCCGCCCTCGAAGCAAACGGCCAGCAAAGTCTCAGGGCTTGCGCCGCGTCGGCAGCCGGAACCCAGCAGAGCTTTGTACCCTTGCCCGATGCGTATTTCCCCGAGGCGAACGGTGCGGCCGAAAGCCGCCGCCGGCGTCGTGCTCCTCCTGAGCGCGATCGGCTTCGCGACGGTGTACGCGATCGGCGTCCTCACCCGGCCCGGCCAGATCGTCGAGAACAGGGCGCTCGACGCCTCGACCTTCCTTACCCGTCCCGGCGGGTTGCTCTCGCTGGTGAGCGCGGTGAACGTCGGCATCGCGCTCGCCGTGCTCGTCGTGCTCGGCCTCGCACTGCGCCGGCCCCGTGCCACGGTGCGCGCCGTCGGCGTCGTGGCCGTAGCGACGGCGCTGTCGCAAGTGTTGAAGAACGGGCTGCTCGCCCGACCCGACTATCTCGGCGACGTCGCGGCGAACACCCTGCCGAGCGGGCACACGGTCGTCTACGCCGCGGTGCTGTTCGGCCTGCTCGTGATCCTGCCGCCGAAGGTGCGCACCATCGCCGCCGTGCTCGTCTCGGTGATCCTCGGCATCGTGGTGTTCCAGCTGCTCGCGTTCGGCTGGCACCGTGCCAGCGACGTGGTCGCCGGACTCCTCCTGGTGACCGGTGTCATGGCGCTCGCCCACCTGGTGCTGCCCGACCGTGGCGCCGAACGCAGCCACAACGACATCGGCACGCGCGCGTTGCTCGCCCTCGGCGCCCTCGTCGGGGTGGTGCTCGTGATCGCGACGATCGCTTTCGCGGCGACGCTCGCCCTCGACAGCTCGCTCGCGACGACCCACGCCCTGCTGCTCGCCAGCCAGGTCATGTGCCTCGCCGCCGTCTCGCTCGCCGTGATGACCGTGCTCTGGGTCGAACGGGCGGCACCGACCTTGGCCTTGCCAGCACGCACCGCGAGGAGCAGTATCGAGGGCATCTAACCCTCGACGTCGCGGGAGGAACAATGAGTTCCACACGGAGTGAGCCCCGAGCGCAGACCACCGAGCTCAAGCGGGCCATCGGCCCGAAACTGCTGCTGCTGTTCATCGTCGGCGACATCCTCGGCACGGGCATCTACGCGCTCACCGGCCAGGTGGCCGCCGAGGTCGGGGGAGCGGCGTGGCTCCCGTTCCTCGTCGCGTTCGCCGTCGCCACGGTCACCGCGTTCTCCTACCTCGAGCTCGTCACCAAGTACCCGCAGGCGGCCGGCGCCGCCCTCTACGTGCACAAGGCGTTCGGCATCCAGTTCTTCTCGTTCATCGTCTGCTTCGTCGTGATGTCGTCGGGCATCACCTCGGCGTCGGCCGCGTCGCGCGCGTTCGCCGTGAACCTCGTCGCCGGGTTCGGCCTCGACGTGGGCGTCGGCACGGTGCTGGCCATCGCGGTCGCGTTTATGCTGCTCGTGATGGCGGTCAACTTCCGCGGTGTCACCGAGAGCGTAATGCTCAACGTGGTGCTCACGCTCGTCGAGTTATCCGGTCTCCTCTTCGTCATCCTCATCGGCTTCTGGGCGATCGCCGGCGGCAACGCCGACTTCTCCCGCGTCGTCGCGTTCGACACCCCGGAAGACAAGGGCGTGCTGCTCGCCGTGAGCACCGCGACCTCGCTCGCGTTCTTCGCGATGGTCGGCTTCGAAGACAGCGTCAACATGGCCGAGGAGACGAAAGACCCGAGCCGCATCTTCCCGCGCATCATGCTCACCGGCCTCGGAATCACCGCCGTCATCTACGTGCTCGTCTCGATCTGCGCGGTGGCGATCGTGCCGATCGGCGAACTGGCCGGCAACGAGACCCCGCTCGTGACCGTGGTGCAGACCGCGGCCCCCGGGTTCCCGATCTCCGACCTCATCCCGTTCATCTCGATGTTCGCGGTAGCCAACAGCGCCCTCATCAACATGATGATGGCGAGCCGGCTGCTCTACGGCATGAGCAGGCACGGCGTCGTGCCGTCGGTGCTCGGGCGGGTGCACCCGAAGCGCCAGACGCCGTGGGTGTCGATCCTGGTGACCACGGTCATCGCGCTCGGGCTCATCAGCTACGTCTCGCTCGACACCGAGGGTTCGGTCGTCGCCCTGCTCGGCGGAACGACCTCGCTGCTGCTGCTCGCCGTCTTCACCGTGGTGAACGCCGTGGTGCTCGTGCTCAGGCGCGACCGGGTCGAGCACAAGCACTTCAGCGCCGGACCGGTGCTTCCGGTGATCGGCGCGCTCGCCTGCGCCTACCTCGTGCTGCCGTGGTCGTCGGGCCGGCCGGTCGAGCAGTACCAGATCGCGGGGGTGCTGCTCGCGATCGGTGTGCTGCTCTGGGCCATCACCTGGGGCGCGCGCCGGGTGGTCGGTTCCGAGAGCTCCGTTTCGGATGACGCGGAAGACCTCACCACGAAGTCGTAGCGACCGCGCGCCTAGTTGTGCGGCAGGTGCGAGTCTTCGGCGGGAAGCAGGGCGGCCTCGGCGGCCTGCGCCCGCACCACCGCGTCGCGCACCACCCGTTCGCGGTCGAGGCGGGGCGCGCAGCGGAGCGCGTACTCGGCCTTGAGCGCCACCCACCGGTCGCCCGACACGGTGTGGCCGCGCCAGACCCGGATTGCGGAGGTGATCATGCTGCGCTCGTTTCGTCGGGAGGGATCGGGAGTCAACGACGCTGTTGAATCGAGGTTAGCTCGCGTGCCGCGCACGCATCAGGGTCGAAGGTCCCGATCCGTTTCCGCCGCGAGAAGTCACACGCCGACACACTCCGACGGCCGTCCGGCCCCGCGAATACGATGAACTGGTGAAGCCATTCCTGCTGCTCGCCACCCGCGACGACGACGAAGCGGCCGACGACGAATACCAGGGCTTCCTCGACGCGGGCGCGCTCGAACCGCGCGATCTCGTGCGCGTGCGCCTCGAGGCCGAACCGATGCCGCGCATCGACCTCGACGCCTACTCCGGCATCATCGTCGGGGGCAGCCCGTACAACGCGAGCGACGCCCCGGTCACGAAGACCGCGGTGCAGGCGCGGGTCGAACGCGAACTCGGCGCGCTGATCGACGAGGTGATCGCGCGCGACTACCCGTTCTTCGGCGCCTGCTACGGCATCGGCCTGCTCACCAGCCACCTCGGCGGCGTGGTCGACGACAGCTACCCCGAGACGGCGGGGCCGACCCGTGTCTCGCTCACCGACGACGGCGAGCACGACCAGCTGTTCGGCCGGCTCGAGCGCGAGTTCGACGCCTACGTCGGGCACAAGGAAGCCTGTTCGCTGCTGCCCGAGGGCGCCGTGCTGCTCGCCCGCGGAGCCCAGTGCCCCGTGCAGGCGTTCCGCATCGGCGCGAACGTCTACGCGACGCAGTTCCACCCCGAGCTCTCGCGCGCCTCGATCCTCACCCGCATCCGCATCTACAGCGACAACGGGTATTTCGCGCCGGAGGCCTACGGCGACGTCGTCGACGCGATCAACGCGTCGAACGTCACCGAGCCGGCCGCGCTCGTGCGCGCGTTCGTGGAGACGTTCACGACCGACTAGCGGCGAGGTGCTGGTGCACGGCGCTCACCACGACCGACCCCTCGCCGGCGGCCGAGGCCACGCGCTTCACCGAACCGCGGCGCACGTCTCCCACCGCGAAGACGCCGGGCAGCGACGTCTCGAGGGCGCCGGGGGCGCGCTCGTACGGCCAGGCGCGGCGTCCGCCCTCGCCGAGGACCTCGGCACCCGTGAGCAGGTACCCCCAACGGTCGCGCAGCACCTCGCCCGGCAGCCAGTCGGTGTGCGGTGCGGCACCGATCGTGATGAACAGGGCGTCGCAGCGCACACTCGACTCCCGCCCGGTGGCGCGGTCGCGCAGGGTGATGCTCTCCAAGCCGCCCGCGCCGGAGCCGCCGACCACCTTCGCCTCCGTCACGATGACGACCCCCGCGGCCGCGAGCTCGTCGACGAGATACTGCGACATGCTCTCGGCCAGCGTCGCCCCGCGCACCACGAGCGAGACCGAGGCGGCGAACCGGGCGAGGTGCAGCGCGCCCTGACCGGCGGAATTGCCGCCGCCGACCACCACGACCACCCGCCCGGTCTGCGCGTGGGCCTCGACCGCCGAGACCCCGTAGAACACCGACGTCCCGACATACCCGGCGAGACCCGGCACGGCGAGCCGCCGGTAGGAGACGCCCGTCGCGAGCACGACCGCGCCCGCGGTGACGAGTTCGCCCGGCGCCACCTCGAGCACGAACCGCCCGTCGACCGGGGCCGCACCGACGACCTCGCGGGTGACGGCGAACCGGGCGCCGAACACCCACGCCTGCTGGTAGGCGCGTTCGGCCAGTTCGGCGCCCGAGACCCCGCGCGAGAAACCCAGGTAGTTGCGGATGAGCGACGACGAGCCCGCCTGCCCGCCCACGGCGTGCCGCTCGATCACGAGGGTGTCGAGACCTTCGCTCGCGGCGTAGACCGCCGCGGCGAGGCCGCCCGGCCCGGCCCCGACGATCGCGAGGTCGACAGCGGTGCCCGGCAGGTCGGTCGACAGCCCGTGACCCCTGGCGAGGTCGGCGTCGCCGCCCACCGCGGTGACGTCGGCGCCGCCCTCGCCGGTCGCCCGCTGGAAGTCGCGCAGAAAGTCGGTGATGGCGCGGTTGAACGACTCGTCGGGCGAGAACCGCGGCCGCACGACGTAGTAGTCGATGTGGCCCGCCGCCATCAGTGCGAGCACGGCCGAGGCCGTGTCGGGGTGCGCCCACGATCCCCACGCGAGCACGAATCCGCGCCGGGCGTCGGGATGCAGGCGGCGCGTCTCGGCGTAGAGCGACGGGTCAGGGGAGTCGCCGAGCACCAAGGCGACCCGCTGCCCGGCCGCGGCGGCCTCGGAGAGCCGGCCCGTGGCATCCGCCCCACCGCCCGCCACGACGATGCGGTAGTCGGCGCCGAACCTCCGCTCGAGTTCGCGCACGACGTCGTCGGGCGAGGCGACGGCGACGAGCACCATCGGGCTCAGGGGTGGCTGCTGCATCCTCCATGCCTACTAGCGTTGCCGGGCCCGCGCGACCGTCTAGACACGGCACATCGACGCGCGCAGACTTCCGGGCATGGATCGAATGCCCGGCTCCATTCGCACACCCGACCAACGACTCCGAGTCTTCGTCAGCAGCACCCTGAAAGAACTCGCCCCCGAGCGCAAGTCGGTGCGCGCCGCCACCGAACGGCTGCACCTGGCCCCCGTGATGTTCGAGCTCGGCGCGAGGCCGCACCCGCCCCGCGATCTCTACCGTGCCTACCTCGGGCAGAGCGACGTGTTCGTCGGGCTGTACTGGGAGCGCTACGGCTGGGTCGCCCCCGGCGAGGATGTGTCGGGGCTGGAAGACGAGTACCTGCTCGCCCCGGCAGAGCTGCCCAAGCTCATCTACATCAAAGAACCGGCCGGGAACCGCGAACCCCGGCTCGCAGAACTGCTCGACCGGGTGCGCGCCGACGACCGGGCCTCCTTCAAGTACTTCGCGACCGCGCACGAACTCGGCCGGCTGGTCGAGAGCGACCTCGCGACACTGCTCGCCGAACGGTTCGACCAGAGCAGGGCGGCCGTCGCGGCCCCGCCGGTCACGGTCCAGCCCGACGAGCAGCCGGAGCCGGTGGGCACGGTGCTTCCGCATCCGCTCACCCGGCTGATCGGCAGGGACGACGAGGTGGAGGAGATCGGGCGGATGCTGCGGCAACCGCACAACCGTCTGATCACTCTCACCGGCCCGGGCGGCATCGGTAAGAGCCGGCTAGCGATCGAGGCCGCCTCCCGGGTCGCCGACGCGTTTCCGGGCGGGGTGGTGTTCGTCGACCTGACCCCCGTGCACGAGCCCGCGTTCGTCGTGAACGCGATAGCGGCGGCGCTCGGTGTGCGCGACACCGGTGATGCGCCGCTCGCCGAGAAGGTGGAGACCGCGGTGCGCAACCGCCGCCTGCTCATCGTGCTCGACAACTTCGAGCAGGTGCTCGACGCCGCGACGACCCTCGCGGCACTGCTCGCCAGCGCCCCCGGCCTCACCCTGCTGGTGACCAGCCGGGCTCTCGTGCGGCTCTCGGCCGAGCGCAGCATCGAGGTGGGTCCGCTCGCGTTGCCCGGTATCGGGCGGCATCCTGCCCCCGACGTCGTGGCGCTGGTGCCGGCCGTCGCGTTGTTCGTCGAACGGGTGCACGCGGTGAAACCCGACTTCGAACTGACCGAGGCCAACGTCGACGCGGTGGCCCGCATCTGCGTGGCGCTCGACGGTGTGCCGCTCGCGATCGAGTTGGCGGCCGCCCGCATCCGCGTGCTGACACCCTCGGCGATGCTCGAGCGACTCGACCGGCGTCTGCCGCTGCTGGTCGGCGGCCTCCGCGACCTGCCGTCGCGGCAGCAGACCCTGCGCGACACGATCGAGTGGAGCACCGGGCTGCTGGCCGACGACGAGAAGACCATGCTCGCCACCCTCGGTGTCTTCGAGGGCGGCTTCTGGCTCGATGCCGCGGAGTCCGTCGCCGACGGGCACGTGGCCGACCCGCTCGCCAGCCTCGGCGCGCTCGTCGACAACTCGCTCGTGCGCGAGCAAGACAGGGGCGAACGGTCGTACTTCACGATGCTCGCGACGGTGCGCGAGTACGCCCTCGAACAGCTCGAGGCGCGCGGCGCCCTCGCCGAGGCGCGCGCGAGGCACGCCGACTACTACGTCGAGGCCGGGCGCGCGATGGAGATCGACCTCGAGGGCCGGCGCCAACGCGAACTCGTGGCCCGGCTGGGCGACGACCGGGCGAACCTGCGGGCGGCGGAGAGGTACCTGATCGACAGCGGCGACCTCGACCGCGCCGCCGAGTTCGCCTGGACGCTCTACATCTTCTGGTGGATCGGCGGACTGCTCGGCGAGGTGCGCGGGTGGATGGACACCGTGCTGGCGTCGGGCGCGGTGCTCAGCGACCGGGCGCGCGCGATCGCCCTCTACTTCACGAAAGCGATCGTCTTCTGGCAGGAGCCGGATGACACCATGGAGGCGGGCCTCGCCGAGAGCGCCCGGCTGTTCCACGAGCAGGGCGACGCGGGCGGCGAGGCCCTCGCGCGCGTCTCGATCGCGCTGTCGCGCCTGGCCGCGTCGCCGCCCGACCCCGACGCCGCCAACGAGCAGCTCGAGACGAGCCTCGCGCTCTTCCGCGAGTCGCGCGACATCTGGGGCGAATCGATGGCCCTCGTCTCGCTCGGTCGCGTCGCCCTGCTGCAGCACAAGCTGCGGGGCGCCCTCAACCGGTTCGACGAGAGCCTGTCGATCGCCCGCGGCGAGAACGACGACCTCGGCGAGACGATCGCCCTCAACCACCTCGGCTGGGCGCGCCTGCTGCTCGGCGAGGTCGAACCCGCCCGCGCGGCGTTCGAGCGGGCGCTGCGCGTCGCCGCGCGCCTCGGCCACGACGAGGGGGTCGCCTACGGCCTCGAGGCGCTCGTCGCGATCGCGGCGACCGACGGCGAGATCGAACGGGCCGGCCGGCTGCTCGGGGCCGCCGACCGCCTGCGCGAGGAGGCGGGCATCTACAACGCGGCGGCCTTCGCCTTCCACGGTGCGCTCGTCGAGCAGATACTGGCCTCGCCCGCCGCCGGCAGCTTCTCCATCGCGCGGGTCGCCGGGCGCGAGCTGTCGATCGTTGACGCGGTCGGCGAGGCCCTCGGATGACCGCCCGCGGGCCCGACGACCGGGTGCGGCCGCTCACCCGCATCGTCGCGGTGGTCGTTCTGCCGTTTCTCGCGGTCGCCGTCGTGCTGCTCTACCTGCTGCCCGACCGGACCGACGCGACCTTCGCCTGGACCATCGAGCCGCCCTTCACCGCCATGTTCCTCGGCGCGGCCTACCTCGGCGGCATCGTCTTCTTCGTGCACGCGCTGCGCACCGACCGTTGGCACCGGGTGAAGTACGGATTCCCCGCGGTGCTGGTGTTCGCCACCCTGCTCGCCGTGGCGACCCTCGTGCACCTCGACCGGTTCCACGCCGGCCACATCTCGTTCGTCGCCTGGCTGACGCTCTACCTGACGACGCCGGTACTCGTCGTCGTGGCGATGCTGCGCAACTGGCGCGCCGATCCGAAGACCCTCGAGGCGCGCGACTACGCGATCGGCCGCGGGCCGCGCATCACGGTCGCCGTCGTCGGCGTGCTCGCCGCGGCGTGCGGGCTCGCGCTGTTCGTCGATCCGACAGTGCTGGTCGACGCATGGGCGTGGCCGCTCACCCCGCTCACCGGGCGGGTGGTCGGTGCGATCCTCACCCTCCCCGGCGCCGTGAACGTCTGGCTGCTCGTCGACGGGCGGTGGAGTGCGTTCCGCCGGGTGTTCCAGGCCGAGCTGGTGAGCCTCGCGGCCATCGCGGTCGCGATCCTCGTGCGCGCGGGCGACATCGCCTGGGATCGCCCGGCCGGAACCGCGTTCGTGATCGGCATCGGGCTCTCGCTCGCGGCGTTCGCCGTGTTCTACGCCCACTGCGAGCGCAGCAGCGCGTCGGCGGAACGCGCGGAGACCCGCTCAGCCGTGCGCGAGTAGCTGCACGGCGACCACGACGAGGCCGAACAGCAACAGTGCGCCAAAGACTGTGAGCTTCTTCCACCAGGCCAGATCGGCGCGGAAGACCGCGATGTAGCCGATGGCGCCGAGGGTGATCGCCATGATCCAGACCGCGATCGTCAGCGCGAGCCGCACGTCGACCAGTCCGGCGACGGCGAGGAGGAGAACGGCGACCGGCAACACCACGGTGGCGAGGGCGCCGCCCGACACCCGAACGAGGAAACGCATCTCCGCGGCATCCGGCAGATTCCCCTTCACCGCGAGGTGCGCGACGATCTCCGAGATCAACCCGGCGAGGCCCGCACCGACAGCGGCGATCACCAGCGACCCGACCGCGGCGACCGGGTCGGTGTCGCCGTGGCCCGAGAGCGCGAGCAGCACGGCGAGGCCGATGAACGTGACGTAGACCCGTTCTTTCAGATAAGGCACGAGCTGGTGTTCGGCGGGCTGCTCGGTGCGACGATCTCGGGTTCTGGCCATCTGCCCAGTCTGGCACCGTGCCGGAGCCTTCCGCGTCGAGGGGAGCGCTCACTACGATTTGAGCGGGTCGGCGCCGACCCGTCGCGTGCAGAAAGGACACACCGTGTCGTCGATCAGCCCGTTCCTGTGGTTCGACTCCCAGGCCGAAGAAGCCGCCGAATTCTACGTCTCGCTCTTCCCGAATTCCCGGGTGACGAACGTCGCCCGCTATCCCGAGGGCGCGCCCGCCCCGGCAGGGAGCGCCATGTCGGTGAGTTTCGTGCTCGACGGCCTCGAGGTGCAGGCCCTCAACGCGGGGCCGATGCATCCCTTCACCGAGGCGATCTCGTTCTTCGTCTCGGTGGAGACGCAAGACGAGGTCGACCGCTACTGGGACGCGCTCACCGGCGACGGGGGAGAGGCCGGCCAGTGCGGGTGGCTCAAAGACCGCTGGGGGCTCTCCTGGCAGATCGTGCCGTGGGCGCTCGGCCGCCTGCTCTCCGATCCCGATGCGGCCCGCGCCTCGCGGGTGATGCAGGTGATGATGGGCATGCAGAAGCTCGTCGTGGCCGAACTGGAAGCCGCCTGAGCCGCTCTACTGCGTGTGCGGCGGGCCGACCCGCAGGATGTCGTCGGCGGGCAACGACACCGTCGCGATGCTCGACTCTTCCTCGGGATAGGGCAGTGCGGGCCGCACCGTGCACTCGTTCTTGTCGAGCTCGACGATCACGATGCGCCGCCACTCCCAATCCGGTTCGGGCGAGCGCAGGTCGAAGTCGTCGGGCGGGAAGGGCCGCGGCGACAGCACCCACCAGTAGTTGGCGAGCGAGGTGAGTCCGCGGTCGGCGAGCACCGACTCGCTCTGGGCGCGGGTGCCCGGGTCGCCGAGCGGGTGCCCGATGAGGTTGAGCGGCACGAAGACGCCGTCGCCGACCGGGGAAAGGTAGCCGGTGAGTTCGCCGTCGTTCGGACGGCGGAAAGCGATCCATTGCTCTGCCACGCCACGAATGTAGCACCGGTCGGACTACCTAGGCCCGATCTCAGTAGTACTGGTTAATTGATAACAATTTGCCTTTGCGTAGTTGCCCTGAAGCTATCCGGTGATAATTTACAAACGAGAGAGATTCAAACTCTCAGATCTCGGTTCTGGGCTGACTACAACTACCGGGAGGGCGCCATGCCGCATCTTGCACAACGTCGAGCGAAAGATTTCTTCGACGAATACAGCAACGCGCTGTCGACTGGCAATCTCGAAGCGATAGCGCGCTGTTTCTCCTATCCGTCGCTCGTCGTCACCGACACGGCCAGCCGCACGATCTCGACACCGGAAGAAGTCATCGACGCCTTCACCGTGTCGGATGAGCCGGAGTCGACCAAAGGCCTCACGCAGGCCATCGCGACCATCCAGTCGATCGAGAGCCCGGTGAGCAACGTCGCCTGGGTCACGGTGCGCTGGAGCTACCGCGACGAGCTCGACGAAGAGCAGTTCGCCGACGCCTACCGTTACCTGGTGCGGGAGCTCGAATCGTCGATCGAGATCTGCACCGTGACACCGGTGCCCGCCGACTGGACGAGCTAGACCCCTGCCGCCGACGGCCCGATGGTGCAGAATCGGGCCATGGACGCCCAACGCGGATTCGACCGGCTCGTCAACCTGAGCGACGCGGTCGTGGCCATCGCGGCCACCCTGCTCATCCTGCCGCTCGTCGACACCGCGTCGGAGATCGACGCGGGCGATCTCGGCTCGCTGTTCGTCGACCACTGGCAGCAGCTGTTCGCTTTCGCGCTCAGCTTCGCGGTGATCTGCCGGTTCTGGCTCATCCACCACGCGCTGTTCAACCGGCTGGTCGGCTTCTCCCGGCCGTTGCTCTGGGCGAACTTCGTCTGGATGGGCAGCATCGCCTTCCTGCCGTTCCCCACCGAGCTCGTGGCCTTCGCCGGGGCCGACCACGCGCTCACCTCCGCTCTCTACGTCGCGACGATGTGTGTCGCGGCAGGAGCGACCACGCTCATCCAGTGGATCGCGATCAGAAACCCCGAACTGCAGTCCGCCGAGGTGCGCGGGACGCTGACCCTGCACGAGGCGCTCGCGAGCTCGATCACCATGGTCGTCGTGCTCGTGGTCGTCGTGGTTCTGCCCGGCGTCGGACTGTGGGCGCTGCTGTTGCTCGTGCCCGCGGGATTCGTCGGCTCCCGGCTGGCGCGGCGTTCGGTCGCCGCCGACAACTGAGCACAATTCCACACTCTCCGACATACTGGAGACGCACCACGACCCCCACAGGAGAGCTCACATGGAAACCCCCCTGCCCCCGGATGCCCTCGTGACGGGCGGCGTCATCGCCGCGGTCGTCATCGTCGTCCTCATCATCGTTTTCACGTTCTTGCGCGGCATCAAGGTCGCCAAGCCCGACGAGGCGATCATCGTCACCTCGCGCCAGCGCACGGTCAAGAAGCAGGGCGACGCCGAAGACGAGAACGGCGGCCAGCGCGTCGTCTTCGGATCGCGGGTCTTCGTTATGCCGATCGTGGAGGCGCACTTCAAGCTGAGCCTGCGCAGCCGCCAGCTCAACGTGCAGGCGACCGCCCAGACCAAAGACGCGATCACGATCAAGGTCAACGCCGTGGCCGTCGTCAAGGTCGGCGGCTCGGAGTCGATGGTGCGCGCCGCCGCCCAGCGGTTCCTCAACCAGCAGGACCAGATCGAGACATCCACCGAAGAGGTGCTGAGCGGTTCCGTGCGTTCCATCGTCGGCCAGCTCACGGTGACCGAGATCATCACCAACCGCTCGGCCCTCCAGGGCCAGGTGCTCGAGGCCGTGCGCGAGTCGCTCGACGTGCAGGGCCTGCAGATCGACACGCTGCAGATCAAGGAGATCGACGACGACAACGGCTACATCCGCGACCTCGGCCGTGCCGAAGCCGCCCGCGTGAAGCAGGTCGCCGAGATCGCGGAGTCGGTCTCGCGCCAGGCCTCGGAAGAGGCGCGCATCTCGGCCGACCAGGCGGTCGCCGAGCAGCAGCGCAAGCTCGACCTGCGCAACGCCGAGATCCAGAAGGAGACCGACAAGGCCCGTGCCGAAGCGGCCGCGGCCCGACCGCTCGCCGAGTCGATCGCCCAGCAGGGCGTCATCGCCCAGGACGAGATCAACGCCGCATCGCGGGTCGGCCTGCGCAAGCAGGAGCTCGACGCCGAGATCCGCGCGGTCGCCGACGCCGAGTCGTACGCCGTGCAGAAGAACGCCGAAGCCACCGCGGCCGCGGCTGTCGCGGCGGCCAACTCCAACCGTGACGCCCGCAAGGCGAGCTCGGAGGCCGTCGAGGCGGAGGGTCTGGCCGAGCGCAACCGTCGCCGCAGCGCGGCCGAGGCAACCGAGGCCGAGGGTGTCGCCGAGAAGAACCGCCGTATCGCCGCCGCCGAGGCACTGCGTGCCGAGGGCGAGGCCGAGGCCAACTCGATCCGCGTCAAGGGTGCGGCCGAGGCCGAGGCCACCCGCGCGAAGGCCGACGCGCTCGAGGAACGCGCCGACGACCTGCTGCGCCAGCAGGTCATCGGACAGCTGCCCGACATCGTGCGTGCCGCGAGCGAGCCGCTCGCCGCGATCAACAACATGACGGTCATCTCGTCGGACGGCAGCGGAACCGAGCAGGTCGGCCAGAACGTCGCCACCCAGCTGGCCACCGCGACCCAGATCGTGCGCGAGCTCACCGGCATCGACATCGCGGAGATCGTCACGGGCCGGGCGACCGGCACCGCGATGGGCGAGGCGCTCGCGGGGCAGCAGCGTCCCGTGAAGACGGCCAAGGCACCGCGCGTGAGCACACCGCCGCAGGTGTGACCACCGCACACGAGAGGCCGGCCCGGTAGAGCACCGCACGATAAGGCCGGCACAAAACCGCCGGCACAGAACGGCCGGCACAGAAAAGCCCGGCACCCGCGAGACGCGGGTGCCGGGCTTTTGCATCGCGGCTACTTCGCGAGCGCGTCCTCGATGAGGGGGACGAGCTTGTCGACGGAATAGTTCGCCGCGAGAGTGCTGCCGAGCGAGTACGACGCCGAGATGTCGCCGTCGATGACGATCGAGTGGCCGGCGGCCACGGCGGGAACCGCCTGGAACAGCGCGTCGTCGGTGATCTCCGAGGTCTCGATGAAGATCGGGAAGGCCACGATCAGGTCGGCGTCGAGAATGTCGAGCTGCTCCGACGAGATGTCGATCGAGAAGCCGCCGGCGTTGGTGGGCGCCGCGGCCACGCCGGGCGACTGCACGAAGCCGAGGCGCTGGAGGAACGTCACACGCTCGCTGCCCTCGATGTAGGCGCCCCAGCCCTCGCTGGTCTTGGTGGCGGCGGAGACCGTGAGGCCGTCCCACTCGGGGTGGGCCGCCGCGGCCTCGTCGAAGGTCGCGTCGACCTCGGCGAGCAGGGCGTCGCCCTCGCTCTTCAGCCCGAGCGCGCTCGAGACGAGGTTCATCTGCTCGTCCATGGTGGTGAGGTAGCTGGTCTTGCCCTCGGGAACGCCGATCGTCGTGGCGATCGACGAGAGCTTGTCGTAGCGGTCCTGGTCGCCCGAGCTCTTGGTGTCGAGAATCAGGTCGGGCTTGAGTGCCGCGATCGCCTCGTAGGAGGGCTCGAGGGTCTCGATGATCTCGGGAGCGTCGTCGTACAGGCCTTCGGCCCACGGGCCGACGCCCTCTCCGCCGAAGCCCAGCCAGTCGGAGGCTCCGACGGGCTGCACGCCGAGGGCGAGAGCGGTCTCTGCGTCGGCCCAGCCGAGAGCGACGACGCGCACGGGCTTCTCGTCGACGGTCACGTCGCCGAACTCGGTGCTGACGGTGACGGGGAACGCGGAGTCCGACGACCCGCCGCCCGCGCTGTCGTCGGCGGCCTCGGTCGAGGGGGAGCAGCCGGTGAGGGCGAGGGCGGCGACGGCGAGAACCGCGACGCCTACGTGGGTGAATCTCATGCTCAGACGAGCCTTCCTGGTGGTGCCGGGCGCGCGAGAGCGGGCGACGGGGTGGAGGGGGTGCCGGCGTGGCCGGTGCACATGCAAGGGTAGCCTAAGCTAATAGAAATGAGCGTCCAGACTTCCCCGGCAGCACCGCCGCGCTCGCGCGCTATGTCGGTGCGCGTCGTCGGGCTCACGGTCGCCGTGCTGCTGCTCGCCGTGACTGTCGCCGCGAGCATCGCCGTCGGTTCGCGCGATATCGCCCTCGACGTCGTCTGGCAGGCCCTGTTCGGCGGGGCCGCCGACTCGACCGACTCGATCGTCGTGCTCGACTCGCGTCTGCCACGCACGGCCATCGCGATCACGGCGGGCCTCGCCCTCGCCGTCGCGGGCGCGCTCACCCAGGCGGTCACGCGCAATCCGCTCGCCGACCCCGGAATCCTCGGGGTGACCTCGGGTTCGGCTTTCGCCGTGGCGATCGCCGTCGGAGTGCTCGGCATCACGACGGTGCAGGGCTATCTCTGGTTCGCCTTCGGGGGAGCGCTCGTGGCCACCGTCGTCGTCTACGCCATCGGCTCGATCGGCCGCGAGGGAACCAGCCCCGTGCGACTCACCCTCACCGGTGTCGCCCTCGGCGCGGTGTTGAGCGGCATCGTCTCGGCGATGCTGCTCGCCGATCCGGAGGGGTTCGCCGCGATGCGCGCCTGGGAGTCGGGTTCGCTCGAGGGGCGGGGCTGGGCGGGCTTCGTGCCCGTCGTGCCCTTCGTGGTGGTCGGCTGTGTGCTCGCCTTCGTGATCTCCCGGTCGCTCAACGCGATCGCGCTCGGCGACGACCTCGCGGCCTCTCTCGGCGCACGGGTACGGGTCACCCGCACGCTCGCCATCGTCGCGGTGAGCCTGCTCGCCGGCGGCGCGACCGCGATCGCCGGCCCGATCGCCTTCGTCGGGCTGATGATCCCGCACGTCGCCCGCTGGATGGTCGGCCCCGACCAACGCTGGATCGTCGCCTACTCGCTCGTGCTCGGTCCGATCCTGCTGCTCGCCGCCGACGTGGTCGGCCGGGTAGTGCTGCGCCCGGGCGAGCTGCCGGCCGGCATCGTCACCGCGTGCATCGGCGCGCCCGTGCTCATCGCCCTCGTGCGCCGGCAGAAAGCGTTCGGCCTGTGAGCGCCGTCGCCCAACGCGAGCTCGTGGTCTGCGGCGCGCTCGCGCTCGCCATCGTGCTGCTCGCGGTCGTTGCCCTCGGCACCGGCGACTACCCGCTGAGCGTCGTCGAGGTGGCGCGGGCGATGTTCGCGACCGACGGCGGTTTCGACACCACGATCGTGCTCGAGTGGCGCCTGCCGCGCGTGCTCGTCGCCCTCGTCTTCGGTGCGGCCCTCGCCCTCTCCGGAGCGATCTTCCAGTCGGTCACCCGCAACCCGTTGGGCTCGCCCGACATCATCGGCTTCGCCACCGGCTCGTACACCGGCGCGCTCATCGTGCTCACGCTGGTCGGCGACTCGTACGTCTCCACCGCGGTCGGGGCTGTCGGCGGCGGTCTGGTCACGGCGGCGGTCGTCTACCTGCTGGCCTACCGGCGCGGAATGCAGGGCTTCCGGCTCATCATCGTCGGTATCGCGGTCACCGCCATCCTGCACTCCGTGAACACCTGGCTGCTGTTGCGCGCGCAGGTCGAGGTCGCGATGGCCGCCTCGATCTGGGGCGCCGGCTCGATCTCGCTCGTCGGCTGGGACGAGGCCCTCCCGGCGTTCGCCGTGCTGGCCGTTCTCGCGGCGACGGTGATCGTGCTCGCGCGCGGCATGCGCCAGCTCGAGCTCGGCGACGACGCAGCCAAGGCGCACGGCCTGCGCGTCGAGCCCGCCCGGCTGGCGCTGCTCGTCGTGGGCGTCGCGCTCATCGCCGTGGTCACGGCGAGCTCGGGGCCGATCGCCTTCGTCGCGCTCGCGGCACCCCAGATCGCCACCCGGCTCACCAAGAGCGCCGGACTCCCGCTCGTCGCGAGCGCGCTCACGGGGGCGTTCCTGCTGCTCGCCGCCGACTTCGTCGCGCAACACCTGCTGCCCTCGGCCGTGCCCGTCGGCATGGTCACCGTCGTCATCGGCGGGCTCTATCTCATCGGCCTGCTCATCGGCCAGGCAAGGAAACCACTGTGACCGCACCCCGACTGCACGCCGACGACGTGACGCTCGCCTACGACCAGCGGGTCATCTCGCGCGGGCTCTCCGCCGAGATCCCCGACGGGTCGTTCACCGTGATCGTCGGCCCGAACGCCTGCGGCAAGTCGACGCTGCTGCGCTCGTTCTCGCGGTTGCTCAAGCCCAGCGCCGGTCGTGTCGTGCTCGACGGCAAGGCCATCGACCGGTACAAACCCAAAGAGGTCGCGCGCACCATCGGGCTGTTGCCGCAGACCTCGGTCGCTCCGGAGGGCATCACGGTCGCCGACCTGGTCGCGCGCGGACGCTACCCGCACCAGAACTTCCTCCGGCAGTGGTCGACGGCAGACGAGGCCGCGGTCTGGGCGGCGATGGAGGCGACGAACGTGCAGTCGCTCGCGACCCGGCAGCTCGACGAGCTCTCGGGCGGTCAGCGCCAGCGGGTGTGGGTGGCCATGGCCCTCGCCCAGGAGACGCCGATCCTGCTGCTCGACGAACCGACCACCTACCTCGACATCGCGCACCAGATCGACCTGCTCGACCTGTTCGCGCACCTGCACCGCGAGGGGAACACCATCGTCGCGGTGCTGCACGACCTGAACCACGCGGCCCGCTACGCCACCCACCTCGTCGTGATGAAAGACGGCGAGGTGGTCACGACCGGGGCGCCGCGCGACATCGTCACTGCCGAGCTCGTCGGCGACGTCTTCGGGCTGTCGTGCCTGGTCATCGACGATCCGGTGTCGCACACGCCGCTCGTCATCCCGAAGAGCGGGCAGTGGCAAGACTGACCGGGCGGTGTCCGGCGCGAGCGTTCAGGCCGACCGCGTAGCGGCGTCGAGCCGGGCGATGCGAGCCCGCGCCGCCGACTCCGAGGTCGATTCGGTGCCGAGCACCGCTCCGACGAAGCGCAACACGAGGCGTGTGCCGAGAACCACGGGCAGCGGCGACCGTTTGAGCCCGAGCAGGTCGCGGTACTCGCGCGGGATCGACGCGACGGCGCCGGCGAACAGCACCCGGTAGGCGGGCAGCATGCCCCTGCGCAGCGGCGGATCGCGGATGAACCGCACGGCCTCGGCGACGCGCTCGTCGCTCTTCAGTACGCCGGCGTCGCGGAAGGCGGCGAGCCGCCCGCGCAGGTCGGCCTCCGAGCGCGGCGCGTCGTGCACACCGACGAGTTCGCCGGCCGTCGCCCACTCGCGCACGTACCGGTCGGCGCCACCGGGGATCGGGCCGCCCCACAGTTCGTGGCAGGAGAGGAAGGCGTCGGTGAAGACGACGTGCACCCAGGAGAGCAACTCGGCGTCGCCCGCGGCGTAGGGCCGTGTGGCACCCTGCGCATCCGTGTACTCGCCGACGACGCGGTCATGGAAGCGACCGACCCTGGATGACTCGGCCACCGCCACGGCGGTGTCGGCGAACGTCACCGTCACCAACCATTGGATCGTGCCGGAGAGCCGACCGAGGGGGTCGTCGCGATAGCGCGACCAGTCGTGCACCCCGGCCATCGCGCCCGGGTGCAGGGTCTGCATCAGCAGCGCACGGATTCCCGCGACCAACGTCGGGATGCCGCCGTGCACCGCCCATGCGGCCGAACCGGGGCCGAAGAACCCGGCGTCGTCACCGTCGGCGATCGCGTCGACCCACCGCGGTTTGCCGTCGCTGGTTCCCGAGAACGTCACGAGCAGGTGCGATCGCCAGGTCGCGACCGTGCGGTCGACCGCGGCGCGTGCGCGCCGGAGCGGTCTCACGAGCAGGCCGGTCTCACGAGTAGTCGGCACCCGGCCAGCCGGCCCGGCGGTACTCGAACCCCGAGTCGTCGCCCGAGCCGTCGACCAGCTCCCAGAGCACGTCTTCGCCCTCGTTGTCTCCCGAGACGGGGCGCACGAAGCTCTTCTGCGGCAGGCCGCCGATGAGTTCCAGTTCGATGTCGTTCGTCCCGTCGTCGCCGACGAGGTGGGCCGTGTAGGTGGAGTCGCTCATTCCCCGACCCTACGTCGGGGGATTCGCACGACGCTAGGCCTCGCGCCGCTCAGGAATCCATGCCTAAGAGCTTGTCGATCTCGCGCCGGTCTTTTTTGGTGGGGCGACCGGCCCCGCGGTCGCGCACCGCGGTGAGCACACGTTCTTCGCGCGGTGGCGGCGGGGGAGTGAGGTCGTCGAAACACTCGGCCGCGACCGCGGCGCTCACGCGCTTCACGATCAGGCGGCGCACGATGAGGATGCGTTCGCCCTCACCCGTGCGCACCCGCACCTCGTCGCCGATGCGCACCGGCTGCGCGGCCTTCGCCCGCTCGTCGTTCACCCGCACGTGACCGGCCTTGCTCGCGGCGGTGGCGGCCGAGCGGGTCTTCAGCGCGCGCACGGCCCAGACCCAGCTGTCGACCCGCACCGAGCTGGGCGGCGTCAGGTTCGACGCCATCAGCCGTGCGTCTGTTCGCGCGCTTCCGCCTCGCGGGCTTTGCGCTCCTTGCGGGCCTTCTCGGCGACCGCCGCGACCTCGGGCGTCGGGGCGCTGCCGCCGAGCCGGGCCGGCTGCCACCAGGCACCCGTGCCGTCGACCGGATACTTCTCCTGCAGCGACCCGACCAGCGTCTGGAGGGTGTGCTGCAGCGTGAGGGTGACGGCGGCCGCGTCATCCGCCTCTCCGACCACGATGGGAGAGCCGAAGGCGAACCCGACGGGCAGACCGAACTTCTCGCGCAGGGTCGAGCCCACCGCCTTGGTCAGCAACCGCTGGCCGCCCCAGACCGCGACGGGGATCACGGGCACGCCCGCCTCGGCCGCCATGCGGATGGCTCCGGACTTGAGTTCGCGCACCTCGAACGACGCGCTCACCCCGCCCTCGGGGAAGATGCCGAGCATCTCGCCGTCGCGCAGCGCCTCGACGGCGGCGCGGTAGGCGTCGGCTCCGGCCTTCATGTCGACGGGGATGTGGCGCATGCCGCGCAGCACAAAACCGACACCGGGCTTGTCAAAGGCGCCCTTGGTGGCGAGGAAGCGCACGTGACGGCGCGTGCGCAGCCAGACGATCCACTCGGTCAGGGCGAAGTCCATGTAGCCGAAGTGGGTGATCGCGAGCACGGCGCCGCCGGTCTTCGGCAGGTGGTGGGCGCCGTGCACCGTCGGCTTGACCCGGAGGAATCCGAACAGGGTGCGCCCGGCACCGATCGCTACACCGTAGATGGGATCAGCCGCGCGCCTCGTCATGGGATCAGAATACGTGCAGCGCAGGGCACCCGGTGCACGACCATGGGATACTTAGGCAATGCTAAGTTCCGTCGACGACACCGTGACCGAGGTGCGCCCCGCCTACCGACCGTTCCGGGTGCGGGTGCTGCGGGTGGTCGGTCTCAGCGAGCATTTCACCCGGGTGACCTTCGTCGGCGACGATCTCGACACCTTCGGCACCCTCGGTCTCGACCAGCGCATCAACCTCGTCTTCCCGCTCGACGGCATCGGCTTCAGCGACTGCGGCTGGGACGACCCGCAGCCGCTGCCCGACGGCCACTGGTACTCGCGCTGGCGGGCGCTGCCGAACGAGGTGCGCAACCCGCTGCGGGTCTACACGGTGCGGGCGATCCGACCGGCCGACCGCGAGCTCGACGTCGACTTCGTGGTGCACGGCGACGGACCGGCCGCGCGCTGGCTCGCCGCAGCCGCCCCCGACGACGAACTCGTCGTCATCGGACCCGACGCGCTCAGCGCGAACTCGCACGTCGGAAGCGACTGGCACCCCGGCGACGCCCACCAGCTGCTGCTCGTCGGCGACGCCACGGCCACCCCGGCGATCGCTGCGATTCTCGAGACCCTGCCGCCCGAGCGCGCGGCGCACGCCATCATCGAGGTTCCGGATGCGGCGGACCGCATACACCTGCGGCATTCCTCCCGGGTGACGGTCGAATGGCTGTCGAGAGACGGCGCAGAGCCCGGCGCGCGCCTGCTGCCCGCGGTGCGCGCCTGGGTCGACCGGCGTTCCGACCTCGTCGGAGCCACGCTCGCGGGCGCCGCGCAGACCGTCGCCGAGTCGACCGATCCCGACGCCCTCGTCTGGGACGTGCCGGAGGCGCCGACCGGCGCGGGGCTCTACGCGTGGATGGCGGGGGAGGCGGGCGCGATCACGAGCATCCGCCGCTACCTCGTGCGCGACGTGGGCATCGACCGCGGCCAGGTCGCGTTTATGGGCTACTGGCGGCGCGGCCGCGCGGGAAGCTAGACGAGCTAGGCGTTCTCGAGAGCCAGGTCGGCCTTCCAGCGCACGAGCGAGCGCACGGTGTCGTCGGGGTCGTCGGCGAGCCGTTCCATCACGTCGGCCGGCACGAAGAAGTTGACCGCGAGCCAGCCGCGCACGGTCTCCGACTCGTCGTCGGCGAGCGAGCGCAGAATGTCGCACGGCACCTGCTCGTTGCGCGCGAGGCAGGCGCGAACCCCGACGTCGGGGTCGCGGGCGAGCGTCTCGAAGAGGTCTTCGGGGGCGTGATAACTGCTCGCCACACTCTCGCGGATCTTCGGGTTCTCGTGGGTCGCGAGCAACCGCAGGCGGGTGATCTTCGACTCGGTCACGGCGGGAGCCGGGTGCAGGGCCGCCGCCTCCTCGGGCGTGAGCATGACGGGGGCGTGGTCGCGCATGGCCTGGCGCTGCGCCGGGGTGTTGAATCGGATGCAGGACATGCCCCCACGCTACCCGTCGGCCGGGCGCGCCGCCGGATCGACGCGCGCGCCCCGCGGGGGCCACGGCACGATCGGCGAGGTGGTGCGCTGGTACTCGGCGTACTCCGGGTACTTGCCGCGCGTGATGCTCTCGGTGAACGCCGTCGAGCCGACGAAGAGCAGGGTGAGCAGCAGGGGTCCGACCGCGGTCCACTGCAGCAGCGACCCGGCCGCCGAGGCCCCGAGGGCGAAGAACACCCACCACTGGGCCTGCTCGAAGAAGAAGTTGGGGTGGCGGGAGTAGCGCCAGAGCCCGGTCTGCAGGAAGCGCGGCCCCGTCGTGCGCGACCGCTTCCCGACGTGGAACCGCCACTGCTGCTCGTCGGCGGCGGTCTCGCCCGCCAGCAGCGCGACGAAGAGCGCGGCGAGCGACAGGTCGACGACCCCGAACCCGGTTCCGCGGTTCTGCCAGGCGGTGAGGGCTGGCAGCGAGATGAGCACGAGCAGGGTGTTCTGGTACAGCACGATGAAGAACAGGTTGAAGAGTTCGAACAGCCACCGCGGCATCCGGCCCCGCAGAACCGCCCAGCGGTAGTCCTCGGTTCCCGTGTAGCCGCCCTTGCGCGCGAAGTTGACGGTGAGCCGCGCGCCCCACAGCGTGACGAGCACCCCCATCACGGTGAGCCGCAGGTCGCCGAGGCCGGCGTCGGCCGCGAAGACCCAGACGTAGACGACGGGCAGCACCGACCACAGGCGGTCGACCCACGAGTGGTCGTGGGTGACGAGCGACAGCACCCAGGCGAGAACGCTCGCCGCGAGGGCCACGAGCAGTACGAGATCCAGCGGATTCATGACCACATGCTAGGGCCGGCCGCGTCGCTAGACTCCTGTCTTGTGACGCCCGACGAACCCGTGCTCAGCTCGAAGGTGCTCACCGTGCCCAACGTGCTGAGCTTTCTGCGGCTCGCCCTCGTGCCGGTGTTCCTCGTGCTGATCCTGCGGGGCGACGACGCACTCGCTCTCGTCGTGCTCGTGGTCTCGAGCGTCACCGACTATCTCGACGGGGTGATCGCGCGCCGGTTCGACCAGATCACCCGCCTCGGCCAGCTGCTCGACCCCGCAGCCGACCGACTGTTCATCTTCGCCGCGCTGATCGGCCTCGCCGCCCGCGGCATCCTGCCGTGGTGGCTGCTCGCCGTGATCGTCGCCCGCGACCTGATGCTCGTCGTGATCGGCGTCGTGCTCGCGAATCACGGCTACGGCCCGCTGCCCGTGCACCACCTCGGGAAGGTCGCGACGTTCTGCCTGTTCTACGCCCTGCCGATCATCATGCTCGCGCACGCTTTTCCCGCTATCGCCCCGTTCGCAACCCCCGTCGGATTCGCGTTCGCGCTCTGGGGAGCCTTCCTCTACTGGTGGGCCGGCGCCGTTTACCTGCGCGAGGCCGTGCGAGTTTCCCGAATTGGCTGACGACTGCGGATTCTTTCGACTCGGAAGGGGCCCCGCATCCGTTACGCTGGACAATCAGCGAAGCCGGTCACACGGCCAGTTGCCAGCGAGGGAGGGTTTGTTTTGACGGATTCCGAGATTCCAGACCGTCCCGACCTGAACCACGGCGACGCGGCTGAGCAGACCCCGCCCGACCCAAGAGCGCAAGAGGACAAAGCCACCGTGCCCCAGGAAAACGACACGACGCTGACATTCGGCAACGAATTCGGCGCGCAGCTTGCCGCTCTCGAAGGGGAGGTCTCCGCCGAGGAGCAGGAGGCCATCGCCGCCCTGCCGTCGGGTTCGGCCCTCCTGATCGTGCGACGCGGCCCCACGGCCGGAGCCCGCTTCCTGCTCGACGCCGACGTCACCACCGCCGGCCGTCACCCCGAAGCCGACATCTTCCTCGACGACGTCACCGTCTCCCGCCGTCACGCGCAGTTCCTGCGCCACGGCACGAGCTTCGAGGTGAAAGACCTCGGATCGCTCAACGGCACCTACCTCAACGGCGAACGCATCGCCACCGAGGCGCTCGGCGACCGTTCCGAGGTGCAGGTCGGAAAGTTCCGACTCACGTTCTACGCGTCGCGCGTCGACCTCGCGACCGCGGCTGGCAAATAGTGGCCCGAGCAGCCGCCCAGGCCGGTGTGCCTGGTGGCGCCGCCCTGTTGAGCATCGGCCAGGTACTCGCCAAGCTCAATCCCGAGTTTCCCGACCTCACCCCGTCGAAGCTGCGCTTCCTCGAGGAACGTCAGCTGATCACGCCCGCCCGCACTGACTCGGGCTACCGCAAGTTCTCCGCGAGCGACATGGACCGCCTGCGGTTCGTGCTCAGCATGCAGCGCGACCACTACCTTCCGCTCAAGGTCATCCGCGGCTACCTCGACGAACTCGACGCCGGCCGCCAGCCCGAGCTGCCCGGGGGAGCCGTCCAGGCGCCGTCGATGCTCAGCGCCGAACGCCGTCTCACCCGCGACGAGCTCATCCGCGAGGCCGGGGCGAACGCGATGCTGCTCAACGACGCGGTCTCGGCGTCGTTGATCGTCGCCGCCGACACGTTCGGCGAAGACGTGCTCTCGGTACTCAAGTCGCTCGTCGAGCTGCAGCGCAGCGGAATCGAGCCGCGGCACCTGCGCGGTTTCCGCGCGGCCGCCGAACGCGAACTCGGCCTGATCGAGAACGCGCTCATGCCGGTGGCCCGCCGCAAAGACGCCTCCAGCCGCGCGAAAGCGGCCGAGATGGCCCGCGAAATCGCGAGCCAACTCGAAATCGTGCGCAGCAGTCTCATCCGGTCTGCCCTCACGCGACTCGATTCGTAGTACCGTCGAATATCAGCACGTGCGACACGCCGGGCAGTTTTGCCGGATGTGCGGCACGAGCGACGCGTGTCTCGGTACCGTGGAGTTCGACAACATTAAGCGTCAACTTCACGATGAAGGTTAAGAGGACAGAGCCATGAGTGAACTCAGCCGTAGCGAGGCATCCCGCTACGACCTCGGCCTCCTCTTCACCGACGGAATGCCCGACCACGACGACGCCACCGGCTACCGCGGCGCGGTCGCCGCACGCGCAGCGGGCATCAGCTACCGCCAGCTCGACTACTGGGCCCGCACCGAGCTCGTCGTGCCCACCGTGCGCGGCGCGGCCGGCAGCGGCTCGCAGCGGCTCTACGGCTTCCGCGACATCCTCGTCCTCAAGCTCGTCAAGCGCCTGCTCGACACCGGCATCTCGCTGCAGCAGATCCGCATCGCCGTGAACCAGCTGCGCGAGTCGGGCATCAACGACCTCGCCCAGACCACGCTGATGAGCGACGGCGCGAGCGTCTACCTGTGCACGAGCAACGACGAGGTCATCGACCTGGTCAGCCGCGGCCAGGGCGTCTTCGGCATCGCCGTCGGCAAGGTGCTGCGCGAGGTCGAGACGAGCCTCATCGAACTCGACTCCGTTCCCGCCGAAGACCCTGCAGACGAACTGGCCAAGCGCCGCGTCAGCAAGGCCAGCTAGCAGGCCCCAGACCCAGATAGAAAAAACCCCGGCTCCGAAGAGCCGGGGTTTTCATGTCGTAACGGATGTCGCGGGGATCAGCGAACCTCGCTATAGTCGCCGATCTTCGCGGTGCGCATGATGCGGTCGAGCAGCTGGTCGAAGTTGTGCGCCATCTCCTCTGCGCTCTCGCCGGGCCACACGTGCAGGGGCTTCGCGGCACCCTGCGCCTGCTGCAGCGACGTGCGCTCGGGCAGCTGCGGGCTGAGCACGAGCGGACCGAACATGTCGCGCAGCTCCTTGATGCGGAACTGGTGCTCGAGCGACTGGATGCGCACGCGGTTGACGATGATGCCGAGCGGCTGCAGGCGGGGGGAGAGGCCGCGGCGGATCTCCTCGATCGCGCGCAGGGCACGGTCGGCCGCGGCGACCGAGAACAGTCCGGGCTCGGTGACGACGGTCACCCGGTCGCTCGCGGCCCACGCGGTGCGCGTGAGGGCGTTGAGCGACGGGGCGCAGTCGATGAGAACGAGGTCGTAGTCGCTCTCGACGTTGGCGAGGGCCTCTTCGAGCTTCCAGATCTCACGGATGCTCGGGTGCGGCCCGTCGAAGTTGATGGCCGAGGGTGAACCGATGAGGACGTCGATCTTGCCGGGGCGTCCGCGGGTCCAGCCACTCGGAGCGATCGCTGCCCGCACGACCTTTTCCTTCGGCGAGGCGAGCACATCCGCGATATTCAGATGTCCGGTGACATCGATATCCATGCCGGTCGAGACGTCGGCCTGTGGATCGAGGTCCACCACCAGCGTTCTCAAGCCTTTTGCGAAGGCGGCAGAGGCGAGTCCGAGGGTGACCGTGGTCTTGCCCACACCCCCCTTGAGGGAACTGACGCTGAGTACATGCACGAGTAACGACGATACCTTCACTAGTCTTAAAGAACCTAAACGTCTGCGGTGTGCCGAAAGGGCTCAATTGTTCAAGAAGATACTCGTCGCCAACCGTGGTGAAATCGCGATCCGCGCTTTCCGTGCAGCCTATGAGCTCGGGGCAAAGACCGTCGCGGTGTTCCCCTACGAAGACCGCAATTCGATGCACCGGCTCAAAGCAGACGAGGCGTACCAGATTGGCGAGCCCGGTCACCCGGTGCGCGCCTACCTCGACGTCGAGGAGATCATCCGGGTCGCCGTCGAGAGCGGCGCCGACGCGATCTACCCGGGATATGGCTTCCTTTCGGAGAACCCCGACCTCGCCCAGGCCGCCGCGGCCGTCGGCATCACGTTCATCGGCCCGCCCACCAAGGTGCTGCAGATGGCCGGCAACAAGGTCACCGCGAAAGAGCACGCGATCGCCGCCGGCGTTCCGGTGCTCAAGTCGACGGCCGCCTCGAAAGACATCGAACTGCTGCTCGAGCAGGCCGCCGAGATCGGCTTCCCGATCTTCGCGAAGGCCGTCGCGGGCGGTGGCGGACGCGGAATGCGCCGCGTAAACACACAGCAAGAACTCAGGGGAGCGCTCGAGGAAGCGATGCGCGAGGCCGACAGCGCGTTCGGCGACGCCACCATGTTCCTCGAGCAGGCCGTCGTGCGCCCGCGCCACATCGAGGTGCAGATCCTCGCCGACGCCCACGGCGGCACCGTGCACCTCTTCGAGCGCGACTGCTCGGTGCAGCGCCGCCACCAGAAAGTCATCGAGATCGCCCCGGCTCCGAACCTCGACGAGGACATTCGCCAGGCCATGTACCGCGACGCCATCGCGTTCGCCAAGTCGATCGACTACGTCAACGCCGGAACCGTCGAGTTCCTGCTCGACACCGCGGGGGAGCGTGCGGGCAAGCACTTCTTCATCGAGATGAACCCGCGCATCCAGGTCGAGCACACCGTGACCGAGGAAGTGACCGACGTCGACCTCGTCTCGTCGCAGATGCGCATCGCCTACGGCCAGTCGCTCGCCGAGCTCGGACTCGAGCAGCAGGACATCCACCTGCGCGGCGCAGCGCTGCAGTGCCGCATCACCACGGAAGACCCCGCCGCGGGCTTCCGGCCCGACACCGGCAAGATCACCACCTACCGCTCGCCCGGCGGAGCCGGCATCCGCCTCGACGGCGGAACCGTGAGCGCCGGCGCGCAGATCTCGCCGCACTTCGACTCCATGCTCGTGAAGATGACCTGCCGCGGTCGCGACTTCGCCGCGGCCGTCACCCGCGCCCGTCGTGGCCTCGCCGAGTTCCGCCTCCGCGGCGTCTCGACCAACATCCCGTTCCTGCAGGCCGTGCTCGACGACCCCGACTTCATCGCAGGCGACCTGAGCACCTCGTTCATCGAAGAGCGCCCGCAGCTGCTCAACTCGCACCAGTCGAAAGACCGCGGCACCAAGATCCTCAACTGGCTCGCCGAGGTCACGGTCAACCAGCCGAACGGTGCGGGCACCGGCCTCATCAACCCGCAGGTGAAGCTGCCGGTCGTCGACCTCGAGTCGCCCGCCCCCGCCGGCTCGCGCCAGAAGCTGCTCGAACTCGGCCCCGTCGGGTTCGCCACCGCCCTGCGTGCGCAGACCGCCCTCGCGGTCACCGACACCACCTTCCGCGACGCCCACCAGTCGCTGCTCGCCACCCGCGTGCGCACCCGCGACCTCGTCGCCGTGCTGCCGCACGTGGCGCGCATGACCCCCGAGCTGCTCTCGGTCGAGGCCTGGGGCGGGGCGACCTACGACGTCGCGCTGCGCTTCCTCGGCGAAGACCCGTGGGAGCGCCTCGCCACCATGCGCGAGGCCCTGCCGAACGTCAACATCCAGATGCTGCTTCGCGGCCGCAACACCGTCGGCTACACGCCGTACCCGACCGAGGTGACCGACGCCTTCGTGCGCGAAGCCGCCTCGACCGGAGTCGACATCTTCCGCATCTTCGACGCGCTCAACGACGTTTCGCAGATGCGCCCGGCGATCGACTCGGTGCTCGAGACCGGAACCACCCTCGCCGAGGTCGCCCTCTGCTACACCGGCGACCTGCTCGACCCGGCCGAGAAGCTCTACACCCTCGACTACTACCTGCGTCTCGCCGAGCAGATCGTCGACACCGGGGCGCACGTGCTCGCCATCAAGGACATGGCCGGCGTTATGCGTGCCGGAGCCGCCGAGAAGCTGGTGACGGCCCTGCGCGAGCGGTTCGACCTGCCCGTGCACGTGCACACCCACGACACGGCGGGCGGCCAGCTGGCCACGCTGCTCGCGGCCGCACGCGCGGGCGCCGACGCCGTCGACGTCGCGAGCGCACCGATGGCCGGCACCACGAGCCAGCCCTCGGCCTCGGCGCTCATCGCGGCCCTCGCCCACACCGAACGCGACACCGGCCTCTCGCTGCAGGCCGTCAGCGACCTCGAGCCCTACTGGGAGGCCGTGCGCCACGTCTACAAGCCGTTCGAGTCGGGTCTCGCCGGTCCGACCGGCCGCGTGTACACGCACGAGATCCCGGGCGGCCAGCTCTCCAACCTGCGCCAGCAGGCGATCGCGCTCGGCCTCGCCGACCACTTCGAGAAGATTGAAGACCTCTACGCGGCGGCCAACGTGATGCTCGGCCGTCCGCCGAAGGTCACCCCGTCGTCGAAGGTCGTCGGCGACCTGGCGCTCGCCCTCGCGGCGGCAGACGCCGACCCGGCCGACTTCGAGGCGAACCCGTCGAAGTACGACATCCCCGACTCGGTCATCGGATTTATGGCCGGAGAGCTCGGCGAGCTGCCCGGCGGCTGGCCGGAACCGTTCCGGTCGAAGGTGCTCGCGGGCCGCTCGGTGAAAATCGGCGTCGAAGAGCTGAGCGCATCCGACCAAGAGGCCCTTGACAGCGACTCGGTCACCCGTCGTGCCGCCCTCAACCGTCTGCTGTTCGCGGCGCCGGCGAAGACCTTCGCTTCGGTGCGCGAGACCTACGGCGACCTCTCGGTACTCGACACCACCGACTACCTCTACGGCCTGCACCAGGGCGCAGAACACGTCGTCGAGATCGACAAGGGCGTCAGCCTCTACGTCGGACTCGAGGCGATCGGCGACGCCGACGAGAAGGGGTTCCGCACCGTCATGGCCACCCTCAACGGCCAGCTGCGCCCCGTATTCGTGCGGGACACCAGCATTTCGGTGGTCACCGCGAGTGCAGAGAAGGCGGATGTCGCGTTGCCGGGCCACGTCGCGGCGCCGTTCTCCGGCGTCGTCACCGTGCAGGTCGAAGCGGGCGACACGGTCGAGGTCGGCCAGAGCGTCGCCACCATCGAGGCGATGAAGATGGAGGCCGCGATCACCGCGAGCGTCGCGGGCACGGTCGTGCGACTGGCGATCCCGAAGACGCAGCAGGTCGACGGCGGAGACCTGCTACTGGAGATCAAGGCGAACTAGTTTCGCCCCGTGGGGCGGGCCACGGCGGCATCGGCAGTAAACTGGGGGTTGTACTGCACCGAAAGGGAATGCCGCCGTGGCTATTAGACGCAAGAGGGAAGACGGGTCGATCCAGGTTCTCGACGACGAGACCACCGACTCCGCTCCCGAACCAGGGGAGTTCCACAGCGAACTCTCCGACGACTCCGGTGCCGACCTCGCTGCCGCCCTGCCCGAGAGCCTGACGGTCAACGTCGAGCTGCCCGCGACGGTGCACTCCGCGCCCGAGCACGAGGTCGCCGTGTCGATCGACGAGAACACGATCAACCCCGGCGAGGTCGTGATCAGCGCCGAACCGACCACCACCACCATCTCGGTGGTCGCCGAAGACGTGACGATCCACCCGGAAGAGCCCGTCGTCGAACCCAAGGTGATCCCCGAACTCCCGACGGCCGACCGCCAGTACAGCCGGCGCGACCGCCTGCGCGGCGAGTCGTCGACCGCTCCCGAGACGGCGGCCATGCTCACCGCCGACCGCCTGCTCGAGACCAAGGGGAAGCGGCGTCACGCACCCGAGGGAGGCTGGCCCGCCTTCGTCTACGCGGTCTCGCTGCACCTGATCAATCTGGGCGACTCGCAGAAGGTGCGTGAGCGCAAGGCCGTCGACGCCCGCATCGACCGCCAGTTCGAGGGCTCCGCCCGTTTCGTCCCGGTTCTCACCCGCAAGGGCGGCGTCGGCAAGACCACGATCACCACGATCATGGGCCAGGCGTTCGCCGACGTGCGCGAAGACCGCATCGTCGCGATCGACGCGAACCCCGACCGCGGAACCCTCGCCGAGCGCATCAACAAGCAGACCCGCGCCACGGTGCGCGACGTAGTCACCCGCGCTCCGTCGATCAACGGATTCACCGACTTCTCGACCCTGGTCTCGCGCGACGAGACCCGCCTCGACATCCTCGCCTCCGACACCGACCCGCTGCTCTCCGAGGCCTTCGACGAGAACGACTACAACGTCGTCGCCGACCTCACCGAGCGGTACTACTCGCTCGTGCTCACCGACTGCGGCACCGGCATCGTGCACTCGGTCATGCGCGCCACCCTGCAGCGGGCCGACTCGATCGTGATCGTCTCCGGCGGCAGCGTCGACGAGGCGCGACTCGCCTCCGAGACCCTCACCTGGCTCGAGGCCAACGGCTACGGCGACCTCGTGCGCAACGCGGTCGTCGCGCTGAACACGGCGACGCAGGGCACCAACCTGATCAAGCTCGAAGAGATCGAAGCGCACTTCCGGTCGCGTGTGCGCGAGATCGTGCGCATCCCGTACGACCCGCAGCTGGCCGCCGGATCCGTCGTCAACTACCGCGAACTGCGCCCCATCACGCGCAACGCGGCCCGCGAACTCGCGGCACTCGTGGCTGACGGCCTTCCCGTCCGTCGCACGGTCTAGCGCCGTGACGGTACGACAGATCCGCCTCTTCGGCGACCCCGTGCTGCGCTCGAAGTGCGACCCGATCCGCCCGGGCGACGCCAAGGCCGCCGCGCTCATCGACGACCTCATCGACACGGTGGAGGTGCCCGGCCGCGCCGGTGTCGCCGCCAACCAGATCGGCGTCGGCCAGCGCGCCTTCAGCTACAACGTCGACGGCGTCGTCGGCTACATCATCAACCCCGAGCTCGTCGAGGTGTCGGGCGAACCCGACGTCGTCGACGAGGGCTGCCTCTCGGTGCCGGGCTTCTACTTCCCGCGACTGCGCTACCCGTACGCCCGCGTCACCGGCATCGACCTCGAGGGCAACCCTGTCGAGCTCAAGGGCGACGGGCTGATGGCGCAGGCGCTGCAGCACGAGACCGACCACCTCGACGGACACCTCTTCATCGAGGGCCTCGAGCCGGCGGCCAAGCGCGACGCGATGAAACTCATCCGCCAGTCGGAGTGGTGGGCGTAAGCGCTACTTCAGGCTGACGCCCATGGTCGTCGAGCTGTCGGAGTAGAGCGTCTCGATCTCCTGGGCGAAGTCTTCGACGATCACGTTGCGCTTGATGCTCATCTTCGGCGTGAGATGCCCGCTCGCCTCGGTCAGCTCGGTCGTGAGGATCTGGAACTTGCGGATCGACTCGGCGCGCGACACGAGCGCGTTGGCCGCGTCGATCGCCTTCTGCACCTCGGCGACGACCCGGGCGTTGACGGATGCCTCGGCGAGCGTGAGCGAGGTGTCTTCGCCGTTGTTCTTGAGCCAAGTCGGCAGCATCTCGCTGTCGAGGGTCACGAGGGCCGCGATGAACGGCTTCTTGTCGCCGACCACGATGACCTGGCCGACGAGCGGGTTCGCGCGGATCGGGTCTTCGAGCGCGGCGGGCGCCACGTTCTTGCCGCCCGCGGTCACGAGGATCTCCTTCTTGCGGCCGGTGATCGTCAGGTAGCCGTCGGAGTCGACCGCGCCGATGTCGCCGGTCTTGAACCACTCGCCGTCCATCGCCTCGGCCGTGGCCTCAGGATTGTTCCAATAGCCGGCGAAGACGTTGACGCCCTTGACCGAGATCTCGCCGTCGTCGCCGATGCGCAGCCCGACGCCGGGGAGGGCGGGGCCGGTCGTGCCGATCTTGAACTTGTCGGTGAGGTTGACGGTCGCCGGGGCGGTCGTCTCGGTGAGGCCGTACCCCTCGAGGATCTTCACGTCGAGGCTGCGGAAGAAGTGTCCGAGCCGCGGGCCGAGGGGCGCCGAGCCGGAGACCGCGAACTTGACGCGACCGCCGAGCGCGGCGCGGATCTTGCTCAGCACCAGCCGGTCGTAGAGCGCGAACTGCAGCTTGAGGCCGAGCGGCACCGTTCCGGCGTCGAGCGCCTTCGAATGCGCGATGGCCACGTCGGCCGCCTTGCGGAAGATCTTGCCCTTCCCGCCGCCCTCGGCCTTCTGCTCCGACGAGTTGTAGACCTTCTCGAAGACCCGGGGCACCGCGAGCAGGAACGTCGGGCGGAACGACGCCATCGACGGAAGGAGCAGCTTCGTGTCGGGCTGGTGGCCGACCTTGACGCCTCCGTAGATGGAGAGCACCGAGATGAAGCGCGCGAAGATGTGCGCGGTCGTGATGAAGAGCAGGGTGGATGCACCGGGGTAGACGACATCGCTCATGACCGCCGCGGAGTTGCGGGTGAGTTCGACGAAGTTGGAGTGCGTGAGGATGACGCCCTTGGGGCGGCCGGTCGACCCCGACGTGTAGATCAGTGTCGCGATGTCGGAGCCCTTGGCGAGGGAACGCCGGCGTTCGACCTCGGCGTCCGTGACATCCGCCCCCGCTACCGCGAGCTTCTTCAGGTCTCCGAGGTCGACCTGCCAGACCTTGTCGATCGCGGCGATGTCTCCGCGGATCTCGTCGAACTTCGCGAAGTGATCGGCGGTCTCGACGATGATCGCGGTCGCGCCGGAGTCGGTGAGGTTCCACTGCAGCTGTGCCGGGCTGCTGGTCTCGTAGATCGGCACCATGATGGCGCCGCTGAACCAGAGGGCGAAGTCGACCAGGGTCCACTCGTAGCGCGTCTTGCACATAAAGCCGACCTTGTCGCCCGGCTCGATGCCGCTCGCGACGAAGCCCTTGGCGAGTGCGACGACCTGCGCGAGAAACTCCTGCGACGTGAGATCCGACCAGCCGCCGTCGGCCGTGGGCAGCGCGAAGAGCGGCTCGGAGGGTGTGGCCTTGACCCGGGAGAGCAACAGGTCCGTCGCGTTCGCGTCGGGGTCTGGCTCCACCACGGGTGGGACGAAGTATTCGGTCACGGTATCTCCTTTGGCACCGGGGCGGACTGCTTGACAAACCCCACTCTAACGGGGTTCGCGCGCCCGCACGGGCGCGAAGTCGCGGGGCGTGGCGGCGCTAACTAGACTGACTCCTCGTGCATGCCATAGGAATAGACATCGGCGGAACCAAGATCGCCGGCGCGCTCGTGAGCGAGAACGGCGAGATCGTCGCCGAAGACCGCCAGCCGACTCCGGCGGGTGAACCGGCGGAGATCGTCGACCTCGTCGTGGCGATGATCGACAGGCTGCAGGCGGGCCACGAGGTCGTCGCGGCCGGTGTGGCCGCCGCGGGATTCGTCGACGCCGCCCAGTCGACGGTCTACTACGCACCCAACATCAACTGGCGCAACGAGCCGCTGCAGCGCTACATCGCCGAGCGCGTGAGCCTCCCCATCACCATCGACAACGACGCGAACGCGGCCGGCTGGGCCGAGTTCCGCTTCGGCGCGGGACGCACCGTCACCGACATGACCATGCTGACCATCGGCACGGGGGTCGGCGGGGCCATCGTCACCCGCGGCGGCCTGTTCCGCGGCGGCTTCGGCGCGGGTGCCGAGCTCGGCCACCTGCGGGTCGTGCCCGACGGGCTGGCCTGCGGCTGCGGGTCGCGCGGCTGCATCGAACAGTACGGTTCGGGTCGCGCCCTGCTGCGCATGGCGAACGGCATCGCCGACGCCGGGGGCATCGGACTCGCCCTGGCCGAGGCGCGCTCTCTCAACGGCGAACTCAACGGTGCCATCGTCGGCCAGCTCATCGCCGCGGGCGACCCCGGTGCGGTCAACGCTCTGCAAGAGCTCGGGCGCTGGCTCGGACAGGCCTGCGCCTCTCTCGCGGCCGTTCTCGACCCCCAGGTGTTCGTGTTCGGCGGGGGAGTCTCCGTGGCCGGAGACCTGCTCCTCGACCCCATCCGGGAGTCGTTCCTGCAGCACCTGCCGGCGCGGGGGTACCACCCCGAGCCCGGCTTCGTGATCGCCGAGCTCGTGAACGACGCGGGCGTGGTCGGCGCGGCCGACCTCGCGCGCATCCACGCGGGCCAGCGTTAGAGTAGTGACCCCAAGCGGAGGCAGATAACGATGTTCTACTGGTTCATGAAGAACCTCGTGGCCGGCCCGATCCTCAAGACGGTGTTCCGTCCGTGGGTGACCGGCCTCGACAACATCCCGAAGACGGGTGGGGTCATCATCGCGAGCAACCACCTCTCGTTCATCGACTCGGTGTTCCTGCCGCTCGTGCTCGACCGCCGCATCTTCTTCCTCGCCAAGAGCGACTACTTCAAGGGCCGCGGTCTCAAAGGCTGGGCGACCAAGGCGTTTATGAACGGCACCGGCATGCTGCCGATCGACCGTTCCGGCGGCAAGGCCAGCGAGGCCAGCCTCAACACGGGCCTCAAGGTGTTGCACGAGGGCGAGGTGCTCGGCATCTACCCCGAGGGCACCCGCAGCCCCGACGGCAAGATGTACCGCGGACGCACCGGAGTCGCGCGCATGATCCTCGAGGGCAACGTGCCCGTGGTTCCGGTTGCGATGATCGACACCGAGAAGGTCATGCCGATCGGTTCGAAGATCCCCAAGGTGCGCCGCCTCGGCATCGTCATCGGCGAGCCGCTCGATTTCTCCCGCTTCGCCGGGCTCGAAGGCGACCGCTTCATCCTGCGCTCCATCACCGACGAGATCATGTACGAGCTGAACCGTCTCAGCGGCCAGGAGTACGTCGACATCTATGCGTCGAGCGTCAAAGACCGTCTGGGCGCCGCAGCGAAGCGCTGAGCTGTCCTGGCTGGTCGACGGAGCGCGTCGAGGCGCGCTCGTCGAAAGGCGCACGCTCCGTAACACACCCGGCGCGAGCAGATAAGCTCGTGAGTCGGGCCGTTGAGTCCGTTTCACCCTCCGTCTAATGAAGGAAGTACCGTGGTAGACCCGTCAGAGCAAGTCGTTCTCGCCGATCCAGCTGTGATCGCCGGGCTCGACTATTGGCGTGAACTGCCCATCAAGCAGCAGCCGGAATGGCCGGATGCCGCGGCCGTCGCCGAGGCGTCGAGCCAGATCGCCTCCTTCCCGCCCCTCGTCTTCGCCGGCGAGGTCGACGAGCTGCGCGGAAAGCTCGCGCACGCCGCCGCCGGCAACGCGTTCCTGCTGCAGGGCGGCGACTGCGCCGAGACGTTCGCCGGAGCGACCGCCGAGCAGATCAAGAACCGCGTGAAGACCATCCTGCAGATGGCGGTCGTGCTCACCTACGGCGCCTCCATGCCCATCGTCAAGATGGGCCGCATGGCCGGCCAGTTCGCGAAGCCCCGCTCGACCGACACCGAGACCCGCGGCGACGTGACCCTTCCCGCCTACCGCGGCGACATCGTCAACGGCTACCCGTTCACGGCCGAGTCGCGCACGCCCGACCCGCAGCGTCTCGTGCAGGGCTACCACACGGCCGTGTCGACCCTCAACCTCGTGCGCGCTTTCACGCAGGGCGGTTTCGCCGACCTGCGCGAGGTGCACCGCTGGAACCAGGGCTTCGCCCGCAACCCCGCGAACAAGCGCTACGAACTGCTCGCCCGCGACATCGACCGCGCCATCAAGTTCATGGAGGCCGCGGGAGCCGACTTCGACGAGCTCAAGCGCGTCGACTTCTACGCCAGCCACGAGGGTCTGCTCATGGACTACGAGCGCCCGATGACGCGCATCGACTCGCGCACCGGCACGCCGTACAACACGAGCGCCCACTTCCTCTGGGTGGGGGAGCGCACGCGCGACCTCGACGGCGCGCACATCGACTACTTCTCGCGGGTGCGCAACCCGATCGGCGTGAAGCTCGGCCCGACCACGAGCCCCGACGACATGCTGCGCCTCATCGACAAGCTCGACCCCGACCGCGAACCCGGACGCCTCACGTTCATCACGCGCATGGGCGCGGGCAAGGTGCGCGACGCGTTGCCGCCCCTGCTCGAGGCGATCAAGGGCCACGAGGCCACGCCGCTCTGGGTCTCCGACCCGATGCACGGCAACGGGCTCACCACGTCGACCGGCTACAAGACCCGTCGGTTCGACGACGTGGTCGACGAGGTCAAGGGCTTCTTCGAGGCGCACCGCGCCGTCGGAACCCACCCGGGCGGAATCCACATCGAGCTCACCGGCGACGACGTCACCGAGTGCCTCGGCGGATCCGAGCACATCGACGAGGCCGACCTCGCGACGCGCTACGAGTCGCTCTGCGACCCGCGCCTGAACCACATGCAGTCGCTCGAGCTGGCGTTCCTCGTCGCCGAAGAGCTGGCCGCGGTCTAAGCGATCCCGTTTGCGGCTTCCGCACCTTCCGCTCGACCGGGAGGGTGCGGAAGCCGCAAATCGTCGCGCCCGGGCTCCTAGTAGTTCAGGACGATCGTGATCTCGGAGCCGCGCAGCACCCGTGCCTCGGCAGGCTTGACGCTGGTGACCTCGACGCGTGGGTCGCTCTGGAACGCGCTCGGCAGGTTGCTGCTGACCTTCACCGTGAACTCGGCGTTCTCGAGTGCCACGCGTGCCTCGCCGACCGACAGGCCGACGACGTCGGGAACGTCGACGAGGTCGGGTCCCTTCGAGACGACGAGGGAGACGCCGGCATCGCCGGGCGCCAGCGACGTGTTCGGGGTGACAGGGGCCATGCTGATGACCGCGCCGTCGGCGATGTCATTGTTGAAGACGCGTTCCGGCTGCTCGATCGCTGCGATGTCTTTGGCGCTCAGCAGCGCGATCGCGTCGTCGACGGGAAGACCGGTAACCTGGGGCAGCGGCCCCGCCGACACCAGGAACGTCACGGGCTTCTGGTCGAAGTACGACTGTCCGGGCTCGATCGCGATGCGCGCGCCGTCGGCGTCGACGCCGTAGGCCGCGAGCACGGTGCCCTCGGCGACCTCTCCGTCGAACTGCCGTTCGCTGTCGGTCGGCCGGAAGCCGGCGTTCGTGGCGTTGTCGACGGCCGTCTGCTCGGGCAGGCCGGCGAAGTCGCTGATGACGCGCGGCTCCGGGCCCTTCGAGATCAGCAGCTGCACCACGGTGTCGCGCGGCACGGGCTCGCCCATGGCCGGGTCGGTCTCGGCGACGTTTCCGGCCGGCACGTCGACGGAGAACACCTCGTCGCGCGACTCGGCGACCGTCAGGCCGGCGTCGGCGATGGCTGCCGCCGCGGCATCCGGGGTCTGACCGATCACGTTCTCTGTCGGCACGGTGACCTGCGAGAGCGGGCCGGAGCTGATCGCCCAGCCCACACCGCCGGCGGCGCCGGCGAGCAGGATGAACAGCACGATCCACCACCAGGCGCGTGTGTGACGTTTGCTGGCCTGCAGGGTGAGTGCGGCCGTCGCGTCGGAAATGGGGGCGACGGGCCCCGACGGCTGCGTCGCGCGGATGACCTGGGTCTGGTCGCCGGTACCGAACGTGGTCGCTGCGAAAGCCTGCGCGGCGGGCAGCACCGTGGTGCGCTGGATGATCGCGGTGGCGCCGGTCGGCAGCGCGGTCTGCAACTGGTTCTGGGTCTCGATGACCTGTTCGAGCATCACCTTGGCGTCGCGCGGACGCTCGTTGGGCTCGCGCGCCGTCGCCCAGAGCACGAGTTCGTCGAGCTCGGCGGGAACGTTGGGGTTCTTCGTGCTCGGCGTCGGCACGGAGTCGTTGGCGTGCTGGTAGGCGATCTGCATCGGCTGCTCGCCCCGGAACGGCTGCTCGCCGGCGAGCATCTCGTACATCATGATGCCGATGGCGTAGATGTCGCTGCGGGCGTCGGCGATGCCGCGGGTGACGAGTTCGGGGGAGAGGTAGGCGATCGTGCCGAGCAGGGCGGCCCCCGTCGCCGTGTTCGCGCTCACCGCGCGGGCGAGACCGAAGTCGCCGATCTTGATGCGGCCGTCGTCGGCGAGAAGCACGTTCTCGGGTTTGAGGTCGCGGTGCACGATGCCCGACTTGTGCGCGGCCGCGAGGCCGGAGAGCACGGCCTCGAGAATGTCGAGGGTCTGCTCGGGCGTGAGCACCTTGTGCTCGGTGAGCAGGTCGCGCAGGGTGATGCCGTTGAGGTACTCCATGACCAGGTAGGCCATGTCGCTGTCTTGCCCCTGGTCGTAGACGTTCACGACGTTGGGATGGGCGAGACGGGCGGCGCTGCGCGCCTCTTGGATGAAGCGTTCCTTGAACTGGCTGTCGTCGGCGAGGTGGCCGTGCATGATCTTGATCGCGACGCGACGCTCGAGGCGCAGGTCGGTCGCCAGATAGACGGTTGCCATGCCGCCCCGGGCGATGCGCGATTTGACCTGATAGCGACCGTCGATGAGACGGCCAATCATCGGGTCGGTAGTCTGCGTGCTCACCTGGCCAGTCTAAAGTTCGTGGGCCGCAAGACCCCTCCCAACACGGGGTGTTCGCGAACCTCGCCCCGCCCGACCACGGTTACTTCAGGTCGGAGAGCCAGAATCGCGCGGAGGTCTCCCACTTCGCGTACGCGTCGGGGAAGGCCGAGATCTGCACCTTCTGCGCCGCCTGCGTCACGGTGAGCGACGACCAGCCCGAGATGTCGAGCAGGCCGCGGGTGATGCCCTTGTTCGGGTTCGACGGTCCGCCGTAGAACAGCTTGGCCGCGTGGGTCGCGTTCGTGAGCTGGTCGACGCTGCCCCAGCCGGAACTCGGACGCTGCTGGAAGAGGCCGACCGAGTCGAGGTGGCCGTAGTTGATGTTGCGCATGCTCGACTCCTGCATCGCGGTCGCGAGGGCGATGACGATGCCGTAGTCGCTCACACCGAGGCTGCGGCCGACCGAGATGATGACGCGCGCGTTGCCCTCTTCTTCTGCGCCCAGCAGCGTGACGCCGCCCGACGTGCTGGCAGGGGTGGCCGCCGACGTCGTGCCGGGAACGGTCAGGGTGCGGCCGGCGTAGATGACGCTCGACGCGGTGAGGCCGTTCGCTGAGAGCAGCGACTTCAGGCTCACGCCGAGTTTGGTCGAGATCTTGGTCAGGTTGTCGCCGGCGACGATGGTGTAGCTGCCGGATGACACGGAGGGGGTCGCCACGATCGGGGCGACCGACGAGACCGGCTTTGCGGAGACGGGAGCGACGGGTGCCGCGGCGGTCGAGCCGCCGGGGATCGCGACCGTCTGGCCCGGGTAGATGATGCTCGATGCGCCGAGCCCGTTCGCGGTGAGGATCGACTGCGTACTGACACCGAACTTCGACGCGATGCGGCTGATGGTGTCGCCGCTGACGATCGTGTAACGGCCGCTTCCGGCCGTCGGCGCCGCGGGTGCCGGGCTGGAGATGGCGGTGACGGCGCCGGAGCTCAGCTTGAGCACCTGCCCGGGGAAGATCGTCGACTTCCAGCCGAGACCGTTGAGCGCGAGTACCGACGCGGTGGAGAGACCGTAGCGGCCGGCGATGCTGCCGACGGTGTCGCCGGCGACGACCTTGTAGCTGCTCGGTGCCGCGGCGGTCGTGATCTCGCCGTCGGGGGTGGTCTCGGCGGCGGGGATGCCCGCGTCGGCGACCGTGGTGTCCGACGGCCCGGTGGCCTTGTCGGTCTTGTCGCCCGACGGGCTCTTGGCTTCGACCCGTTCGATCGGGCCGGTGAGGTTCATCGAGAGAGCGAGCGAGCCGACGACGAGAATGGGCATCGTCGCGAACATCGTCTTGCTGATCTTGCTCTGGTCACGCGCTGCCGCCTGCCGCACAAAGGGCGACGAAGGGGTGGGCACCAGGCCCGAAAGGATCGTTCCGGCTGTGGTCTGCGTGTTGTGCTCGAAATTGTGTGACATGAACTTCCCCGTGTTGCTCCCGGCCAGGATGTGCCGCACACACTCGTGGTGCGACCTACCCAAAGTGGCACAGATGTATATGAGAGTCAATCAGTGTGGCTAATGTTGTTTGCGTTTACCTGTTGGAAACATTCGGCGTTTCGCCACGCAAATGCCGCCGATTCTGCGGGGTGCGTGGCACTCTTGAAGGGTGACTGATACCCCCGACGCCACCTGGCTCACCGTTCCCGACCTGACCGAACTCCTCGGAGTGAAGGTAAGCCAGGTACGCAGACTGATAGAAGACCGGGCCCTGCTCGCCCGCAAGATCGACGGCGTGTGGAAGGTGCCGGCCGCGTTCATCGTGAACGGCGAGCCGATGAGCGAACTGCGCGGAACCCTGGTCGTTCTCGGCGACAGCGGCTTCACCGACGACGAGGCCATGGACTGGCTGCTGAACCCCGAAGACAGCCTCGGCGTCAGCCCGATCGAAGCACTGCACGCCGGACGCAAGGCCGAAGTGCGCCGCGTCGCCCAGGCGCTCGGCTAACCGCCGGGCCACGCCGCGGCGCCCGCCCGGCTACGACGTGCGGCGGATGACCGTGTCGGCCAACTGGGTCAGCTGCGCGCGGGCGGACGCGCTCAGCGGCGCGTTCTCGAGGGCTTCCTTCGCGAGGCCCACGTTGTGCGAGATGATGCGCTCGACGCGGTCGATCGCGCCGCTCTCGCGGATGATGCCCTGCAGGATCTGCACCTGCTGGGCGTCGAGCTCGGGGTCGCCGAGCAGCTCGTCGAGCATGGTGCGCGCGTTCGCCGGCAGAGCGGTGCGCGCGAGGGCGATGATCACGGTGCGCTTGCCTTCGCGCAGGTCGTCGCCGGCGGGCTTGCCGGTGACCTCCGGGTCGCCGAACACGCCGAGCAGGTCGTCGCGCAGCTGGTAGGCCACGCCGAGCGGGAGACCGAAGCCGCGCAGCGACGCCGTCTGTTCCGCGCTCGCGCCGCCGAGGGCCGCACCGATCGCGAGCGGCGCCTCGACGCTGTACTTCGCCGACTTGTAGACGATCACACGGTGGGCGCGGGGGAGCAGCTCGCTCTCGGGGTGATTGCGCCACGCGTTCTCCTCGACGATGTCGAGGTACTGGCCCACGGTCACCTCGGTGCGCATGAGGTTGAACTCGGCACGCGCCGCGGTCGCGGCCGCCGGGTCGGAGAGGGTGCGAAGCCCGGAGTCGAACACCTCGTCGCTCCAGCCGAGCAGCAGGTCGCCGAGCAGCAGGCCGGCGGAATCGCCGAACGTGCGCGGGCTGCCGAGCCAGGCGTTCTCGGTATGCAGGCTCTCGAACCGCTTGTGTGCGGCCGGTCGCCCGCGACGGGTATCGGAGTTGTCCATGATGTCGTCGTGCACGAGCGCGGCGGCGTGGAAGACCTCCAGGGCGGCCGCAGCCGTGACGACCGAGGGAAAATCGACGCTCGAGACGTCTTCGGCGACGTCGAATCCGATTCCCGGCGTACTCACGGATTGCCAACCCCAGTAGCAGAACAGCGCTCGGAAGCGCTTGCCCCCGGACAGCAGATCCCGCGAAAAGCCGAGGAAGTCGTCGATCTCCGGCGCGATAGCCGTCAGCAGCGGTGCCCGTTCCTCCAGAAATTCGTCTATACGTTCTTGAACCAGATCAACTAACCGCGTACTCTCAGCCACACTCATAGCCTAGCGAGCCTCGCGGGGCGTAATATTGAATCAATCGCGTCAACAATCCGAGCCGGAGGGGATCAGGATGCCACTTTCCGAGCAGGAGCAGCGTCTCCTGGAAGAGATGGAGCGGGGTCTCTACCAAAACGACGCCGATTTCGTCGCGACCGTAGGCCAGCGCCGAGGAAAACCGAACTACACCGTCGTGGTCGTCGGAGCACTCCTCGCCGTACTGGGCATCGCCACCCTCCTGGTCGGAGTGGTGATCCAGCAGCCGCTCGTCGGCGTGCTCGGCTTCATCGTGATGTTCGGCGGCGTCTTGCTGGCGATCGCACCGCCCCGTCGCCTCGAGGCCGCGGCACCCGAGCGCAAGCCGGGCAAGCCCGCGAAGTCCGCCGGGTTCATGGACGGACTGGGCAGCCGCTGGGACAAGCGCCAAGACGAGCGCGGCCGCTAAACCGATCTCCGCCGGGCCCCACCCGCCCCCACTTTCACCCAAAAGCAGGACCGACCTTCGGGTCGGTCCTTTTTTTGTGCCCATTTCCGGGCCCGTCGAACGCAGACCGCTCCATTTCCCTCCACCCGCCGATGCCGCATAAATAAAGGCGACTTTGCCCCCGGAATGGGAATATCTGCTCGATTTCGTAGGTTTGTGGTGCGTTGTGGAGTAAAGTGGAGGGTATCCATCCGGGCCGGAGTGAAGGGGAGTGTCACGTGTTTCTTGGCACCTACGCCCCCAAGCTCGACGACAAGGGCCGCGTCATCCTTCCCGCGAAGTTTCGCGACGAGCTCTCCGGCGGGCTCGTCGTCACCCGCGGACAGGAACGCTGCCTCTACGTCTTCACCGAACGCGAGTTCGAGAACGTGCACGAGAAGATCCGCCAGGCACCGGTGACGAACAAGCAGGCGCGCGACTTCCTGCGCGTCTTCCTCTCCGGAGCCAGCCAGGAACGCCCCGACGGCCAGCACCGCGTCACGATCCCGGCGAACCTGCGCGAATACGCGGGACTCGGCCGAGACCTCACGATCATCGGAGTGGGCAGCCGCGCCGAGATCTGGGACACCGAGACCTGGAACGCCCACTACGACAGCACCGAGGCAGCTTTCTCCGACACCGACGAGGAGGTGATCCCCGGACTCTTCTAACTCCCCGGCAGTGACTCCCAGCCGATCAGCCCTGACTTTCTTCCCCGATGTCAGGTCTCACCGGATGGGGATCAGTGCCAGTGATCTAAGAAAACGAAAGACTATGAGCGACAACGACATCCACACCCCGGTGAACCTCGAGCGCAGCATCGAGCTCCTGAGCCCCGCGCTCGAGCGCGACGGTGCCGTGCTCGTCGACGCCACTCTCGGAATGGGCGGTCACGCCGAGGCATTCCTCACCCGCTTCCCCTCGATCACCTTCGTCGGCATCGACCGCGACACCGACGCGCTCGCGATCGCGGGCAAGCGGCTGGAGCGTTTCGGCGACCGCGTGCACCTCGTGCACGCCGTCTACGACGAGATCCCCGCCGCTCTCGAGTCTCTCGGCATCGACGAGGTCTCCGCCTACCTGTTCGATCTCGGCGTCTCCTCGCTGCAGCTCGACGAGGTCGACCGCGGTTTCTCCTACTCCAAGGACGCCCCGCTCGACATGCGGATGGATGCCACGTCGCCGCTCACCGCGGAGCGCATCCTCGCGGAGTACAGCGAGCTCGAACTGCGCCGCATCTTCTACGACTACGGCGAAGAGAAGCTCGCCCCGCGGTACGCCAGCAAGATCGTGCAGCGCCGCGAGATCGAGCCCTTCGTGCGCTCGTCGCAGCTCGTCGAGGTCATCATCGCGGCGACCCCGGCAGCCGTGCAGCGCGCCGGCCACCCCGCGAAGCGCGTGTTCCAGGCGCTGCGCATCGAAGTGAACCAGGAACTCTCGGTTCTCGAGCGGGCCATCCCCGCCGCCATCGACACGCTCGAGGTCGGCGGGCGCATCGTCGTGCTGTCGTACCAGTCACTCGAAGACCGCATCGTGAAGCGCATCCTCGCCGCCCGCTCGGCCTCGACCGCACCCGCGGGACTCCCGGTCGAACTGCCCGAGCACCGCCCGGAGCTCAAGCTGCTGGTGCGTGGCGCCGAGCTCGCCTCCGAGGCCGAAAAAGCCGTCAACCCCCGTGCAACCCCCGTGCGACTGCGTGCCGCCGAACGACTGAGGAGAATCCAGTGAGCAACCTCGCATTCGCCACCCCGCTTCGCTCCCCGGCCGAGGAGCAGGGCACCCGTCACATCGAGATCGTCTCGAGCCGCGAACAGCGCCGCGCCCGGCCGCGCGCCGCCTACGCGATCGTCGCCGTCGCCGGCCTCTTCGTGCTGTTCATCGCCCAGCTGCTGCTGAGCATCGTGGTGTCCGACGGCGCGTACCGCATCGCGGCACTGCAGACCTCGCAGCGCGACCTCGGGCGCGAACAGCAGGCATTGAGCGAACAGCTCGACATGCTCTCCTCGCCGCAGAACCTCGCGACCCAGGCCGAATCGCTCGGCATGGTGCTCAGCACCACCAACCCCGTCTTCCTGCGCCTCGCCGACGGGGCCATCCTCGGCACCGCAGCCGCCGCCGATGCCGGCGAGACCGTCATCACCGGCAGCGCGGCCAGCCTCGTTCCGAACTCGTTGCTCGCGGGCGTGCCGCTCGTCACGGCGACGCCCACGGTCGACCCGGCGACCGCTGCCGATGCTGCAGCGACCGGCACCGGCGCGACGGGCGCGCCTACGGCCACCCTGACCGAGGGTTCTGTAGCGTCGACTCCGACAACGTTGCCCTCGCCTGTCACCCGCTGATCTCGCTCGACGCGGCCGTGACCGGTGGCACAGGGGGATTCGGGCAGTCGAAGTAAGGAAGCAATGCAGTGAATGACGCTCGCAAGACCAAACGGCGCACCGCACTCGCGGTCGTGGTTATTTTCGCGGTCGTTTCGATCTTCGTGGTGCGGCTCGTCGACATCCAGGTCGTCAGCGCCACCGAGTACAACAAGGAATCGCTCGAGAAGCGCTCGGTGAGCCAGACCACCTACGGCTCTCGCGGCAACATCGTCGACACCAACGGCAACGTGCTCGCCGACAGCGTCGACCGGTTCGACATCACCGCGAGCCCCCTGCTCGTCAACACCTTCGAGCGCAAGAGCGACGACGGCACGTCGAACGTCGAAGTGCCCGTCGCCGACGCGATCACCGAACTCGCCACCGCCACCGGCGCCAGCGCTGCCGACATCACCACGGCGCTCACCGAGAAGCCCGGGTCGAACTTCGCCTACGTGGCGAAGTCGGTCACCCTCGAACAGCTCACCGCGGTGCGGGCGCTGAACATCCCGTGGGTCTACGACGTGCTGCACCCGAGCCGCACCTACCCGATGGGCAGCGTCGCCGGCAACCTCGTCGGCTTCATCGGCACCGACGAACCGCAGAACGGCCTCGAGCGCACCGAGAACACCTGCGTCGAAAGCGCCAACGGAACATCCACCTACGAACGCGGCGCCGACGGCATCCGCATCCCCGGCAGCACCGTCACCACCCAGGAAGCCAGCGACGGCGGCACGCTGAAGCTCACCATCGACAGCGACTTCCAGTGGTACGCCCAGCAGACCCTCGCGCAGCGCTCGATCGAACTCGGCGCCGACTGGGGAACGATCGTCGTCGTGCGCGTGAGCGACGGCCACCTCATGGCGGTGGCCGACTACCCCTCGGTCGACCCGAACAACGTCGACGGCGTCTCGGTCAACGATCTCGGCTCGCGCGCTTTCAGCTCGCCGTTCGAGCCCGGCTCGACGATGAAGGCCATCACCATCGCGTCGCTGCTCGACGCCGGAAAGATCACCCCGACGACGACCGTCACCGTTCCGGGCCGCCGCGACCTCGGCAACGGGCAGTCGATCAAAGACTCCTGGGCGCACGGCGACATCCGCTACACGGCCACGGGCATCCTGACCAACTCCTCGAACATCGGCACCTCGTACCTCGCCGACTCGCTCGGTCCAGACGCCCGCCGCGACTACATGACCAAGTTCGGATTCAACTCGTCGACCGCCGTCGAATTCCAGGGCGAGTCGTCGGGCCTAGTGCGACCCACGAGCGAGTGGGACGCGGTCACCAACTACGCCGTGCAGTTCGGCCAGGGTATGACCGCGACGTCGGCGCAGATGGCCTCGGCGTACCAGACGCTCGGCAACGGCGGCGTGCACATGCCCCTCACGCTCGTCGAGGGGTGCACCATGCCCGACGGCACTGTCACCGACCTTCCGTCGACCGAGGGCACCCGCGTGGTCTCCGAGGCCGCGGCCGACACCACCGTCGGCATGATGGAGAACGTCGTGAACCAGGGCGCCCTGAAAAAAGACCTGACCATCCCCGGCTACAACGTGGCGGCGAAGACCGGTACCGCCGAGGTCGCCAACGCGAACGGCTACGGCAGCGACCGCATCATCTCGATCGCGGGCCTCGTTCCGGCCGAGGCGCCGGAGTACGCGATTGTGGTCACTTTCGCCAAACCGGATACCCTGAAGACGTCGGGCGCCGTCGCCTCGACCTTCAAGAAAATCACGACGCAAGTCATCAAGACCTTCAAGATCGCACCGTCCACGGTGCCCGAGACGAAGTATCCGCTCAACTACTGACCGGTTCGCGTCGTCCACCACACACATGAGAAATGAGAAACGCGTGACCGCCAGGATCCCCCCGGTACTTCGACCGGAGCATCCGTCGGCCAGAGCCCTCGCCGAACTCGTCAGCGCGTTCGGCCTGGAGTACCGCGGATCGCTCGACAACGTCGAGATCACGGGAGTCACCCTCTCGACCGCCGATCTGCACCCCGGCGACCTGTACATCGGCATGCCCGGGGCGCACAGCCACGGCGCGAGCTACGCCGAGAAGGCGAAGGAGGGCGGCGCCGTCGCCGTGCTCACCGACGCCGCGGGCGCCGAGCTGGCCGCCTCGGCCGGACTGCCGATCCTCGTCGTCGACTCTCCCCGCGAGGCGCTCGGCGAGATCTCGGCCTGGGTCTACCGCACGAACGAAGAGCCCCCGCTGCTGTTCGCGACCACCGGCACCAACGGCAAGACGTCGACCTCCTACCTGCTCGAGGGCATCCTCAAGCAGCTCGGCCTCGTCACCGGTCTGTCGTCGACCGCCGAACGCCACATCGGCGACCTCACGGTCGTCAGCCGCCTTACCACGCCCGAGGCCAGCGAGATGCACGCGCTGCTCGCCCGCATGCGCGAGAGCGAGGTGCGCGCCGTCGTGGTCGAGGTGAGCGCTCAGGCCCTCAGCCGCAACCGCGTCGACGGCCTGCTCTTCGACGTCGTCGCCTTCACCAACCTCAGCCACGACCACCTCGACGACTACGCCGACATGGAGGAGTACTTCCAGGCGAAGCTGCCGCTCTTCCAGCCCGACCGTGGCAAGCGCGGCGTCGTCTCGCTCGACTCGCCCTACGGCCAGCGCGTCGTCGACGAGTCCCGCATCCCGCTCACCACCATCTCCTCGACGCCCGGCGTCGTGGGGGAGTGGAACGTCGAGATCACGGCCGAAGAGGCCGCGTTCACCGCGTTCACCCTCACCGGCCCCGAAGGTCGCGCGCTCTCCAGCCGGGTTCCGCTCATCGGCCGCCACATGGCGGCGAACGGCGCACTCGCCATCGTGATGCTCGTCGAGGCGGGCTTCGAACTCGAGGCGATCGGCCAGGCCATCGAGCCGAGCGACGACAACCCCGAGGGCGGCATCGACGCCTACCTGCCCGGCCGCACCGAGCGCGTCTCGGGCGACACCGGCCCGAGCGTCTTCGTCGACTTCGGTCACAGCCCCGACGCCTTCCTCAACACGCTCGAAGCGGTGCGCACCTTCACGACCGGCAAGGTCATCATGGTCTTCGGCGCCGACGGCGACCGCGACGCGACCAAGCGGCACGAGATGGCGCGGGTCGCATCCGAGGGCTCCGACATCCTCGTGATCACCGACCACCACCCCCGGTTCGAGAACGCCGCATCGATCCGCGCGACGCTCGTCGAGGGCGCGGCCCTCGCCGAACACCAGGCCGAGCTGCACGAGGTGAGCCCGCCCGAGAAGGCGATCCGCGTCGCCGTGGCGCTCGCCCGCGAGGGAGACTCCATCCTCTGGGCCGGCCCCGGCCACCAGGACTACCGCGACATCGAGGGCGTGCGCACGCCGTATTCGGCCCGCGAAGAGGCGCGCACGGCCCTGCGCGAAGCCGGCTGGGACGAAGCCGGCCGCGTGTGATCATCGCCATCGCCGGACGGCGTGCAGCGACCACCTGCATCCTGTTGGATGCGTTGCTCGCCGACGTCGCCCACACGTTCACCGAGTCCGCCGCCGAGGCGGACGCGGTGGTCGTACTCGACCCCGCGATCGACCTGTCGTCGGTCTCCGAGACGGCGGTCGTCATCGCCAATTCGGATGACCCGGCGATCGCCGCTGCAACCCACCGTCTCGCGGCCCGCGTGGTGACCTTCGGGTTGTCGCCGTCTGCCGACGTGCGCGCCGAGGCGATCGAGGCGACCGTCGATTCGACCGCGTTCCGGCTCGTGTCGGGCGACGCCGCGGCGTCGGTCGAGACCCGCCTCCTCGGCGAATCCGTCGTACCGCCCGTTCTCGCCGCCCTCGCGGTCGCGGCCGCGGCGGGCATCCCCACCGCCGACTCGATCGCCGCGCTCGCGCCCCTGAGCGAGGCGGCACCCCACGACATGCGCGTGGTGCGGCCCGCGCCCGGCGTCGTGATCGTCGACGACACGCTCGACGCCTCGCCCCGCTCCATCGCCGACGCGCTCAAGGCGCTCGCCCAGTTCACCACCGACGGCACCCGCTCGGTCGCCGTCCTCGGCGAGCTCGATCTGCCCGCCGGCACCGACCCGCTCGAGTCCCGCGACGAACACGACCGCATCGGGCGCCTCGTCGTGCGGCTCAACGTCTCGCGGCTCGTCGTCGTCGGGCAGTCGGCACGCCACATCCACAATGCTGCGGGTCTCGAAGGCTCGTGGGACGGGGAGTCGGTGCTCGTCGACACCCTCGAAACCGCATACGATTTGCTGAATGACACCGAGTTCTCCGCGCGCGACGACGCGCCGGTCGTACTGCTCGTCTCGGGCGGCGCTTCCGACGATCTCGGGAGCCTCGCCGACCGACTTGCCCTCACCAACCAACCACGAAGGGCGAACTAAATGATCGCGCTCCTCACGGGGGCGGGCTTCTCGCTCATCTTCACCCTCCTGACCACCCCGCTGTTCATCAAGCTCTTCAACCGCATCGGTTGGGGCCAGTTCATCCGCGACGACGGTCCGAAGTCGCACCACGCCAAGCGCGGCACGCCCACCATGGGCGGCATCGTCTTCATCATCGGCGCCGTGCTCGGCTATTTCGTGGGGCACCTCATCGCGGGCGACCCGTTCACCCTCGTCGCCTTCCTCGTCATCTTCCTCATGGTCGGTCTCGGCGCGGTCGGATTCCTCGACGACTTCCTCAAGACGCGCAACCAGCGCAGCCTTGGTCTCGGCGGCTGGTCGAAGATCCTCGGCCAGGTCATCGTCGCGGCCATCTTCGCCGTGATCGCGCTCAACTTCCCCGACGAGAACAACCTCACCCCTGTGTCGAAGATCGTCGACGGCGTGCAGCACACCTACATCTCGTTCGTTCGCGACATCGACTGGCTCGACTTCGCGACTTTCGGCCTCATCGGCGGCGGAATCCTCTTCGCGCTCTGGTCGATCGTCATCGTCGTGAGCGCCTCGAACGGCGTGAACGTGGCCGACGGCCTCGACGGGCTCGCGACCGGCGCGTCGATCCTCGCGCTGACCTCGTACATCTTCATCGGCTTCTGGCAGAACAACCAGTCGTGCTTCAACTCGAGCGTCATCGAGAGCGCCGAGAACTCGTTCCGCTGCTACCAGGTGCGCGACCCGCTCGACCTCGCCGTCATCGCCGCCTGCATCGTCGGAAGCCTCATCGGCTTCCTCTGGTGGAACACGTCGCCCGCCCAGATCTTCATGGGCGACACCGGCTCGCTCGGTCTCGGCGGCGCCCTCGCCGCCCTCGCGATCCTCACCCGCACCGACCTGCTGCTCGTCTTCATCGGCGGCCTCTTCCTCATCGTCACCGGGTCGGTCATCCTGCAGCGTGCGTACTTCAAGATCACCAAGGGCAAGCGCATCTTCCTGATGAGCCCGCTGCACCACCACTTCGAGCTCAAGGGCTGGGCCGAGATCACGGTCGTCGTGCGGTTCTGGATCATCGCCGGACTCTTCGTGGCCGCCGGCATCGGAATCTTCTACGTCGAATGGGCGTTGGCCCGACCATGACCGACCTGACCACCCTCACCAGCTGGCACGCCGACTGGAAGGGGCTGCGCGTCGCCGTGCTCGGCCTCGGCATGACCGGGTTCGCCGCGGCAGACACCCTGGTCGAGCTGGGTGCCGACGTGCTCGTCGTCGCGGCGAAGGCTCCCGACGAGACCGCCGACCTCGTCGGGGTGATCGGTGCCGAGCTGTTGCTCGAGCCCGACCTCGACAGCGTGCCCGAACGCCTCGCCGGCTTCGGCGCCGAGCTCGTGATCGTCTCGCCCGGCTTCCACCCCGACCACGCCCTGCTGCTCTGGGCGGCCGCGGAGGGCATCGCGGTCTGGGGCGATATCGAGCTCGCCTGGCGTGTGCGCGACAAGGTTCGCGCCGCCGAGTGGATCACCGTCACCGGCACCAACGGCAAGACCACCACCGTGCAGCTCGCGACGCACCTGCTCGCGGCTGCCGGCCACCGCGTCGCCGCCGTCGGCAACATCGGGGTGCCGGTGCTCGACGCCGTGCGCGACCCGACAGGCTTCGACGTGCTCGTCGTCGAGCTCTCGAGCTACCAGCTGCACTGGATCAACCAGACGCCCGAGGGATCGATCTTCCCGTTCGCGAGCGTCTGCCTGAACCTCGCCGACGACCACCTCGACTGGCACGGGTCGGCCGACGCCTACGCGGCCGCGAAAGGCAAGGTTTACGACAACACGCGCGTGGCCTGCGTCTACAACCTCGCCGACGAGGCCACACGGCACATGGTCGAAGAAGCCGACGTGGTCGACGGATGTCGCGCCATCGGGTTCGGGCTCGGTGCACCCGGTCCGAGCGACCTCGGTGTCGTCGACGGCATCATCGTCGACCGTGCCTTCCACGACGACCGCCGCAACTCCGCGTTCGAGCTCACCACCCACGGTGAATTGCAGGCCTCGGGTCTCGATGCGCCGCATTCCGTCGCGAACGTGCTCGCGGCATCCGCCCTCGTGCGCGCCTACGGCGTCGCCCCGGCGACCGTGCGCGACGCGCTCGCGACGTTCCGCATCGACCACCACCGCACCGAGACGGTCGAGCTCTCGGCCGACGTGCTCTGGGTCGACGACTCCAAGGCCACCAACCCGCACGCCGCCGAGGCCGCGCTGCGCGCCTTCGACCCGATCGTCTGGATCGTCGGCGGCCTGCTCAAGGGCGTCGACATCGACGACCTCGTCGAACGCAACGTGAAGCGCCTGCGGGCGGCCGTGATCATCGGCACCGACCGGCTGGCGCTTCGCTCCGCATTCGAGCGACACGCCCCCTCCCTGCCGGTCTTTGAGGTCGAGGCAACCGACACTGAAGAGGTAATGCCGCAGGTCGTGCGATTCGCGGTTGCAGTTGCACAGCCAGGGGACACCGTGCTCCTCGCGCCGGCCGCCGCATCCATGGACCAGTTCGACAGCTATTCCGATCGTGGCAGACGGTTCCAGACCGCAGTACGAGATTTCACGAAGACGAACCCAGGAGGCGCGGCGCATGACGACGACACGCAATCCGGGCGCGAAGCGGGCCCAACCGCCTGAACCTCCGAAGCGGCCGGGCCAACGGCGCTCCGAGACGCAGCGTCCCGACTCGGGTCCCGCGGTCGTCGTCGGGGTGCGCAAGCTCTTCGCCGCCGAGACGCCCAACTACTTCCTGCTGCTCGGCACCACGATCTTCCTGGTGGCCTTCGGCCTCGTGATGGTGCTGTCGTCGTCGTCGGTCGAGTCGCACCTCGAAAGCGACGACTTCTTCGCCTCGTTCGCCAAGCAGGGCCTCTTCGCCCTCATCGGTGTGCCGTTTATGCTCGTCGCCTCGCGCATGCCGATGACATTCTGGAAGCGCTGGGCCTGGCCCGCCATCTTCGTCGGCATGGGCCTGCAGTTGCTCGTGTTCAGCCCGCTCGGCTACGGGTACGGCGGTAACCGCAACTGGATCAACCTCGGCTTCACCACCGCGCAGCCCTCCGAGCTGCTGAAGCTCGCGCTCATCGTCTGGGTCGCCTACATCCTCACCTCGAAGGAGGGGCTGCTCGACGAGTGGAAGCACGTGCTCGTGCCGATCGGCCCCGTCGCCGGCCTCGCGATCGGCCTCGTGCTGCTCGGCCAAGACCTCGGAACCTCGGTCGTGATGCTCGCGATCGTGTTCTCCTGCCTGTTCATCGGCGGGGTCAAGGTGCGCTACCTGCTCACCGCGCTCTCGCTGATCGGCGCGTTCGGTCTCGTCTTCGCGTTCTCCGGCCAGTCACGCTCCGACCGCATCAGCGCCTGGATCAACGGCTGCACCCCGGCGCAGTACGAGACCTTCTGCTGGCAGCCGACGCACGGCACCTGGGCCCTCGCCTCCGGCGGGTTCTTCGGCGTCGGTCTCGGCAACTCGAAGGCGAAGTGGTCGTGGCTGCCCGAGGCAGACAACGACTACATCTTCGCGATCGTCGGCGAAGAGCTCGGACTCATCGGCGCCGTCGTCGTGCTCGTCCTGTTCGTGGTGCTGGCGTTCGCGTTCGTGCGCATCATCCGCACCAACACCGACCCGTTCGCGCGCATCGTCACGGCGGGCGTCGGCGTCTGGGTCGTCGGCCAGGCCTTCATCAACATCGCCGTGGTGCTCGGAGTGCTGCCCGTGCTCGGTGTGCCGCTCCCGCTGATCTCCGCCGGAGGATCGGCGCTCATCGCCACCCTGCTCGCCATCGGGGTCGTGCTCTCGTTCGCGCGCGAACGCGAACCGCTGCCCGAGGCCGCCGGGCCCGTCGCGCAGTCGCCGGCCGAGCGTTCGCGGCTCGCGGCCGCCCAGAGAACCCGACCGCAGAACCCACAGAATCGACCGACCCGGTGACCACCTACCTTCTCGCCGGCGGGGGAACCGCCGGCCACGTGAACCCGCTGCTCGCCACGGCCGACCGCATCGTCGACCGTCACCCCGGGTCATCCGTTCTCGTGCTCGGAACCAAAGAGGGCCTCGAGGCGCGCCTCGTCCCGCTGCGCGGATACGAGCTGCTCACCATCGCGCGGCTGCCGTTCCCGCGCCGGCCGAACGCGGCAGCGCTGCGGTTTCCGCGGGCATTCGCCGCGGCCGTCGCCGACACACGGGCGATCATCCGCGACCGCGGTGTCGACGTCGTCGTCGGATTCGGCGGCTACGCCTCCGCCCCCGCCTACGTCGCCGCGTGGCGCGAGAAGGTGCCGCTCGTCGTGCACGAGGCCAACGCGAAGCCGGGCATCGCCAATCGTCTGGGCAGCTGGCTGACCGAATACGTCGGAGTCGCGTTCGGCTCCACCCGCATGCGCCACCGTCGCCTCGTCGGAATGCCGCTGCGCCGCGAGGTCGAGACGCTCGACCGTCACGCCCAGCGAGCGGCCGCCGTGCGGTATTTCAAGTTGGATGACACGAAGCCGACGTTGCTCGTCACCGGCGGGTCGAGCGGCGCCCGCAGCATCAACGCGACCGTGTCGAAGGCCGTGCCGCTGATCCTGGGCGCCGGCTGGCAAGTGGTGCACATCGCGGGCGCGAACTCCGAGGTCGTCGACCCCGGGCTGCCCGGCTACCGGCTGCTGAAGTACTGCGACCGGATGGAGCTCGCCATGGCCGTCGCCGACCTCGCCGTGTCGCGCGCCGGATCGGCGACCGTCAGCGAATTCTCGGCGGTGGGTGTGCCCGCCGTCTACGTGCCGTACCCGGTCGGCAACGGCGAGCAGCGGTTCAACGCCGCAGACGCCGTCGGCGCCGGGGGAGCCCTGCTCGTCTCCGACGCCGAGTTCACCACCGACTGGGTGTTGTCGATGCTCGTCCCGCTGCTGCTCGACCGCGCGCTCATCGCCGAGATGGCCGCGAACGTCACGAGCGTCGGAATGCTCGACGGCGCCGACCGCATGGTCGACCTCATCGACGACGCCCTCGCCAGCCCGCCACCAGCGCAGCCCTCACCGGCGCAGTAAAATCGAGACCGATGATCTATCCTGACTTCTCCCAGCCCCTTCCCGGCGAGCTCGGCCCCGTGCACTTCGTGGGCATCGGCGGTTCGGGCATGAGCGGCATCGCCCGCCTGTTCATCGCCGCCGGTCACCCCGTCTCGGGTTCCGACCGCAGCGAGAACCACAACACCGAGGCCCTGCGGGCGCTCGGTGCGACCGTGCACATCGGGCACGCGGCCGAGAACCTCGGCGACGCCGACGCCCTCGTCTTCACCGGCGCGCTCTGGCCCGACAACCCCGAGTACCTCGCCGCCGTCGAACGCGGCATCCCCGTGCTGCACCGCTCGCAGGCACTCGCCTGGCTGATCGACGGCCAGCGGCTCATCGCCGTCGCCGGCGCCCACGGCAAGACCACCTCGACCGGCATGATCGTCACCGCGCTGCTCGAACTGGGCGCCGACCCGAGCTTCGTCAACGGCGGGGTCATCCAGTCGATCGGCACCAGCGCGGCCAGCGGCAGCGGCGAGCTCTTCGTGATCGAAGCCGACGAGTCCGACCGCTCGTTCCTGCTCTACGACAAGGCCCTCGCACTCGTCACCAACGTCGACGCCGACCACCTCGACCTCTACGGGTCGCACGAGGCCTTCGACGACGCGTTCGTCGAGTTCACCTCGACGGCGAGCGAGCTCGTCGTCATCTCGAGCGACGACGCGGGCGCCGTGCGGGTCACGACCGCCCTGCGTGCCACGCCCGACGCTCCCCGCATCCTCACCTTCGGCGAGGGGGCCGACGCCGACGTGCGCCTGCACTCCGTCGTCACCGACGGACCGGTCGCCTTCACCCTCTCCTGGCAGGGCGTCGACTACCCCGCGCGACTGCGCGTCCCCGGAATGCACAACGCCCTCAACGCCGCCGGCGCGTTCGCGGCGCTCGTCGGCCTCGGCTTCGATCCGGAGGCGACGCTCGCCGGCATCGAGACGTTCGGCGGCACCGAGCGCCGGTTCGAACTGCACGGCGTCGTGCGCGGCGTCAGCGTCTACGACGACTACGCGCACCACCCCACCGAGGTCGCGGCCGCGCTCTCCGCCGCGCGCAGCGTCGTCGGCGACGGGCGGCTCATCGCGATCCACCAGCCGCACCTCTACAGCCGCACACAACTGATGGCCGGCGATTTCGCCGCCGTATACGAGCAGCTCGCCGACCAGACGATCGTGCTCGACGTCTTCGGCGCCCGCGAAGACCCGATCGAGGGTGTCACCGGCGCGCTCGTCTCCGAGCGGTTCGCCGACGGCAACCGGGTCGACTACCTTCCCGACTGGCAGCAGGCCGCAGACCGGGCGGCAGAGATCGCCCGCCCCGGCGACATCATCATGACCCTGAGCTGCGGCGACGTGTACCGCATCGTGCCGCAGGTGCTCGAGTCGCTCGGGCAGCCCGTAGCCACGACGACCGAAGACTAGCGGCAGCGGTGAAGAGGCCAGAGGGGTTCGATCCCAAAGGGCCGGGCGCCGACGCGCCGGGCAAAAAGCGCGCACGCGACGCCGCGCGCACACACCCCTCGGCGACCCCGAGGCCGAACCCGCAGCCACCCACGCCCCCGGTTCAGCCGCCGGTTCCGCCGACGCAGTCGCCCGCCGCCCAGCGCCCCGAGGCCCGGCACCCCGAGGCCCGGCACCCCGAGGCCCAGCGCCCCGAGGTCCGGCGCCCCGCGGCGCCGTCCGTCCAACGGCCGACCATGCCCCAGCAGTCGTCCGGGCAGAAGTCGACGCCCCAGTCGACGCCCCAGCAGCCGACGCCCCAGCAGCCGGCCGCCCAGCAGCCGACGCCCCAGCAGCCGACGCCCCAGCAGCCGGCCGCCCAGCGTCCCGCCGCGCCCCGCCCGACCACGGGCGGGCCACGTCGACCCGTTCTTCCCGGCAGCGCCACCGCCCCGCCGGAGCCCGTCACCGAGGTGCGCGAGCCGCGCAAACTCTTCCCCGACCGCGAGCCTCGAGAACAGGCGGCCCGCCCCGAGAAGCCGCGCAAGAGCCCGAAGAAGGTCGCGGCCGCGACCACCGAGCGCGCCGCCCGCCGTCAGCTCGCCCGGACCGCCCGCGCCCGCCGCCGATTCGAGCGCGGCGAGGTCAAGCGGTTCACCCGCCGCTCGCGCACCCGCCGCCGCGTCTGGATCTCGGTCGCGCTCGTCGTCGCCACCCTCGTCGGCGTTCTCGCCGTCGCGATCTACTCGCCGCTGCTCGCGTTGCGCACCGTGACCGTCGACGGCACCGCGCGCGTCGATGCCGCCGCCGTCGCGACCGCCGTCGACAGCCAGTTGGGCACCCCGCTCGCCCTCATCGACTACGACGACATCACCGACGAGCTCAAACGGTTCCCGCTCATCCGCAGTTACGTCACCGAACTCGTGCCGCCCGACACCCTGCTCATCCACATCGTCGAGCGTGCGCCCGTCGCCGCGGTCGTCGACGGGGCCGAGTTCGATCTGCTCGACCCGGCCGGGATCGTCGTGCAGTCGAGCCCGACGCGCCCCGACGGTGTGCCGATCATCAGCATCGGCGACCAGGGCACCGACAGCCCCGCGTTCGCCTCGGTCGTCGAGGTGCTGCTCGCCCTCCCGCCCGAACTTCTCGCGCAGGTCGACACCATCACGGCGACGACGAAAGACAACGTCAACTTCACCCTTCGCGGCGTCGGCCAGTCGGTGGTGTGGGGGAGCTCCGAGAGTTCCGCCTACAAGGCGAAGGTTCTCGCCGCGATGGTGACGCACCAGGATGCCGCGGCGAAGGTCGAGTACGACGTGTCGGCCCCCGGCAGCGTCGTGGTCACCCCGAAATAGGTTCGCTTTCGTGGCATCCGCGTTTCTCGGGGTCCATTCTTTGCGACACGCTGGGAGTCCTACAGCGTGACGCCGACGGCTCGATCTACCCTCAGAGCAGTAAAGATAAACTGAGTATAACTTTAGACCTCAAGTAGAGGTTGAAGGTTTTCGGTACTGATTTCCAGCGGAGGCCGGACGTGACATCAAACCAAAACTACCTAGCCGTGATCAAGGTCGTCGGCATAGGCGGCGGCGGCGTCAACGCCGTCAACCGCATGATCGAACTCGGTCTG
>Ga0247812_10000071_pt1 | contig 153832 bp, 163 predicted proteins | sample UWRJL149409B1_FD_178011 | JGI IMG/M metagenome (GOLD analysis project Ga0247812, IMG submission 178011) | Plant litter microbial communities from Arlington Agricultural Research Station in Wisconsin, United States - UWRJ-L149-409B-1 | ecosystem: Environmental > Terrestrial > Plant litter >... | reverse complement strand
CAATGCCTATAACGATCTTAACGATTACCCTGCGGCCATAGATGATTATACCCGCTCTATAGCGCTGGATGCTACCAATGCGTACGCCTATTTCTATCGTGCTAACGCATACAACGCCAGCAAAAACTACACCGAAGCCATTGCCGATTTTACCCGCGCCATTGCCATTAAGCCGCTTGCCGAAATGTACCATTACCGCGCCAATGCTAAAGGCAGCCTTGGCGATAATGCTGCCGCTATTGAAGATTTTAATAAAGCCATTCAGTTAGAGCCAAACAACGCAGCCTTATACGAATATCGCGGCGTAGCCAAAGCCAATGTAAAGGATAACGAAGGCGCCATTGCCGATTATGACATGGCCGCAAAGCTGGATCCGAACAACTCAGATCTGATCTACTACCGTGCAAACTCCAAGGGTAATATAGCCGATTATAAAGGAGCTATTGCTGATTATACCCGCGCTATCACCCTTAACCCTAAAAATGCCGAGGCGGTGTTTTATCGCGCCAACGCTTACAGCAACCTTAAAAACTATAAGGCTGCCATTGCCGATTATAAAACAGCTATTCAGCTAAACCCAAAAATGCCAAACTTGTATAAGTACCTGGCAAACGCTTTAAGTAATAATTCCGACAAGAAAGAAGCGCTGGATTACTTTGCCAAAGCCATAGCGCTCGACCCAAAGAACGCCGATGTATATGTATTATCGGGTACGGTTAAAAACAGTCAAGGCGACAAAGAAGGCGCCATGGCCGATTTTACCAAAGCCATAGAACTGGATGGCAAAAGTTCCGACGCCTACCAGAACAGAGCCAACCTAAAGGTAGATGACAAAAATTTTGAAGATGCCGAAGAAGATGCAGATAAAGCCGTTGAGCTGAACACCAACAACAGTTATGCTTACATTACCCGTGCAAGGATAAAGGTAGCCCTGCAGGATACCACACAGGCCCTGGAGGACATTAACCAGGCTATTAAAATAAATGCAAATAACGATTATGCGTACGTAGTACGCGGCAACATCGCTTTCGACCGTAAGGATTATAAAAGCGCATTGGCCGATTACAGCAAATCGATAGAGATTAACCCAGGCAATTCAGAAACACTATTAAAACGCGGCACCACCCTCATTAAGTTAGGCGACCGCACAGGCGCTGTTAAAGATTTTAAAAAGATAGTAGCCATTGGTGCCGATGACGACAACCTGTACGGCCGTTTAATAAAGGAAATGACGGTTACCCGTTTCTATAACGATCTGCTGGGTTTAACCAACGCCATGATCGCCAGGAATGATAAGTCGGCGTTTTACTACGTAGGCCGTGGTATAGCCAAACAACATTTAGGCGATGCACCGGGTGCAATTTCAGATTATAATTTAGCAATGAAACTGGATACCGCTTCGGCAGAGGCTTACCACAACCGCGGCGCTACCAAACTGGATCTGAAGGATTACGAGGGAGCCTTACAAGACGTAAACAAAGCAATTAAACTGCAGGATAAAGATGATGAAGCCTTTGTGATACGCGGTAAAATAAAGATAGCGCAAAAGAACTATGCCGGCGCTGTGGATGATTTCAACAGTGCGTTATTCATTAATCTGGATAATGCCCGCGTATTTGCCTACCGCGCACTGGCAGAAAGCATGCTGCCTGACGTTACAAAAATGAATGTAGATTTTGCCTACGCGCTGAAACAAGAACCCAAGAATGATGAGATCTACAGCATTCGCGCAATGGCTAAGCTGAACCAAAAAGATATAGCCGGAGCCATTACCGATTACAACCAGGCCATCACCCTATCGCCTACTAATGCCGATTGGTATTACGGCCGCGGCCTGGCCAAACAAGCCAAACAGGATAAAGCCGGAACCTGTGCCGATCTGAACAAGGCTGTTGCCCTGGGCTCCAAAGCCGCGGCAGCAGATGTAGCGAAGTATTGCCGGTAGCACTAACTAACGTAAATTGGTGATTGCGAACCACTAATTATTTCATCTTCGGCGGTACCTGTGCAATCAGTAAATTTATCTTTGCACTATGCAATCCCACCACGAAGACGAAACGTTTACCAAGCTGCCGGCCAACCAGATTACAGGCAGCAACAGCACCTACGAAAACTGCAAATTCATCAGCTGCGATTTCAGCAACGCGTACCTGGATGGCGTGGTTTTTATAGATTGCACGTTTCAGGATTGTAACCTTTTACTGGCCAGTGTAAGCAATACCGGCTTTCAGGATATTACCTTTAAACAGTGCAAGCTTAGCGGGGTGAATTTCAGCAAAAGCCGCGATTTTTTGTTCGAAGTGAATTTTGAGGGATGCATTTTAGATAATGCCATCTTCTACCAAAAGAAAAACAAAAAGGCCAGTTTTATAGATTGCTCTATGATGGAAACCGACCTCACCGAGGCCGATCTTACGGATGCCAAATTCATCAACTGCAACCTTAACCGCGCATTCTTCAGCCGTACCATTTTAAAGAACGCCGATCTCCGCTCTTCCTACAATTTTACCATCGATCCGGATGATAACGTTATTAAAAAAGCCATTTTCTCCTTGCATGGGTTGCCGGGATTGTTAGCCAAATATGATATTAAGATACAGGGATAGGTAAAACATTTTTGATAAATAATTATTAAATTTGTTTAACACACCGATGGATAACATTCAATTAAAATACAATCTGCTCGATAGTACCTCTAAAAAAGAGGTAAGGAATTTTATTGACCAATTGATCAGTAAAATGCGGAGCGGGCAGAAAAAGCAGTCTTCTTACAAAAAAAACTTATTAAGTGTTTCCACATGGTCTGATACTGATGTAAAAGTGATAGAAGACAGCCAGGCTTTCAACCGGTTTAAAACAGAAGAATGGTAATTGATACCAGTATCTTCATAGATTTTTTAAGGGCAAGAGATAAACAGTCTACGAGTCTGTTTAACCTTCCGGATACACAGCATTCTCTTTCTGCTGTTACTATGTTTGAATTGCAGATGGGCGCTACATCTTCGGCCAAAAAAAACGATATTCTTTTGCTAACGGACGGATTGGATATACTTTCTTTCACCAATGAAATCGCTCTAAAAGCATCGCAAATTTATCATGAATTACGCGCAGTCAACCAAATGATCGAGTTTAGGGATATATTTATTGCTGCTACTTCAATTATACATGAGCTGCCATTGGCGACTCTCAATGTTAAACACTTTTCAAGAATTAACAAACTACAACTGATTTAATTCTTAGTCGCTTTGCTTCCTCTTCCCTTTTTGCCTAAATTTATTCACCATTTATGAAGAAGCTACCTATTGTTTTTTTACTCCTGTTTACTTTGCAGGGTTTTGCGCAGGATGTACGTTCGGTATGCGGGCGGATAAACCAACTAAACAGCGATATTTTACCCGGACTGGTTAAACCTGCCGATGCTGCCAAACAATTTAAAACCCTTGTGGCAGATCTTAAAACGCAAATAGGTAAAACCAGTAGCCCATGGCCGGCAAACAGGGCTTGGGTATTCCCCCTGCAAGGCTACAAACCTGCGGCTATAGGCGGCACCAATGGCAATGGCTATTCTGACAAAGGTTATAGTTACCTCGATGGCAACAAGCATGGCGCGCACCCGGCCCATGATATTTTCATCAACGATAAAAACCAGGATAGCCAGGACGACCGCACACAACAGCCTGTAAATGTTTTAGCGGTAGACGACGGCATTGTTATCGCCTGCAGTAACGATTGGGAACCCAACAGCACCTTAAGGGGAGGGAAATTCATTTGGATTTACCACCCGGCAGCAGATATATTTACTTATTATGCCCACAACCAAGCCATATTTGTAAAACCCGGCGACTATATTAAACAAGGCACCAAAATAGCCGAGGTGGGCCGTACCGGGCTAAACGCCTACAAAAAACGTTCGCCTACCCACCTGCATTTTTCATCATTTAAACTGGTGAATGATCTGCCGGTGCCCTTTAACAGTTACACCCAACTTAAAAAAGCTGTAAGCAAATGAAAAGCATTTTAACAGTTCTGTTACTAATGGTATTTACTGCTTTTGCCCCGGCAGATAACGTATCCACCCGGTTTAAAGTTCCGGCAGGTTACCAGCGACTTGCGACAGCGCCGGGAAGCTTTGCCTCTTACCTGCAAAACCTGCCGCTTAAACCGGCCAGTGCACAAACCAAAACCTATACCGGTGCCATTGCCCGCACTGATGCCTATACTGCGGCAGTTGTGGATCTGAGCGTTGGCAGCCAGGACCTGCAGCAATGTGCCGATGCCGTTATACGCCTGCGTGCCGAATATCAGTTTCAGCAAAAAGATTATAAGGCAATCAGCTTTAATTTTACCAGCGGCTTTAAGTGCGATTTTATCCATTACGCCGATGGTTACCGATACGGCAACGAACGCTGGGTGTTGAAAGGTAAAAAAGATTATAGCTACGCCAGCTTTATGCGTTATATGACGCTGGTATTCAGCTATGCGGGTACGCTCTCTCTCCAAAAAGAGTTAAACCCTGTAAGCAACGCCGCCGATCTTAAAATTGGCGATGTGTTCATCAAAGGCGGCTCGCCGGGCCATTGTTTTATAGTGCTGGATGTAGCCGAGAATGCCGCCCACAAAAAGCTTTTCCTGCTGGCGCAAAGCTTTATGCCCGCGCAAAATATACAAGTGCTGCAAAACGGCTCGCCATGGTTCAGTTTAAACGAGGCCGCTAATATCCCCTATGGCGAACTGGTAGATGCCAGGTATCTGAAAAGGTTTTAGGGTTAATAATCAAGTGCCATAACAAGCCATTATACTCCAAAAAAACTTTTTCTTCTTGAAAATACCCATCAAGCTTAGTAGAAAATTTCAAATTATTTTCAACAAATTAAAAGGTGTTTTGTACTGTGAAGTGTACACAATACACCTTTAGTTGCAATATTTTTCATTAACTACTGTTTTAACTTTATATAGTTCTTATAGCCTTATGTGTGTAAGAAATAGCATTATTAGCCGTTTTTTTTGAACAAAGGCATGGCAATTGCCTTACCTGATCAACTTAATAGCATAGAATATGAAACATCTATTAGCCGACGCACTTCACATCTTTATTATATTTATGATGGCCATGTTTGTTTTGGGTGGCATATTAGCTGCTACCGGCACGTTTGACCATTGGGGATCGAGGTATAAGCTAAAACAACGGAGACGCCAGTTACTGCGCGATAAAGCGCGTATTGAAAACGCGACTAAAAATAACAATACAGTTAAAGCTTCCCACTATTATACCCGTAAACCTGATAAAGAATCAGTAACCTAAAAAGCAAGAACATTAATAGTTATTCTATCGATTGATCTTCAATTTTACGATAAAAGCCCTTCAATATTTAATGTTGAAGGGCTTTACTTTTAACTATATTATACAACTTAACCACTCACTTAAATTTAACTGCATCCCATAGAGTTACCGCAGTTTAGGCATTTATAGCAGGTGCCGCTTCGTACGGTGGTATGGCCGCAAACGCTGCAGCTTGGGGCATCGCTTTGTACGCCCATGCTTACATCGAAGGACAAGCCGGCTCTTTTGGCGTTGCCTGCGTTAACCGCTACGGGTTTTGGCGCAGGCTGATAAACGTTGGTTTCGTCGGTATTTACGTCTTCATCGGCCATTTGCGGGTTCCCGGTAATACCCTTTTGCTCGGTAATCACGTGTACCAGATCGATGCGGTCGAGGTATTCGTAGCCCAGCATCCTGAAGATATAATCGATAATAGAGGTTGAGCTTTTGATATTGGCATGCCCAACCACCATACCGGCAGGTTCAAAACGGGTGAAGGTGAATTTCTCTACATATTCTTCCAGCGGAACACCATATTGCAAGCCTACCGAAACAGCTATGGCAAAGCAGTTCATCAGCGAGCGGAAGGTTGCGCCCTCTTTATGCATATCCACAAAGATCTCGCCTAAGGTGCCATCCTCGTATTCACCGGTGCGCACAAATACGGTTTGCCCGTCTATACTGGCCTTTTGGGTGTAACCGCGGCGTTTGTATGGCAGGCTCTTCTTTTGCACAACGCGGGAGAGCTGACGCATAAAGTTGGTATCCTTAGATTTTTCCATAATGGCCATGGCGGCTTCCAGCACTTGGTCGGATGTTAGATCGCTCAGTTTTACGTTGGCCGCCTCACCCAGTACCTCTTCTACCGAATCCAGCTTCTCGTCGGCCTCTTCTTTGGTATCAGATTTTGTTGAAAGCGGTTGCGATAATTTACAGCCATCGCGGTAAAGGGCGTTGGCTTTTAAGCCTAATTTCCAGGAAAGTTCGTAGCAATCTTTTATCTCATCTACCTTAGCCTCGTTGGGCAGGTTAATGGTTTTAGAGATAGCACCGGATAGGAACGGCTGTGCAGCTGCCATCATTTTTATGTGACCATGCGCGTGGATGTAACGCTCGCCTTTGGCGCCGCATTTGTTGGCGCAATCAAAAATAGGATAATGCGCTTCTTTAAGATATGGTGCGCCTTCAATGGTCATGGTGCCGCAGATGTATTCGTTGGCCTCGGCAATTTGTTTTTTACTGAAGCCGAGGGTACGCAACACATTAAAATCGGGGGCGTTGTATTGCTCGGCGGTGATGCCTAAGCGTTTAAGGCACTCTTCGCCCAGGCTCCAGATGTTGAACGCAAAGCTGATCTCAAAGGCGGATACCAGACCCTTATCCAGTTTTTCCAATTCATCATCAGTAAAACCTTTAGCCTTCAAGGAATCTATATTAACATGCGGCGCACCTTTTAACGATGCCGAACCTTTGGCATAATTTACAATGGCGGTAACCTCGTGTTCGCGGTAACCTAAATTACGCAGCGCTTCCGGCACGGCCTGGTTAATAATTTTAAAGTAACCACCGCCGGAAAGTTTCTTGAATTTCACCAAAGCAAAATCGGGTTCAATACCGGTGGTATCGCAATCCATCACCAAACCAATGGTGCCGGTTGGGGCAATAACGGTGGTTTGCGCGTTGCGGTAACCATACTGCTCGCCCATTTCTACAGCCTTATCCCAGGCGTTGCAGGCGGCGCTTAACAGGTAATCCGGGCAGGTCTTTTGGTCTATCCCGGGAGGCGCAATCTCCAGCCCCTCATAATTCTCGGTAGAGTTGTAGGCCGCGTAACGATGGTTGCGCATAACACGCAGCATATGCTCCTTATTATTGTTATAACGGCTAAAGGTTCCCAGTTCGCGGGCCATTTCTGCGGAGGTCGCGTAGGCAGTACCCGTCATAATAGCGGTAATGGCGCCGCCTATGGCGCGGGCCTTTTCACTATCATAAGGAATGCCGTTCACCATCAGGGCCGAACCTAAGTTGGCATAGCCGAGGCCCAACGTGCGGTAATCGTATGATAATTGGGCCACCTCTTTAGATGGGAACTGCGCCATCAGTACCGAAATCTCCAGCACTATCGTCCATACGCGGCAGGCGTGTTCAAAGCCTTTTACATCAAACACACGCGTTGCCGGGTCAAAGAAATGCGCCAGGTTAATAGATGCCAGGTTGCAGGCCGTATTATCCAGGAACATATACTCCGAACATGGGTTAGATGCATTGATGCGCCCACCTTCGGGGCAGGTATGCCACTCGTTAATGGTGCTGTCAAACTGCACGCCCGGGTCGGCGCAGGCCCATGCGGCAAATGCAATATCATCCCACAGTTTTTGCGAAGAGATAGATTTGATAGCCTTGCCGGTCATCCTGCTGGTTAGCTCCCATGGGCTGCCGGTGTTTAAAGCTGCAAAGAAACTATTGGGGATACGTACCGAGTTGTTAGAGTTTTGGCCAGATACGGTGCGGTAAGCCTCGCCTTCGTAGTCTGAAGAATAACCGGCAGCTATCAGCGCGGCTACTTTTTTCTCCTCTTCTACCTTCCAGTTTACAAAACCTTCTATCTCGGGGTGATCCAGATCCAGGCAAACCATTTTGGCCGCGCGGCGTGTAGTACCACCGGATTTAATGGCCCCGGCCGCCCTGTCGCCAATTTTAAGGAACGACATGAGGCCCGATGAGTAACCACCACCCGAAAGTTTTTCGCTCTCACCGCGAATCTTAGAGAAGTTGGTACCCACGCCAGAGCCATATTTAAAAATGCGGGCCTCGCGTACCCACAGGTCCATAATACCACCCTCGTTCACCAGGTCGTCATCTACCGAAAGGATAAAGCAGGCATGGGGCTGCGGGCGCTCGTAGGCGGAGGTAGATTTGCTGAGTACTTCGGTTACCGGGTCTACATAATAATGCCCCTGCGGCTTCCCGGTGATGCCATAGCTGTTGTGCAGCCCTGTATTGAACCACTGCGGCGAATTTGGCGCGGCAAGCTGTCCGGTAATTGTATAAACTATTTCATCATAAAATATATCTGCATCTTTTTGCGAGGCAAAGTAATTGTAGCGCTGCCCCCAATCCTGCCAGCATTTAGCCATGCGGTGGGCAACCTGCTTAATGCTTTTTTCGGATCCGGTTGTGCCATCTGCCAACGGGACACCGGCCTTGCGGAAATACTTTTGCGCCAGGATATCTGTTGCCACCTGGCTCCACGATGCAGGCACTTCAACATCGTTCATCTCGAAAACGGCATCGCCCGATGGGTTACGGATTACCGAGGAGCGCTTCTCGTATTTAAACAGATCGAAAACGTTTACGCCTTCTTTACTGAAATAGCGTTCTATTTTTAGTCCCTTGCCGTTAGCGGCGGCTGCCTTTTTTGATGCTTTTTTACTCATAGGTGTGTATGTTAGATAGATGTAGAAGAGAAAATTACATAGGGTGTGTATTTCAAATCTATCACTCAATTCAATCGCTTGCTCGCCGGAGTTTTCCACACCCTGTGGGATAATAGCCTTGTGTTGAAAAACTTTTTCTAAAACAATTGAGAAAAAGCCATTTGCTATGTTGAGAACTATAAAGCCCACCGGGTTTGATTTTTTTTGACTTTACATTTACCCGGCAGCATATTTTAATATAAAGGCGGTTTTGCTATCTTTATAAAAAAACGTTTAGACCCATGAAAAAATTACTATTTATAGCATCAATTGTAGCATTATCCATAACCGCAAAAGCTCAGGAAGCACCAAAAGCTGATGCACCAAAACTTTATAACCCGGCTGCAGATGCCAAGGCAGAAATTGCCGCGGCCGTTAAAAAAGCTGGTGCCGAGCATAAAAATGTGCTGTTGCAAATTGGCGGCAACTGGTGCAGCTGGTGCCTGTTGTTTAACAAACTGGTAACTACCGATGCCGAGCTTAATAAATACATGAACGCCAATTTTGAGGTGCTGCACGTAAACTGGAGCCCAGAAAATAAGAATGAAAAACTACTGGCCGAGCTCGGCTACCCGCAGCGCTTCGGTTTCCCGGTGTTTGTGATATTGGATGGTAAAGGCAATCGCCTGCATACCCAAAACTCAGCCTACCTGGAAGAAGGTAAAGGCCACAGCAAGGCTAAAGTGATGGAATTTTTTGAGAACTGGTCCCCAGCAGCGCTCGATCCTAAAAGCTACGCAGAGAAAACAAAGTAGTAAAGGCAAAACAAGAAAACAAAACGGGGATATTGCTTGCTAAGTTTCCAGGTTTCGACTGTGTTCGAGATAAAATAAAAAGATTGCCCTTTACCGAATACGCACCAAACAAAAAGAGGGTTACTGCACAAGCAATAACCCTCTTTCTATTTCTTCAAAAATCTTCGGACTTTCGGACATCCGACTTTCGGACTTATTAATTATTCAACCACGCTAACACGCAGCATATTGGTTTTACCCTGTTTTACAATTGGTACAGCGGCAGTGTTGATTACTACATCACCAGCATGGATCAGTTTCTCAGTTTTAAGGATGTTGTTTACATCGCTAACCGTTTGATCGGTACTTTCTAACTGATCGTAATAGAAGGCGCGTACACCCCAAACCAGGCTAAGCGCGTTTAACAATTGCTTGTTTGAGGTAAAGATGTAAGTACCAGCTTTTGGCCTGTAGCTTGATATTTCAAAAGCAGTGTAGCCTGAGGTAGTCATAGATACGATACCTGTAGCACCTGTATGCTCAGCTAAATAAACTGCACTTCCGCAAAGGTTATCGCTCAGGAAGTTTGGCGAAGCCGGATCAAGGCTGTCTGCTTTTTTAGCATTGAACGGATAACCCAGATCTTCTACGTTACGTACAATTTTAGCCATCGTTTCGATAACTATAACCGGGAACTCACCTACAGATGTTTCGCCGCTTAGCATTACCGCATCGGCGCCATCCAATACAGAGTTGGCTACGTCGTTCACCTCGGCACGTGTTGGGCGCGGGGTAGTTATCATTGATTCAAGCATCTGCGTAGCTACAATAACCGGTTTAGAGGCATCGCGGCATTTGCGGGCTATCATTTTTTGCAGTAAAGGCACTTCTTCCAAAGGCATTTCAACGCCAAGGTCGCCACGGGCAATCATTACGCCATCAGTAGCAGCTATAATTTCATCGATATTATCAATAGCTTCCGGTTTTTCAACTTTAGCAATTACGCGGGCGCTTTTGCCGCTTTCGCGGATGATGCGTTTCAGATCAATAATATCTGCACCGGTACGTACGAAAGAAAGGCCTATCCAATCTACATCCCACTCTAAAGCGTATTGTAAGTTTTCAAGATCCTCCTGGGTTAAACTTGGGATAGATACTTTAGTGTTTGGCAAATTAACGCCTTTACGTGAAGTTAAGATACCACCGTGCACTACCTCGCAAACTACGGTATCTAAACGGTTAGTTTCAATAACTTTAAGCTGCAGTTTTCCATCATCTAACAAAATGATCTCGTTAGCTTGTACATCCTGCGGAAAGGTTTCGTAAGTGATGTAGATCTGGCTGTCATCACCAATCATTTCTTTGGTAGTGATGTTAATGCGGGTACCGTTTATTAAATGGATACCGCCATCTTTTACCAGGCCGATACGGATTTTAGGGCCCTGCAAATCGGCAAGGATGCCAACATTTGTTTTATATTCTGAATTTATCTCGCGGATAAGATCAATAAATTTTTTGTGATCTTCGGGTTTACCGTGTGAAAAGTTAAGGCGGCAAACGTTCAATCCGGCACGGATCATAGAAAGTAAAACATCTTTCTTGGCCGATGCCGGCCCCATGGTAGCAACAATTTTGGTACGGTTATAATAAAAATTCATATACTCAGGTTTAATACGGGCTGTTATATATTATAATAGTGTAGTATTGACACATCTAATTCGGCGCTAAAATAACAGATTTTCCCGTGATTTTATTTTTTTTGGTTCAATCTTTACTGCAGCAACCACTTCGGGTATCTTATTAAGTGCCGAAATTATGGTTTCAAGATCACTTTCGTCTATATAATTTTTAATTAGCATAAAATAATCTGCTTCGCGCATTTCGGGCACAAGGTAACCCTCAGAACCCTTATTACCAATAAAATAAAAATCAGTTTCGGTAGTTTCCCAGCTATAGTTAAAAAAGGAGAACAAAGCAGGCTCTCCTTTAAGCATATTATCAAGCTCCAGATCATCCGCACGCACAAAATTAAAGTTTAAACATTTGTTAATAAGGTAACAAATACGGTAATCTTTAAGCGAAGTTGTGACTGCAATTAATATAAAATCAAAATCGATCTCAAACTTTAAATTTTTCCTGTTCAAAATCATTACTTTTACGGCGTTAAAATTACTAATCCAAACCTTTGCAATAAAATTTTGTTCACTCAATTATGCGAAGTTTTTTAGATTTGATATTTAACAGAATTTATTTTTCTTTGCACTGAAAATTTATTAATCATTAAATCTTAAAGACTATGTCTGATATCGCTTCAAGAGTAAAAGCTATTATCGTAGAAAAACTGGGTGTTGACGAAAGTGAAGTTACACCTGAAGCAAGCTTCACCAACGATCTTGGTGCCGACTCTTTAGACACCGTGGAACTTATCATGGAGTTTGAAAAAGAATTTAACGTTGCAATTCCTGATGACCAGGCAGAAACCATTGGTACTGTAGGCCAGGCTGTTGCTTACCTTGAGAAAAACGTTAAATAATCTCCTTTAACATTAGTAAATGGAGTTCAAAAGAGTTGTAGTAACCGGGCTTGGAGCGCTTACTCCAATTGGTAATACTGTACCAGAATATTGGGACAGCTTGATCAATGGGGTAAGCGGCGCTGCCTTTATCCAGAGTTTTGACGTTACAAAGTTCAAAACTAAATTTGCCTGCGAAGTAAAGAATTTTGACGCGGAGGGATTTTTGGGCAGAAAAGAAGCCCGTAAGTTAGACCCGTTTGTTCAATACGCTTTATTCTCTACAGAGGAAGCCGTAAAGGATGCCGGCTTAGATTTTGATAAACTGGATACCAGCCGTATTGGAGTTATCTGGGGATCGGGCATCGGGGGCTTAAAAACGTTTTTAGATGAAGTGGTAAATTTTGCCAAAGGCGATGGTACCCCTAAGTTTAACCCGTTCTTTATCCCTAAAATGATTGCTGATATTGCACCGGGCCATATTTCTATTAAATACGGCTTGCGCGGCCCTAACTTTACAACAGTTTCTGCCTGTGCATCATCAAACAATTCATTGATAGATGCTTTCAACTATCTGCGCTTAGGTAAAGCAAACATGTTTATCACCGGCGGTTCTGAAGCCATTATTAATGAGGCCGGTATTGGCGGTTTTAACGCCATGCATGCGCTATCAACCCGTAATGACGACCCTACCACAGCATCCCGCCCGTTTGACCTGGACCGCGACGGCTTTGTTGCCGGCGAAGGTGCTGGTACTATTATTTTAGAAGAATTGGAGCATGCCTTAAAACGCGGTGCCAAAATTTATGCTGAAATGGTTGGCGGCGGCATGAGCGCTGATGCATACCACATGACTGCCCCACACCCAGAAGGGTTAGGTGCAACACTGGTAATGCAGGCTGCTTTGGAAGATGCAGGTTTAACCCCGGCAGATATAGATTATGTAAACGTACACGGTACATCAACCCCAATTGGTGACCCGCAGGAGGTAAAGGCTATTCAAAACGCTTTTGGCGACCATATTTATAACATCAATATCAGCTCAACAAAATCAATGACGGGCCACTTACTTGGTGCCGCCGGTGCTGTTGAAGCTATTGCCGCTATTTTAGCATTGAAAAACGATATTGTACCGCCTACCATTAACCACTTTACTGACGACCCGGCCTTTGACCCTAAGTTGAACTTTACGTTTAACAAAGCTCAAAAACGTGTTGTTAATATTGCGCAAAGCAATGGCTTTGGTTTTGGCGGCCACAATGCGTCTGTTATATTTAAAAAATACCAGCAATAATTTCGTTGGATGCCTATTAGTCGCTTTTACAAGCTATATATATCCCCAAACAGAAAGTATGTTAAGGTTTTAAAGAATTTGCTCGGCTTTGTGCCGGGCAATTTATCTTTATACCGGTTAGCTTTCAGGCATAAATCTGTGGCCCAAAATGTAAAAAAAGGGGTTAAGAATAGTAACGAGCGCCTGGAGTTTTTAGGCGATGCCGTACTGGGCAGTGTAGTGGCCGAAGTGCTTTTTAAACTTTACCCTTACGAAGACGAAGGTTTTTTGACCGAACTGCGATCAAAAATTGTTAGCCGGGTTAACCTTAACCAGCTTGCCCGTAAGCTTGGTTTTGATAAGCTGATTGAGTTTGACAGTAAGATAATGAACTCGGGCAGGCAGGGTTCCCTCCTGGGTGATGCCTTTGAAGCACTTATTGGTGCTGTTTACCTGGATAAGGGTTACGATTTTACCCGCAACTTTTTGGTGAACCACATCATCAAATCGCACATAGATATTCATACGCTGGAACAAACCGAAACTAATTTTAAGAGTAAACTGATTGAATGGTGCCAGCGCCATGGTAAGGATATTACCTTTGATGTAGTAACCAACCAGGAGGGCGAAAGTGCCAAACTGTTTACCGTACAAGCCGTTGTAGACAGCGAAATAATGGGCTTTGGTAAAGAATTCAGCAAGAAAAATGCTGAAAAATTAGCTGCTGAAAAAGCCTGCGCGACGTTGGGAATTTGATTGATTTCGGATTTCGGATGTTCAATTTCGGATTTGATTTATAGCCTCCATTACTCTGACACTCACCTGTTCCTGATTTTTTTTCAAGGACAACCATTCACTTAATCAACCTAATAAACTACTCACTTAACTTTCTATAACCCTCATACTTAGCTTTAATATTTTTGATAAGTTCGTAATCGCTCCAGGTTTTCAGGTCGGTGAATGACGGGCGCCAGTGATCAATAAATTTCAGAGCTTCTATGGTATCCTTAAGGCTGGTTACGCGCATTACAACCTGCTTGTTATAGCGCCTGTCTACCTCGCCTGCCTCCAGGTCCTTTTTTATGAATTTAGCGAAACGCCTTTCATTAGCCGCATCTTTACCAAATAATTCGTGGAAACCTGTTAAGGGTGAACCGTTAATAGGGTTAAATATGATCAGGGGCGGTTTGCCGTCAAAGTATAAACCCTTGTTGCGGTAGCCATTAATAACCTCATTCAGCTCCTTCTTTTTTGTTTGGCCCTTAATGGTAATCTCATCCAGTTTTATTTCGGGTTGCATATAAATAACCATGCTGTACCCGGCAAACACCTGCTTTTGCAAGGCGTAATCCTTCATGCTGAATTGAAGTGTATCCTTAGTATTTACGTTAATGCTAAAGTTGCCAAAGGCATCGCTCAAGGCTGTGGTTCCGTTGCGAAGGTTATTAACCAAAACACCAGCCAGGCGATTATCAGAGATTTTGCGGTAAATGGTTCCTTTACCATTTTGGGCAACAGAGTAAAAGCAGCAGATAAGCAATAGCAGGATACAGAGTGTAACTCGCTTCGGTAACATATTGTACTAATACAATTTCTGCATATCGGCCTTATCGCCATTTTTGCGGTAGTATTCGTAGTTGGTTTTGATGTGCTTGATCAATTCATAATCACCCCAAACCTTCAGATCTTCAAAGGCCGGGCGGTAATAATCCATAAACTTTTGCGCGGCAACGGTGTCGGTTATGCTAAGCGTACGCATCACAAGCGGGCGGTTGTAACGGCGGTCTACCTCGCCGGCTTCCAACTCGCGTTTGGCAAAATTGGCAAAACGTTTTGCCCGGCCGGGGTTTTTGCCAAACAGTTCATAAACACCGGTTATAGGATTGGTTAAAAAGGATAGCGCAGGTGGTTTACCGTTGTAAAATGTACCCTTACTGCGATACTGCCCCATTACTTCGTTTAGTTCCTGTCGTTTGGTTTGGCCGCGAACGGCTACCTCACCCAGCTTAATTTCGGGCTGCATATAAATAATTAGTCCGTAGCCGGTAACCATCATTTTTTGCGGCGTGTAATCGGTTTTGGTGAATTGCAGCGTATCGCCAACTACGGCTTTGATGTTGAAGTCGCCGCGTTCATCGCTCATCACCAGTATCTTATTATTCAGGTTAGTCACCAGTACGCCGGATAAACGGTCGTTAGAGATCTTACGATAAATGGTACCCTTTGCCTCCTGTGCAATTTGCGCCTCGGCGGCAAAACACGCAAAAAAAAGCAAAAGCAATGTACAGGTAAAAAAACGCTTGAGGGGTATCATCATATATAATACAAACTTATGGCTTATATCCCATTTTAAATGTGAAAAAGTGTTAAAAGTCGGCAAGGCCGGAACTCAGTAAAGTCCGGAGAAAAACAGCCCATCGGGGCTTACATTTTTCAATTTCTTCCCGTTGGGACTTTCGGGCTGCGGACTTATTAACTTTGCGACTAAAACCCTATCTTTGCACATGATAAAATCCATGACAGGGTATGGAATTGCCAGCTTCGACTCGGGCAGAACAAAATATACCGTCGAAATTAAGTCCCTGAACAGTAAATTCTTAGAACTTTCCTTACGCCTGCCAAAGGTATTCTCTGATAAGGAGTTTCAATTACGTACCGATTGCAGCAAGCAAATAGAACGCGGAAAAGTAAACCTTTCTATCAACGCCGAGCAGGCAAACGCCACAGCGGTAAAGGCTGCGGGTATAGATCGCGACTTGCTTAAGCACTACTACAATCAGCTAAAATCGGTAAGCGATGAGCTTAACGAACCGGGCGGCAACCTGCTGCAACTGGCTTTAGGCCTGCCGGAAGTGGTAAAGTTTGAAGAAGAATCGGTTTCTGATGATGAGTGGAAACTGGTAGAAAAAACCTTTCAGCAAGCAATGGCTGCATTTCAGCAGTTCCGCAGCGATGAGGGTAACGTGCTGGAGCAGGATATTAAAATGCGCATAGGCATCATCCTAAAAAACCTGGAACTTGTTGAGGTAGAAGAACCAAAACGTGTACCGGTTATCCGCGAGCGCCTGAACCAATTTTTGAGTGAAGCCGTTGGCGGCGAAAATATAGACAAGAACCGTTTTGAGCAGGAACTGATCTATTACATAGATAAGCTGGATATCACCGAAGAAAAAATAAGGTTGAAAAGCCATTGCGATTACTTCATAGAAACATTGAAGAACGCCGACGCTAATGGCAAAAAGTTGGGCTTTATTTCGCAGGAGATTGGTCGCGAGATAAACACCCTTGGTTCTAAAGCCAATGATGCCAATATGCAAAAGCTGGTGGTAGGCATGAAAGAAGAACTGGAAAAAATTAAAGAACAACTTTTAAATGTACTATAGTTCACTGGCTCAGTGGTTCATTAGTTCATTGGTTTGCATAGCGAACTAACACTAATAAACTATTGACAAATGAACAAATGAACTAATGAACCAATGACCAAAGAAGGTAAACTCATTATATTTTCGGCCCCGTCTGGTGCGGGTAAAACTACTATTGTGCATCATTTGCTTGGTAAAATACCCAACCTGGAATTTTCTATCTCGGCTACCACACGTTCACCGCGCGGCGATGAGCAGGACGGTAAAGATTACTACTTCATTAGCCTGGCCGAGTTTACGCACCGTATTGCCAAAAAGCAGTTTGTTGAGTTTGAAGAGGTTTACACCGGCACTTTCTACGGCACGCTGCGCGCCGAAATTGAGCGCATATGGGCACAAGGCAAAACCGTTATATTTGATATTGATGTAGAAGGCGGCCTGCACCTTAAACGCAAATATCAGGACCAGGCTCTGGCCATATTTGTACAGCCCCCATCCCTGGAGGTTTTAATAAGCAGGCTTACCGGCCGCGGAACCGATAGTGCCGAAAAATTGCAGGAACGCTTCGCCAAAGCAGAAAAAGAACTAAACTACGCGCCGCAATTTGATATTATCCTCAAAAATTACGATCTTGAAACGGCTTGCGCAGAGGCGGAGGAATTAGTGGCGGGATTTATTGGTTCATAGTTGATGGTTCATTGTTCATAGCCATCGCTATTTTACCCCGGCAGCAATCCGAAAGTATAAATATTGCATAGTAAACATCCTGTTTACTATGATACATGAACTATTAACCATGAACAAGAATGAAAATAGGCTTACTATTCGGTTCGTTCAATCCCATACACATAGGGCATTTAATTATTGCTAACTACATGGCCAACCATACCGCGCTGGATAAGGTATGGCTGGTGGTATCGCCGCAAAACCCTCTTAAAAAGTATGGCGACCTCATTAGTACTTACGATAGGCTGGAGATGGCCAAACTGGCTACAGAAAACGCCACCAATATTGCCGTAAGCGATGTAGAGCTGAAGCTGCCGCAGCCCTCCTATACCATTGATACCCTCGCGCATTTAAAAGAAAAATATCCCGAGCACGATTTTGCGCTGATAATGGGATCTGATAACCTGGCCACCCTGCACAAGTGGAAAAATTATAAACTCATCCTGCGCGATTACCGCATATTTGTTTACCCACGCCCGGGCTATGAGAACGCCGAATTTGCATCGCACCCATCTGTAACCATCACCATGACGCCGCAAATGGAGCTCTCGGCAACCTTCATCCGTAAATCCATCGCCGAAAAAAAGAACATACAATATTTTGTACCCGATGCGGTTTTAAAGTTTATAGAGAGCAAAAGTTTGTATAAGTAGAATCTTCTCCGCGCGTCATTGCTGTAAGGTATCAAGCAATCTTCGACATGCTTATTGCCGGCTTTTTTATCGGGAATTACTAATTGTTAATTTTTCTTTAAAGTATTAATGAGCTTTCTTTGGTCGGTTGTCTTTATGCCTCCCGTAGGTAAAAGTTTAATTTTCTCACCCCAATCTTTTTATCTTTGCTCCTGTGAGCGAGAAAACCATCCTTAAACTTCAGCTGCCTACCGACCCTTTGTGGGTTAAAAATGTTGTGGAAAGCAACATACAGGAACTTCTTACAGACCATGCCTATTGCGAGCAAAAGGCAGCCACCAATGCCATAACCATTATTGTACAGAACCCTAACCTGAGCGATGTGGTGCAGGAGATGATTGCCCTTGCACAGGAAGAGATGGAGCACTTTAAACGTGTACATGATATTATTTTAGAACGCGGCTTTACCCTGGGTAAAGAACGGAAAGACAATTACGTTAACGAACTGCGCAAGTTCATCATTGTGGGTGGTGGCCGTGAAGCGCAACTGATAGACCGCCTGCTTTTCTCAGCCATGATAGAGGCCCGCAGCTGCGAACGCTTTAAAGTACTTTCAGAAAACATAAATGATATTGCCCTCTCCGAATTTTATTACGAGCTGATGGTGAGCGAAGCCACTCACTATGCCATGTTTATCCGCCTGGCTAAAAAGCATGCCGTTGAAATTGATGTAGATAAACGATGGAACGAGTTCCTGGTGTTTGAAGCGCAGGTGATACAAAATTACGGTAAGGGCGAGACGATTCACGGGTAAGGGGCTTTGTAAGAATATGGCTTACAAATAATCAACCCCTTCTATCGAAGATTGCTTCGTACCGCAATAACGCCCAGAGGAGTTTATCCACCCTCTTGTTAATAAAATTCTCTAATCCCAGAAATCGGCTTAACGGGGAAGCCCTCTTGAGTATCCATTAAAATAATTAACTACAAAAAATCCCGGTTCCGTCGATACAAATCCTTCGTTTACCGATACTTCTGATTTTCGCGTTCGTTACTGCTGTAGGTTTACTTTATTAATTATAAGTAATTACCCCTACTAAATTGTAAACCATGGAACGGAAAAACTTTTTAAGATCATTTGCCTTAGCGGCAGCTTCGGGCCCAATGCTGTTGGTGGCCTGCAAAAAAGAATCTGCCAGTACTACAACAGATTCTACCGGTACTACCACATCAGCAGATACTACCGCCAATAGCAGCGCCTGCCGCGTATCGCCAACAGAAGTGGAAGGCCCGTACCCCTACCCCGGCGGCGAGATCAAAAACCCTCTTGACCGAGTAGATATCACCGCGGGCAAACCGGCGTGCCTTTAACGCTTAACCTGCTGGTGGTAAACACCAATGATAATTGCAATGTGGTTACCAATGCCCGTGTTGATATATGGCACTGTAATAAGGACGGTTATTACTCGGGTTATTCGGGCCAGTCTGGCGTGCTGGGCACAAAAAGCTACGTGGGCGAAACCTGGCTGCGCGGTTATCAAACATCAGATGGAACCGGCGCAGTGGCGTTTAACACCATTTACCCTGGCTGGTACGGCGGCAGGGCTACGCATATCCATTTTGAGATCTACGTAAACAGTGTTTTAAAGAAAACCACCCAGCTTACCTTCTCCGAAACCATCTCTGATGCTGTGCATAAAAGCTCGTTATACACAGGTACCGTAAATACTACCCGCAATGCAAATGATGGCATTTTCGGCAACTCGGCTACCGACCTGGCTAATGAAACACTTTCCATGGCGGGCAGTATAGCGGCAGGTTATGTGGGGACTTATACTTTCGGGATAGCATTATAAAATTTGTTAGTTATTAATTCCACATAAAACCAATGGCAAAGGCAATTATAAAACTGGCGTATAAACAGGTGATGGATGTATCATCAAGCGGTGATTTTGAAAAGAACGTACTGTTTGCATCCTACCAGGAATTTCTGCTGAAATCCCAAGTGTATAATCCCGAAGGGAAATTTAAAACTTTCGATGAGCTAAAAGCTAACGACGGGCGGGCCAACTCGCTGCATTATAAACTTAGCTTTTCCGTAGGCCATTTTATAGAAACGCTGAAGGGGAAGATCCCTCATCTAACCGATAATTTGGGTAACAGCGTGGTGTTTGAAACGCCGAAGTTCGAGCTCATTGCATCCGATCTTACAACTATTGATGCCCACAAAGTAGCCATCACTTACACAACGCCAGAGCTTACGCTCCTCAATTCCTTTGGGGAATACCTTGTTGTAGCTTCGTGCAATACCACCGAGGGCACCGAAGCCGAAGCATTTACCATTAAAATGCAGGATGGCCTTTCCATTGTGAATTACCAGCCCCTTGTGCAACACCACAACCTCATCAACATTTAGGTTAACGGGCTACGCGGGGATATTGCCCGGGTGGAGATACTGGTGTTTCTTCTTCCGGGCATCCCTGCTGCAACTTGTTCTGCCCTTGTTTCTCCATAAAAAAACCCTGCATTAACTAAATAATGCAGGGTTTTGTATATCTGTTAATTGATATTATACAATGTAGTTCCAGCCGTGCGGATCAGGCGCTTTGCCATATTTAATGGCATCAAGCGTTTTAAATACACGTTGCGAAAACTCGCGGGTTTGCGGGTCGCTCAAAAAGTACTCCTCGCCATTATAGCTGATAGAACCTACCGGGGCGATGGTTGCAGCAGTACCTGCACCAAAAGCATCGGTAAGCTTGCCATTTTTAGCACCTTCAATCAGCTCTGCTACAGAAACTTTACGCTCTTCAACAGTAATTCCCCATTCTTTAGCTAAAGCAATAACAGTGTCGCGGGTTACGCCATCCAATATGGTATCTTTAGTTTCGGCGGTGATGAGTTTACCATCCAGCAGGAACATGGCGTTTGCAGCGCCCATTTCTTCAACGTAAGCATGGTCTTTAGCATCCGTCCAAATCAGCTGATCAAAACCTTCTTCGGCAGCTTTACGGGCTGGCAGCATAGCTGAGCCATAGTTACCGGCAGCCTTTGCATAACCCATACCGCCTTCGGCAGCGCGGGTGTAATGCGTTTCTATTTTAACGCGCAGCGCTTTTGAAAAATACGGACCAACCGGGCCAACAATAACCATGTACTTATAAGTAGCAGATGGCGTTACCCCCAGATAAGGATCGGTAGCGAACATAAACGGGCGGATGTATAAAGCGTGGTTAGCTTTGGTAGGGATCCAGCCACGATCAAGATCTACCAGGGCGGCAATGCTTTGCACAAAAATATCTTCGGGCAATGTTGGCATGCACAGGCGCTCGGCAGATTTATTAAAACGCGCGGCATTTTTATCCGGGCGGAAAATAGACACCGTACCATCCTCGTGCTTGTAGGCTTTAATGCCTTCAAAAAAAGCCTGGCCATAGTGCAGTGCAGAAATTGCCGGGCTCATTTCAATAGGGCCATAAGGCAAAATTTCAAAATTTTTCCATTCACCATCCGCATAATCGGCCACCAGCATGTGGTCGGAGAATGTTTTGCCGAACGGCAGGTTATCAAAATCCGTTTCAGCTAAACGGGGCTGTGTTGTTTTGGTTATTTTTATGTCCAATGTATCGGTCATGGCTGTAGATATTAACTAAAAATGGCAAGATAGGAATTTTTAAATTAAGTTTCGGAATACGGCCCTTGCAAGCTATCTTACAAACACTTAATTAATAGCTATATGACGAGTTATAAACTCACCCCCGAGGGGAACGCCTCACTAAAAAAGGCCTGGGTAACAGCAATACTAATAGGCTACGTGGCCATTATAATCACCTTTAGCTATAACCTGCTTTACCGCAGCGGCCAAATAAAGGATATTGTTATTTTTTCTATTATAGCCGTGGCGCTGGCAGTTGGCTATTATTTTGGCCGTAAAAAATACTTTAACGGCGTTGACAGTATGCATTTAACGCTTGATGAAGAAAGGGTAACCGTGAAGCTATTAAACGAGCCTGATATTACCATTGCCTTTAGTGCTATCAGCAAGATAACACAGCGTAAGAACGGCATCTTCCTGGTAAATAAGGTATCTAAAAAGAACTCTATCCATGTAATAGATAAGTTTGAACATTTTGATGAAATAAAAAACATCATCATAGAAAAGGTAGGCGAAGACAAATTGCAGCCGGTAAGTTAAAATACCATTTCAACCTCCACTGCCAACTTAACTATATCTCGCTCACAACCTTCTCCACCCAAGCCTTGCCCCAGTTCTGCAACTCATCTGCCGACCATAACGAGGGATAGAAGATCCGCTTTTGAAAACGCGGAGGCAGGTACTTCTGCCAGTTGGTGCCGCCTGTGGCCTTGATCTCTTCAGGCTCGCGGTGCAGGTAGCGCACGGCCGACTTATAATGAGATAGCGGCCAGTTCACATTTACATTTACATCCAGCTGGCGTAGCTGCTCCTCTAAGGCAGGGGTACTTTGCTGGTTATACTGCAATTGCTGCAGCAGGGTATTAAAGTTGGTTTGCGTTACGCTTTTGCCAAGCTCAATAAACGTTTTGGCGTATTTCTTTTCAAACTGTTTTAGGGTAAGCGTTTTTTTACCGGTAGAAAGTTCGGTTGCGCCGAATTTCCAGTAGATATGTTCAAACTGCTCTTCAATAGCTGCGCTTCGCATTTCTACGCGCTGGTCTTTGGCAACCAGGTTTATAAAATCGGTCGCGTGGATCTCTATCATCCTATACTGCCCGCTCTGGAAACCGCTGGCCGGCAGTAACGACATCCGGAACTGCAGGAACTGCTCTTTCTCCATCCCATCAACCATTATCCCGAAAGAATGAGTTAACGCCTCAAAGTAACTGTTAATACGCTTCAACCGCGCCGTAAAAAACTCGGCGGTTAAGGGTGAAGCCGCAGCTATCTGCCTGCACTCGTGCAGGGTAAGTTTAAAATACAGTTCAGTTATCTGGTGATACATGATGAAGATTTCCTCATCGGGGAACGGTGTTTTTGGGCTTTGCAGGCTCAGCAGCGTATCCAGGTGAATATAATCCCAGTAGGTTAGGAAATCGGCATGCAGCAACCCATCCAGGTAACTGCTCATATCCTGCCCCATGGCCTCGTACTTTTCCTGCAGCTGCGCTAACTTTTGTTCTATTTGAGGAGAAATGCTCATACCGCAAAGGTATTGTTTAACACTTAAAGTTAAATAACCCGCCGGATGAATACTTTACAAACGGGCAGTAGTTAACTCAATAAAAATTACGGTTAATAAAAGTAAATAATTTTTATAATTTCAAAGAAAAGCCAGTACCGATGTATAAAACGAGAAATAACTAATATAATTTTGTTATTATTGCATTATTAGTCGGTATTAATTACAATGCACCTACAATCTTAAAAATGCTGTTTAATTCCTTTACATTTTTACTATTCTTCCCAATTGTAACAATAATATATTTCTTGTTACCGCACAAATACAGGTGGATCCATTTGTTGGCTGCAAGCTGTGTTTTCTACTGTTTCTTTATCCCGGTATACATTCTTATCCTGCTAATTACTATTGTAATAGATTATTACGCAGGTATTTACATTGAAAAAACGCAGGGCAAGGCCCGGAAGCGCTGGCTCATGATCAGTATTATATCTACCTGCCTGGTGCTGTTTGTATTTAAATACTTCAACTTTTTTAACAACAACTTTATAGCACTGGCCAACGCACTCGATCTGCGATACCCGGTGCCTATGATGAATATTATTTTACCAATAGGCCTGTCTTTCCATACCTTCCAGAGCTTAAGCTATGTTATTGAGGTATACAGGGGCAATCAAAAGGCCGAAAAACACTTTGGTATTTACAGCTTATATGTAATGTTTTACCCACAACTGGTAGCAGGGCCAATTGAAAGGCCGCAGAATGTTATTTACCAATTTTGGGAGAAGCACGATTTTAACTATGATGATGTAGTTATCGGCTTAAAAAGAATGGCCTGGGGTTTGTTTAAAAAAGTAGTTATTGCCGATAGGCTTTCTACATACGTAAACCCGGTATATAGCTTACACGGCAACCATAACGGTACCTCATTAGCTGTTGCTACAGTTTTCTTCGCCTTTCAGATCTATTGCGATTTCTCCGGCTACTCCGATGTGGCTATAGGCTCAGCCAGGGTAATGGGTTTTAAACTCATGACCAACTTTAACCGCCCTTATTTTGCCCAGTCGATCTCTGAATTCTGGAAAAGATGGCACATCTCGCTCTCTACCTGGTTTAAAGATTATTTGTATATCCCTATGGGAGGTAACCGCGTTGGTAACTTCCGTAAATACTTCAACTTATTCTTCACCTTTTTGATGAGCGGGTTATGGCACGGCGCCAGTTGGACCTACGTTATCTGGGGCGGGTTAAACGGTATTTATCTGATCATTCCGCAGATGTTTTATAAAACTTCTAAAACAATAGGTACGGCCATGAAAAACATGGGGCTTGGTGTGGTGCTGCAGTTTGGCAACATTGTGATAACATTTATATTGATTGCTATTGCCTGGGTATTCTTCCGTGCGGATAGCTTTGATACGGCCATAAGCATACTCACCAAAATTGCTACCGAGCACGGCAAATTATTTATTGGCGATAACAAGAGCATGATCTATTCCTGCGTTTTCCTGATGGTATTATTTGCTGTGGAAATTTGCGAAGAGTATAAACTATTTAACGGGTTTAGTTTATTTAACAACAGCAATACATTTGTAAGGCGCCTTAGTTACGTTACCGTAATAATCTGCATCTTAATGTTTGGTGTATTTGATAACAGCCAGTTTATTTATTTCCAATTTTAACGACGACTATGCCTGTAAGCTCAGACTTAAAAAAGTTTTCGAAAGCCTTTATTATTATTTTGGTTTGCATTGTACTTGCCGATTTTGTTATCGGCAGTGCCCTGGCACACCTGTACAAAATCCAAAGTTCGGGCCTTTTATACCGGGCCAATTATGCTAAAAATGTAACCACTGCCGATTACCTGGTGTTCGGCTCATCGCGCGCAAACCATCATTACGACCCCAAAGTATTTGAGCAGGAACTGAACAAATCATTCTACAACTGCGGCAGAGATGCGCAAGGTATTATATATACCTGTGCCTTTACATCATCTGTAATTAACAGGTACAAGCCTAAGGGCATTATAATAGATGTACGCCCCAACGAATTCACCATAACTGATAAGGGCACTATAGCCAGCTTATTGCCTTATAAAGATGACAAACTGGTTAGCCGTTACTTTGAATATAACGGGCCCTATGAAAACATAAAAACACTATCGCACATATATCCTTACAATTCGTTATTAACTAACCTACTGGTTGGTATAACCTCGTTCAATAAAAAAAGGACCGAGGATTATAAAGGTTACCAGGCCCTAAAATCTGTAAGTAAAAGCAAAACCCTTACTGAATTTGCCGAGCATAACGAGGTTGATACCGCTAAGGTTACCTACTTTAAGCAATTGCTTACCCAACTGGATATAGAGAACATCCCAACACTTGTAGTTATCTCTCCGCTGAACTATGAGTATATAGATGGGCCAACGGTTGAGATCTTAAAGAAAGAATGCGCAGGTTTTAAATCGATACAGTTCTTAAACTACGCACACGATCCATTGTGTAAAAATCCTCTGAATTTTTCCGACAAGTACCATTTAAATGATAAGGGTGCCGCCATCTTTTCAGAAATGATAGTTGCAAAAATGAGGTTGCTTTAAAGCATTTACAATGCCCTGTGTAATTTACCGGGGTATTTATATATTTGTATCATTACAAACCAGGGCGATGGTGTTCCGCCTATTTGAACCGCTGCAAAGCTGATGACGCCTACCCAAATAAGTTGTTTATTTATTTGCATGTAGGCTATGTTTAAAAAGATCTTTTCTAACCAGGTTTCTCTCTTAAAATATCTTATCCGGTGGACGGTTATCATTATCCCCATAGCTGTAGCTATCGGCAGTATGATAGCGCTGTTTTTATGGCTGCTGAATTTGGCCATTCACTTCAGGTTTGCGCATACCTGGTTATTATTCCTGTTACCGGCAGCGGGGGTTGGTATTTATTTTCTGTACAAACTATATGGCCAAAGTGCCGAGCGTGGCAACAACCTTATTATTGATGAGATCCACCAACCCGGTGCGGGGGTGCCTAAACGTATGGCCCCGCTTATTTTACTCACTACCGTAATTACCCACCTCTTTGGCGGCTCTGCCGGGCGCGAAGGAACAGCCGTGCAAATTGGCGGCAGTATAGCCAATCTTATTTGCAGCTGGTTTAAGCTGAACGAGGCCGATAAAAAAGTGGCGCTTACCGCAGGTGTGGCGGCAGGCTTTGGGGCTGTGTTTGGCACGCCGCTGACGGGGACCATCTTCGCCATGGAGGTAATTGCAATTGGCCGCATCCAGTACAATGCCCTGCTGCCTTGTTTAATTGCCGGGCTTATTGGCGATGTTACCGTATCCGTATGGGGCATTCATCATACTTTATATCATATCGATCTGGTAGATACCGGGCAGGTTATTTACGGCCATCATTTACCGGTAAGTTTATGGTTGCTTTGCAAGGTTGTTTTAGCCTCTGCCTTTTTCGGCCTGGCAAGCTTTGCTTTTGCAAAAGGCGTACACCTGGTAAAAAAAATCTCGGTAAAATATATCAAAACAGGCTGGCTCATCCCGGTAGTCGGCGGGCTCGTTATCATCACCCTTACCTTAATCCTGGGCAAGCCTGATTATTTAAGCCTGGGTGTTGAGCCCGAATATCCCGGTGCTGTTACCATAGTTTCGGCCTTCCAGCAGGGCGGTGCGCATGCTTTTAGTTGGTTATTGAAGTTGATTTATACAACTATTACTTTGGGCACCGGCTTTAAAGGCGGCGAGGTAACACCACTGTTTTATATTGGCTCCACTTTAGGCAATACGCTGGCGGGCCTATTGAATGCGCCGGTAAGCCTGTTTGCGGCTTTGGGTTTTATTGCGGTATTTGCAGGGGCAACCAATACACCACTGGCCTGTACCCTTATGGGCATAGAACTTTTCGGCAGCCAATACGCTGTATTTTTTGCAGTTGCCTGTTTTACGGCTTATTTTTTTAGTGGGGATAGCGGCATTTACAGTGCGCAGCGGGTAGATACGCCAAAGATGAACGGCGATGGATCTGGCAAATATGTAAACCGCTTATTTTCTAAATATAAGTTGTAAGGTTGCCAAAACATATTCGGTATTGTTTGTTTTATAGTGGTTACCCAAACCCTTACAAACATGCAGATCAATAAGATACTTATCGGGATAGATGACAGCAAATATGCCGAGTACGGTGCTTCCTACGGCTTCGACCTTGCCAAAGCGTTTAACGCGCACGTGGGCCTGGTGCACATTGTTGAGCCATCGGTTATCCCTGTTACTACTAATGATACCATGACAGGCCTCCCTTTTCAGGATTCGGGTGTTAACGAAGTGGAGTTGCTAAACATACAGGAAGACCTGTCTGACAATATCATTCAGCGCACCATCAATAAATACGCCGGCGAACTGCAGGTTACCCATTTTAACGAATATGGCTCAACTGCCGATGGCATCCTCAGCTGCAGTAAACAATTTAAGGCAGATCTTATTGTAATTGGCACCCATAGCCGCACCGGTATCGACCGTCTGCTGATGGGCAGCGTGGCCGAAAGTGTAGTACGTAATTCTGATATACCGGTGTTGGTGGTACCAATGAAGGAGGTTTAGATTAGGTTGTTCACAGATAATGGTTCATGGTAAAAAACAGCATTGAATAATGCCATTACTGGTATGGCAAAACTGCATGAGCTAACATGAGCATCACCCATATACTATGAACCTATTAGTACAGCAGCCTGAACTTAATAGTTTGCTCTATAGCTTTTAGCTCGTTCAATACCTGCGGATCGTAGCCGGTATTTACATCGGTTATAACATACCCTATCTGCGGGTTGGTTACCAGAAACTCACCCACGATATTGATATTGTGGCGGGCAAACACCTCGTTTATTTTGGCCAGTATGCCGGGCACGTTTGTGTGAATGTGGATCAACCGGTGGGCATTGTTATTACGTGGTGGCTGCAGATCGGGAAAGTTGCAGCTCATGTGGGTGCGGCCCTCGTTCATAAAAGCTATTACCCTTTTGGGGATAAAATCTCCGGCGCGCGGGTTATCCTTTGGGTCATCGAATATAATTATACCGTTGGCGCAAGCGGCTTCGGCCAGTTTACGGCCGGCAACCCTTCCAAAGCAGCCTATTACTTTTAGCCTGCCTGCATTTTGTAATTGTTCGGCAGTAGGCTGGTTGGCTTCATCACAAAGCAAAACACCGGCCTCCAGCAAATACTTTTCTTCAATAGTATCGCGGTGGCGCAGGTTATATCCCTCGCGTTTCATTTGTGCCAGGGCCTCTTCATCTATCGTCCCTACTACCAAACACTTAATGCGGTTTTTAGGGTATGATATTGCCCTCGGCAGCTTATTGATGTATAAAAACTCATCAAAGCTGGGGGTTATATGGTCGGCTTTTTCGGCTACAGATTTACGCTCGATGTTCTCGGTAAAGGCAAAGAACTTTTTGATCATACCCGATTCTTTCAGCTGGAAATCGGAGTAACCATCACCAATGCCATAGATCTCGCCGGGCAGGTTAAGTTCTTTGAGCAGTTTCACCTTACCGCCCTCCTGAGAAAGCGGGTTCTCGCGGTCGTAACCTACTATGTTGCCATCTTCATCAAACACAAAAGTGTTAGCGTAAATATTTTCTTTCTTGATATGATACTCGGTAACTACCGGTGTTATAAACTCCTTAAACCCGCCGGATACGATCAGCACCTCGTCCTGGTGGTTTTTAAAGAATGCAGTATTGCGCGAGAACGACACCGATACTTTCTTTTTAAGATGCGAGATGAGTTGCTTCAGATGGTCGCGGTTGGCGCAAAGCAGTTTCACTCTAGCCTGCAGGCTCTCGGTGAATGATAGCTTGCCTTCCATAGATGCGTTGGTAAGGTCTTCTATCTGCTTGTATATGGCTTCCCTGTCGGGATGATTTTTTAAGGATATACGGGCAAGTTCGTCCAGGGCTTCTACCTGTGTAAATGTACTATCGAAATCTATTATAAAATACTGCTCCATTGGGGTATGCAAATATGCTGGTTGCAAATGTGCAAAATTTTGCTTGAAGCAAGGCAGTTGATGTGCAGATAGTCTACCCCCGCTATCGTCATTACAACGAATGGGGCAATCTTCTTCTTATGAATAATTAATTCTTATAGAAAATTGCTATATGTATTGCAATGGAGAGATTGAAATAATAGATCTTGCTATAAGCGTACTCTTTATGCTGCTATTTGCGTAGGTGAGCTAGTGAATCGTCAGTGGTAGTTACGTTTTTCGCAGTTTATTTACTTTAATTGGTGCTCAAGAGGGCTTAGCCGGTTCTTTGGCACCAAAGAAAAGTAACCAAAAGAACTTAGCGCAGCGATCTCATGAGCGATAGCGAATAACGTGCCGGCCACGTTCCGCAATGTTAAAGTTAGTGGTACTTCAATGTCTGCGCTATCCGTGCGTTACTGATGCCGGATTTTGAGGCTGTTGTTCTGTTCTTCGGGCTCCAAAGAGTTGTCTGAACTTGAATTAAAAGGAATTTATTTAATTGACAGAATTTTCTTTCCCTTCTTTGCAGCTCCGCTTCGGATGAGGGCGGGCAGAACAATGATGGGTGGTGCGGCTGCAGGGGGTATAGGGATATTTTGCAGAAGCGTGGGGCAAGCGGGTGCGAAGCAAAGGGGCAACTTTCCCAGCCCGTGGTTCTGCCCGATCTGCAGGGCAAACGCATTGTGCGGCAAAGAAGTCTAAATAAAAAATCACTGTTGTTACTTTTAGTGCAACAAACGGCGAAGCCCTTTTGAGCACCTTAAAAAACGAATAACTGCGAAAAAAGTAATGGCCTCACAAATGTTAATTATTTGTGTAAAACCAACCCTTGCCCATCAACGCAATTACCCCTAATTTAGGGCCCTCATTACCCGCCATGATATTATCAGACAAACGCATCCTCGAAGAAATTGAAAAAGGTTCTATCATTATTGAACCTTTCAGGCGCGAATGCCTGGGCACCAATTCTTACGATGTGCATTTGGGCAAGCACCTGGCTACCTATAAAGACCGTGTGCTGGATGCCAAACTGCATAACGAGATCATCGGTTTTGAGATTCCGAAGGATGGCTTTATCCTGCAGCCCAACACGCTTTACCTGGGTGTTACTATGGAGTATACCGAAACACATGCGCATGTGCCTTTCTTGGAGGGCAAATCGAGCACGGGCCGTTTGGGGATAGATATCCACGCCACTGCCGGCAAGGGCGACGTTGGTTTCTGCAACACCTGGACGCTGGAGATATCCTGCGCACAGCCTGTTAAAATTTATGCGGGGATGCCTATCGGTCAGCTGATCTATTTTGTGGTAGAAGGTGAAATAGAAACCCTGTACAACACTAAGGATAACGCCAAATATACCAAGCCTACTACCCGCCCCGTGGAAAGTATGATGTGGAAAAACAAGTTTTAGCACTTAGCCGTTGTATGTATAAGGAAAGCAGGTAATTAACGTTGTATATTATGCTTTCATAATATCAGTTATGGCATACAAACGATTTTTTACCGGGTTACTATTTGCGGTGGCGCTCATTGCTACCTACAGCTTTGTGGCTTATGATAACCCTATCGACAAAATAAAACAACAGCTGGACAAGTGGACTGATAAAAACCCGGTTGAAAAGGTGTACCTGCACCTGGATAAACCCTACTATGCCGCCGGCGACGATATATGGTTTAAAGCCTACGTTACAGAAGGCAGCTATCATGAACTTTCTGATCTAAGTGGTGTGGTTAATGTAGAACTGCTCGACTGGCGCGATTCTGTAAAGCAATTCATCAAACTTCCCTTAACCAATGGTACCGCAGCAGGTGATTTTGCCCTGCCCGATACGCTGAGCGCCGGCAACTATCGCATCCGCGCCTATACCAATTACATGCGCAATACAGGCAGCGAATATTTTTTTAACAGGCCCATCAGCATTGTTAACAGTATAACTACTGCCAGCGCAAGCACAAATAAAAAAGCAAAGCCGTCAAAATCAGCGCCTGTAAATATCACACCTGCCAAACCCGATGTTCAGTTTTTTCCGGAGGGTGGCAATCTGGTGAACGGGATAGAATCGCAGGTGGCCTTTAAAGCTATTGATGCCAGCGGATTAGGGGTAGATGTTAATGGCACGATAACCGATAATAAGGGCAAGCAGGTAGCAGCCTTCAGCAGCACGCATTTTGGTATGGGTAAGTTTACTTTTGTGCCGATGGCCGGTAACACATACAGCGCAACGGTTACAGTAAGCGGGCAGCAGCTTACCATCCCCCTGCCAAAAGCTTTAGAAAAAGGCTATGTATTGAGCATTACCGATGCGGACGCCGATAATTTGGAAGTACGCATTACCACATCGCGGGCGCTGCTGCAGGAAGACCCCAGCCGGTTAGTAACATTGATAGGCCAAAGCGCAGGCAAAATGTATTATGCCGGCAAAAGCAAGCCGGGTATTGGTGAATTTAATACACGCATAGCCAAAAATAAATTCCCTTCGGGGATAGCACAGTTCACCCTGTTTTCCGCAAGCGGCGAAGCATTGAACGAGCGGTTGGTATTTATTCAAAACCCCGACAGGTTAAAACTAAGCATAACTGCCGATAAGCAAACCTACGCCCCGCAGCAAAAGGTAAAGCTGAATTTTTCAGCCAACAATGGCGATCAGCCGGTAGCGGGCAGTTTCTCCGTAGCCGTGACGGACGAAAGCAAAGTTCCTGTTGATGAGAACAGCGATAATAATATTATGGCCAGCCTGTTGCTTACGTCAGATCTTAAAGGTTACGTAGAAAAACCGGCCTACTATTTTAATAACCCAGGCACCCAAACCCGCACCGACTTGGATGTACTAATGCTTACCCAGGGTTACCGCCGTTTTGATTGGAAGGAAATTATGAACGACCGGTTTGCGCCGCCCACCTACACTGCTGAGCGCTCCCTTAAAGTATCGGGCACCGTAACAACAACCAACGGCAAGCCTGTTGCAGGTGGCAAGGTGCAGCTGATAGATATAGATGATGTTACTTTCACACTGGATACTTTAACAGATGCGGATGGAAAATTTGCTTTTAACAACCTGGCATTTGCCGATAGCATCCGGTTTATAGTACAAGCCCGCAACGCAAAAAATAAAAAGGATGTAGAGATCCATCTGGATTCTATAGCGCCGCCGAATACTGCCGGTAATGCACCTAAACTGTTAGTAAGCATGAGCGATAGCCTCACCATCTACTCGCAAAGCAGTAAGCAGTTGTATGATATGCAGCGCAGGTACGGCGTGGGCAACCATGTGATCTCGCTTCAGGAGGTGATCATCCGCGAGAAAAAGATTGCACTAAAACATTCTGCCAATTTGAACGGTCCCGGTAATGCCGACCAGGTGATCTACGCCCGCGATCTGCGTAATATGGGCTGTATCCGCATTGCTGATTGTTTGCAGGGGCGTTTACTTGGGGTTATCTTCCGCAACGGGGTGCCTTACACTACCCGCGGCTTTAGGCCAATGCTGGTGATTGTTGATGGGGTTTACGTATCCGGAGATTATTTAAACGTTATTAATTATAACGATGTGCAGGCCATAGAGGTGCTGCGCAATGTAGGCAGCGCTGCCATTTATGGCGGCCGCGCAGCCAATGGCGTGCTGATAGTAACCACCAAACGCGGCGACGATAATGATAAACAGTATGATGGCCCTGTAACCGGGCGGGGCATAAAAGCGTACTATCCAAAAGGCTATTACCAGGCCCGCACGTTCTACTCACCGCAATACGATCAGCCTAAAGAGAATAAACAACTGGCAGATCTGCGCAGCACCATTTACTGGAAACCGGATTTGAATACCGGGAAAGATGGCAAAACCTCGTTTGAATATTTTAACGCCGGCGGCAGGGGCATTTACCGTGTGGTTGTAGAAGGGATAGACAGCAATGGCAATTTAGGCAGGCAGGTGTACCGCTACCGGGTGGAGTAACATGCTTGATGGATTGACACATCGCTGATAATTAACTACCTTTTTTAAAGCTTTTTTGAGTAAATTTGCTGGTAGATATGCCAACTGAAGTACAGGAAGAAACGCTCACCCTTGAAGAGATACTGGCCGGGCTTAAAGAAATGCACCGCCTTATTTTGTGGAACGATGACCATAACACGTTCGAACATGTTATTCATTGTATGATGAAGTATTTGGATTATACCGAATCGCAGGCTGAAAAGATCGCCTGGAAAGTACATAACGAAGGCAAATGCGCCGTACTGGAAGGTTCCTTTACCGAGATGGAAGTTTATCGCAAAATACTGCAGCAGGAAGGCCTAACCGTCAGCGTAGAGTAAACAGCTTTTATTATTTTGCCAAACGGCGTAACAAATAGTTGCAATTGTCGTTATAAACCCATAAGTTAGTAAACATTAACATAATTTCGACATGGGAATCACAGGCACACAAGAAATAGTACTTATCGTTGTAGCTATCATTATGATGGCTGGTATTTTAACTGTTCTGAAAAGTATCCTTAACGCTATCGCCGGCGACAAATGCGCTAAAAAACCTGTTTTGCAACCGCAGCGCGTAACCAACAGAAGGTTAATTAAATAATTTTTTCTCTTTATTCATAAGCCTTTAGCCGGCTTATATTTAAAGATCTTATTTTGGGGTTTTTGCTTTCAATGAGTATTATTCTGCTCTTGATTGCAGAGGCCCTTTTCTTTTTATGTTTTTTCAAAGACCGTCATATTTTAATGCTTCACCCCTAAATTATAACTCCTCTTAATCCCCGTTCGTTAAAACCCTTAGCCTTATTTTTAGTTATTACAGGTACTAAAACGCTGTAATTATGAGATCTATCTGGAAAGGTTCGCTGGGGTTCGGGTTGGTGAGCATCCCGGTTAAATTGTATTCGGCGGTGCAAACCAGCACGCTCGATATGGATATGCTGGACGCCCGCGATCATGCCCGCATCCGTTTTCAAAGGGTTAACGAAAACACCAAAAAGGAAGTACCGTATGACAAGATTGTAAAAGGCTATAAACTGAACGATGAATACGTTATAGTTGACGCTAAGGATTTTGAAGACGCCGCGCCCGAAAAAAGCAAGGTGATAGAGATAGAAAGCTTTGTGGATATTGCCGATGTAAACCCTATGTTTTACGAAACATCGTACTACACAGAACCTGATACCAAAAACAATAAAGCATACGCCTTGCTGCTAAAAGCTCTGCAGGAATCTAAAAAGGCCGGTCTTGCACGTTTCGTACTTCGGAGCAGCGAAAGCCTGTGTATTGTACACCCGCAAAAGAACGTGCTTGTAATTACCCGTATCCGCTTTGGGCAGGAGATTCGTGATACGGATGAACTGAACATTGCCGATGATGTAAAAGTGAGTAAAAAAGAACTGGATGTAGGGTTAGCCCTCATTAACCAATATGCAGAAGACTTTGACGTATCTAAATTTAAAGATGAGTATAACGACGAACTGCTGAAGATAATTCATGCCAAGGCGAAGGGCAAACGCGCTACCGTTAAAAAACTTAAACCGCATAAAGCCAAGAGCGACGACCTGTATGAACAACTAATGAGCAGCCTGAAGGTAAAGAAAGGTGCATAAGCGTATTTCACATTTACATATTTTACAAGCCGGGCATGCGTTTCCCGGGCTTTCTTTTTGCGTTAGCGATTGGAGTGGAAACTCCGGAGTAAAGCGTCGCTTTACCAGCGGTGAAGACTGAGGAGTTGTAACGAAAGCGTGGGCCGAATTTTTAGAAATTAGAGATAATAATCAAGAGATAAGACCAGAATTAGCGCGCCGAGAAACAGTCGTTATAATTAAAATATTAAATAATAAATAAAACCTATAGCCAAAAGTTGTGTTAATCTCTAACAAACAAAAACGAAACAAACACTACCATGGCAACTACTAAAACAGCCCCAAAAGCAGCTTCTAAACCTGCTCCCAAAACTAAAAAAGCGCCCGAAACAACTGATGTTGTGGAAGAATCGGCCTTGAACGAATTATTTTTAGATGAGTTAAAAGACATTTACTGGGCCGAAAAGCATTTGGCTAAAGCCCTGCCAAAAATGGCCAAAGCCGCAACGTCTGATGAATTGCGCAATGCTATAGAAACCCACATTGCCGAAACCGAAAACCAGATCACCCGCCTCGAAAGTGCTTTTGCCTCTATTGATGAGAAAGCGGTAGCGGTAAAATGCGAAGCTATGGCCGGTCTGCTTAAAGAAGGTGAAGAAATTATCAGCGAAACAGAAAAGGGCACTTTTACCCGCGATGCCGGTATTATTTCTGCCGCACAAAAAATTGAGCATTACGAAATTGCGTCATACGGTACATTAAGAACCCTGGCACTTACATTGGGTTATATCGATGCGGCCGAACTCCTGGAGGCTACTTTAGCAGAGGAAAAAAACTGCGACAGCCTGCTTACCCAGATTGCAGAAGGGGGCATAAACGATACTGCTAAAACTGAAAAAGAATAACACCATTCAAAATAAGTGATGAGTAAGAGGGCCGCCCGGTAAAAGGGTAGTCCTCTTTTTTTATTTACGATAAGGCCAGATTTAAAATTCAACTTTACATTTTTAAGCCTTTTGCACACAAAACAGGCATTGTTTAACAATTAATTTAAAGTTAGTGTGCTTTAAACACGATACATGTACCTGATAATATTATATTTGCGGAATTAATTAATTTACTGTGCGAAAAGTTTTACCCCTTCTTGTAATTGCCTTTTGCCTGCTGATAGGCGCGTGTAAAAAAGACGTGCCCGATTTTACCGGTTTTGAAGATACGACAGAAGATGTTAATGGTAATTATCAGCCAACCACAAAGGGTTCGTACTGGATGTACGCCAGTTCGGGCGAGGGGCAGGATGCCGATACACTGGTTACTACCATGTTGGGCACAACTGTTAAATTTGGCGATAAAACTTACAAAGCAGCTACCAGCAAAATAGCAAGTGAGATCACAACTGCCGCTTCTTACTTCTACCACTCCGGAGGTACTTATATAGAACGCGATATTGAAGACGGCGAAACTACAGAGATCCTTTACCTGAAATCGGGCGCTGCCATTGGCGATACCTGGGAAGCCATTCCGCTGCTTGATCCCACACAGGTAGACGGTTCTGCCAGGGCATTAGGCAAAATGGTAGAAAAAAACATCAGCAAAACCATTTTTGGTAAACCTTTTAATAACGTAATACATACACAGATAGACCTGCAGGTTAAAAACGACAATGGCGACTTTGAAACTTTTACTTTGCTTGATTACTACATTGCCAAGGACATTGGCGTAATAGAATCAGACGCTACCATTTTAGGAGTTACCGTAAAAAGTGAGCTTTATAATTATAGCATAAAGTAAACATTTTAAATCGGGAGTTGTTATTGTTTTAATGTACAAACGTTTACTATATATTGTATTTTTTGGGGTATTGGTTATACAGGGATGTAAGCTAGATCCGCCAGATTTTTTTGCTCCCGAGTTGGGATCACCCTATACTCCGCTAAGCCCGGGTACCGTATGGCGCTACAATGTTGATATTGAGGGCGAACCAGATGTTTCTTCTAACCTGGTATCAGATAACACCACCATTTTTGATAAAACCATCTACCACCGTATCCTTACCGTTTCCAGGTTATTTGGCACACGTGAGGGTTATATATCCAACGCTAACCATAATGTTATCCTCAGGCTATCAACTTTTGTAGAGGGAGCTACAATTTATATGCAGATAGTAAACGATACCGCTGCAGTTGGCCAAAACTGGATAGCCAAAGCAACAGACAATGGTATGGTGAACGGCAAACCTGCAAGGCTTTTTGTTACTACAATAGAACGGGGCATTATTAAAACCGTTGGTGATAAAACTTACCCTGATGTTATACATACCCAGGTAGAACTGCAATATGATGAAGGCGATGGCGGCGGATATAAAACCTATACAAAATACCAGTTTTACGTAGCCAAATACGTAGGGCTTATAGAAACCGATGCAGTAACAACTGATGGCCAGGTAACCACCTCCCTACTCTACGATTACACGATAAAATAACGCATATACAGCCAAATAATTTTTATATTTAGCTGTATGAAAAAACCTCTACTTATCATTTTCGCTGTTGCGCTTTTTCTGCAGGCATGCAAGCTGGATACGCCCGAGTTTGTAACCACCGGCTCAGGTTCATCAGATAGCTATCAGCCACTCACTACCGGCACTTACTGGAAATATATCAACGTATTAAGCGGGATGGATCCAGATTCGGTTACATCGCGTGTAACAGGCCAAACCACAACTATAAACGGTCGAATATACCACGATATTACAAGCACATCTAAAACGTACAGCGTGCAGCACGGCTATTACTACAGCGGCAACCATATTGTTACCTTAAGGGCAAACACGCTTATACAAGGCATAACCATAGAACTGCAAATTGTAAATGATACCACCGCCGCAGGCCATACCTGGACAACCCGCATAACTGACAATGGCTTACTGAATGATGTACCCGCCAGATTGTTTGGTACTGTGATAGAAAAGGGTGTAACCAAAATCATTGGCGGCAAAACATTTACCGATGTGATACATACACAAGCCGAATTACAGTATAACATATACGGCAATGGCTTTGAAACATTTACTACTTACCATTTTTATGTAGCAAAAGGGGTTGGCCTTATACAAACCGACACTTACGCCGCCGGTATGGAAATTGGCAAACAAAGTATTGTAGATTATTCCATAAAATAAAGGACGCTTTTTACCCCCTATCTTCTTATAACAATAAAGCCTTGTAAGTACCAACCTTTATTGTTAGCTGTATCTATTCTATTTAATAATTTAATTAATTACAAATTAAATACTGGCATGGTGGTTGTATATACTTCATCAAACAAATTAGAACACTACCATGGAAACCACAGAAAAAGCAGTAGAAGTATTAAACGACTTAATTGAAATTAATAACGACCGTATAGACGGATTTAACCGCGCCTCTAAAGACCTAGGCGAAGGTGATGCCGATTTGAAAGCTATATTTGATAAATTTGCAAGCGATAGCCGCCAGAATGTGCAGGAGCTTAGCTCGGCAGTTGGCCAGGCAGGCGGCGAAGTTGAAACTGGTAACACCGCAACAGGCACCATTCACCGCGCATGGCTGGATGTTAAAGCTACCTTTAGCGGCCACGACCGTAAGGCGATATTAGCCGAGTGCGAACGCGGCGAAGACGCCATTAAAAAAGCTTATCGTGATGCCTTATCAGAAGATAATGGCTTATCGCCGGAGCAATCACAGTTAATTGCCCAGCAACAGCAAGCAATTAATGCAGGCCACGATAGCATTAAAGCGCTTAGAGACGCTCAGGTGTAACTTTACATTGAATTTTAATTTACAGAAAAGCCGTTCCAGTTTTGGAGCGGCTTTTTTTTATTTAACATTAAGTAACATAAATTTTGAAACTTAAACCAGGTTTAAATCGTATATTTGTAATCATTATAAATAATACCAACACATTAATTTTACCTTTGTGATAATACTAATTTTCTTCTTAGCCCACTGGTTTTTATCCCTGTTCTTCCAAACATTCTTCCTGCACAGGTATGCTTCTCATAAAATGTTTACCACCAATAAATTTTTTGAGCGTACCTTTTATATCATGACTTATGTTTTCCAGGGATCGTCCTTTTTAAACCCAAGGGCTTATGCAATTATGCACCGCGAGCACCATGCTTACAGTGATACAGAGAAAGACCCGCACTCTCCGCACTTTTTTACAGATGTGTTCCAGATGATGTGGCATACCGTATTGAGCTACCGCGATCATATCAAACGCTTAAAAGAGCCCGAAGAACGTTTTAAAGGAAACTATCCGGAGTGGAAATTCTTAGATTACATTGGCTCATCTATCATTTCACGCCTTGTTTTTGGAGGATTATACATTGCTTTTTATGTATACTTTGCTACCCAATGGTGGATGTTCTTACTGATCCCTATTCATTTTGCAATGGGCCCTATCCATGGTGCTATTGTAAACTGGTGCGGCCACAAATACGGTTACGCCAACTTTGATAATAACGACAAATCAAAAAACACCACCCCTTTCGACTTTTTGATGCTGGGCGAGTTGTTTCAGAACAATCACCACAAACGCCCTAACAATGCAAATTTCGGCGCCAAATGGTTCGAGATAGATCCCGTTTACCCTATCATGAAACTAATGCACTGGGCAAGGATCATCAGGTTGCGAAAAGCATACTTGTAGACAGAAACAAGATTTTATAATCAAGATACAAGAAAGACGGAGCTGCGAAAAGTGGTTCCGTCTTTCTGTTTTATTGAACTATGATTTCTTGATTCTTGGTTCTTACCTCTTTTATCTTCTTACAAAGACCTATATTTGCCCTTCCTAAAATTCTACAAATGAAAGTATCGGTATTAGCGCAAAATTTAAGCGGCTCTGAAATTATTAAAATAGCAGGCGAAATAAATGAATTAAAAAAACAAGGACAGAACATTGCCAACCTTACTATCGGCGATTTCGACTCCAACATTTATCCTATCCCTACCGAACTGAAGGATGGCATTATTGCTGCCTACAACCAAAACCAAACCAATTACCCTCCTGCCGATGGCGTACTTAACCTGCGCCAGAGTGTATCCGTTTTTCTAAAGAACAGGATGGGTTTAGCATACAATGCCAACGAGATCCTGATCTCGGGCGGCTCTCGTCCGCTGATATATTCTACGTACCTGGCATTGGTAGATCCGGGCGATTGGGTGGTATTTCCGGCCCCATCATGGAACAATAACCATTATTGCGACCTTACCGGCGCCGAGGCGCTGATGGTGCCTACCCGTCCCGAAAATAACTTTATGCCAACGGCAGATGAATTGCGCCCGCATTTAAAAGGCGCTACTCTGCTGGCATTATGCTCGCCGCTGAACCCTACGGGAACCATGTTCGCTAAAAAGGACTTGGAAGAAATTTGCGACTTGGTGATTGCCGAAAATAAAAGCCGCGGTACGGATGAAAAACCGTTGTATTTATTATACGATCAGATCTATTCGCAGCTTACATTCGGCGAACACAAACACTTCGACCCGGTTACCTTACGCCCGGAACTGAAAGATTACACCGTATTTATTGATGGTGGTTCTAAATGCTTTGCAGCAACCGGCATACGTGTAGGCTGGGGCTTTGGCCCGGCAGAGATCATCAACAACATGAAGGCCATTGTTGGCCACATGGGGGCATGGTCGCCAAAGCCAGAGCAGGTTGCTATGGCCGAATATTTAGGCAACGAAACTTTTGTAGACAGTTACCTTAGCGAACTGAAAACCAACATCCAGGCCAGTTTGAATACCCTGCACGAAGGCTTCCAACAATTGAAAGCAGAAGGTTTTAGTGTAGATTCTATTGAACCGATGGGCGCAATCTATTTAACCCTTAAAATAGATTACCTGGGTAAAACCACGCCCGATGGTAAAGTGCTTGCCAACTCAGCAGATATTAACTTCTATCTCATTAAAGAGGCAGGCGTAGCCTTTGTACCGTTCTCCGCATTCGGCACCGGCGAAGAAGTAACCTGGTTCCGGGCATCAGTAGGCGCAATAACACAGCAGGACATTGCAGCATTGGTGCCGAGGGTAAAAACAGCGTTAAGCAAATTAGTTTAGTCAAAAAGACGCGTCATTGCGAGGCACGAAGCAATCTCATAACTGTGCATAAACAATTTGCATGTAGAAGATTGCTTTGCACCAATGACGCGTTTGATATACAGTTAATATCTACGCTGCACTTGCTATATACTTCGCCAAACACCTCTTTGCTACCGGCAACAAGGTCTGCTCCAGCGGAAAACTGATATCGCTTTGCACATAATACAAGGCCGGGTTTGGCAAATGCTGCCGGCGGCGAATCAGGTCCAGCTTGATGGCGCCAGGAGTATTGGTAATGCTTTGCTCATAGGTGTCTACAAACTGCACGTTTATCCCGCGAAACTTATCATCCTTATTCTCAAAAATAGTCACCTGGTACTCGTACACGTAATTGATGCGCTCCTTACCATTACGCAGCGAAAAGTAGCCCTGATAAGGCATCAGTGGCACCAGGCCAACCGGATCTATATTCAACCTGCTCTCTACAAAATCATAGATCTCTTTACCGGTTTGAATGGCCGGGTTCATTTTGCTAAGAGCGTAGTAAATGATGCTTTCTATTTCCTTCATCGAAAAATCATCCTCCACCATCTTTTTATAGGTAAGCTTTACAGCTTCAATATCGGCCTTGGTTAAGCGTTGCGGAAAAGCCTGCTGCAGGGCAGCTTTGTTATTTTTAAAATCAACCAGATTGTTGTAATGAAATATCAGGTCGGTAAGGTTGGGGTAAAGGCGGCTCTTATCAAAGTGGCGGTTTATCTCCTGCAGGTAATCTAAAAGTATATATTTCTTGTGCTCAAAATCTATTGCCCCATCTATAAACCAGTTGATGCCTAATGATTTCATATTTTATCAATTTACGGTAGCTTAAATTAAATAAAAAACGTCAATTTGCATAATGTCATACGGAACGCTTTTTTTAATCCCCGTGCCCCTTGCCGATGAGGCAGCGGCCAAATCTTTTACGCCCTACCTGGTAGATACGATAAATGCGGTAAAGGAATACATTGTTGAGAACGAAAAAACCGCGCGCCGGTTTTTAAAGGAGGCAGGGCTGAAAACCCCGCAAAGCGAACTGCTGATTCATGATTACGGTAAGCATAACCGCGACAGCGGACTAAAAGACTTTTTTAAAGGGCTTTTAGCCGGTAATGACGTAGGCCTGATGAGCGAAGCAGGCTGCCCCGGCATTGCCGACCCCGGCGCCGATATTGTTGCCGAAGCACACCGCAAAGGCATTAAAGTGGTACCCCTGGTTGGGCCAAGCTCTATTTTGCTGGCGCTGATGGCATCCGGGTTTAACGGGCAAAGCTTTACTTTCCATGGTTATATCCCTATTGATAAGGTAGAACGCGCTAAAAAGATAAAAGAACTGGAAACCGCAGCCGAAAAGAACGATCAAACGCAAATGTTCATCGAAACCCCTTTCCGTAACGATAGCGTGCTGAGCGAAGTTCTTAAAACATGCAAGCCGCAAACCAGGCTTTGTATTGCATGTGATATTACCGCCCCAACAGAATTTATAAAAACCCTTACCATTGCCGAATGGACCAAACAAGTGCCCGATCTGCGTAAGCGCCCGGCCATTTATTTGCTTTTCCATGCCTGATGACAGATGATAGCCTTGCCCCAACATACCCAGGTGCTGATCATAGGCGCAGGCCCTTCGGGGCTGATGATGGCCGCGCAACTGCTCAGGCATGGGGTAATACCGGTTATTATTGATAGCAAACAGGGGCCAACCAACCAATCTAAAGCGCTGGCTGTACAGACCCGCTCGCTGGAGATCTACCGGCAAATGGGCGTAATAGATAAGGTGCTAAGCGAAGGCAAACCTGCTGTCGGCGCAACCATTCACTGGCAGGATAAAGAAGTTGCCAGCCTGCCCCTGGCCAAGGCAGGCGAAGGCTTAACACCCTTCCCCTACATACTCATGTATCCGCAGAACAGGAACGAGCGCACACTGCTGGATTACCTCACCCTAAACTGCTGCCCCGTTTACTGGAACACTTCTTTAGAAAGCTTTAAAGAGATCAGCAACGGCGTTGAGGTGCAACTCCGCAATGGCAAAGAAACCTTCACCCTAACCAGCGACTGGCTCGTTGGTGCCGATGGTGCGCATAGCGTGGTACGCAAGCAATTGGGCATCCCGTTTACAGGCGATACTTATCAGCATAAATTTTACCTGGCCGATATTAAGTTAGCTAATAGTTTTACGGATGATATGGTACACCTGTTTATGGCTGATAACGGTTTTGCAGGTTTCTTTTTAATGCCCGAAGAAAACACCTATCGTATAGTAGGCAACCTGCCCCCGGCATTTAACGATAAACAGGAGCCCGATCTTAAGGACGTGATGCCGCATCTGCAGTCGGTTACCGGTGGCACTGTAGAAATATCTCAGGTAAACTGGTTCACCATATATAAGCTGCACCACCGTATGGCAGAGAAGTTTCATAATCGCCGCTGCTTTTTAATTGGCGATGCCGCGCACACCCACTCGCCTGTTGGCGGGCAGGGCATGAACACCGGCCTGCAAGATGCCTATAACCTGGCCTGGAAACTCGCCGGGGTGGTAAACGGCCAGTTAGCGCCAACCATCCTTAACAGCTATGCCGAAGAGCGGATGCCCATAGCAAAAGAACTGCTCCGCACTACCGACCGCATTTTTAACGTAGTAACCTCGCAAAGCTGGGGTAGCAACCTGTTAAAGCGCTATATAATGCCCGCCGCCCTGAAGTTTTTCTGGAAAAACGAAACGCGCCGGATTGACCTTTTCCGCAAGATATCGCAATTGGAGATCAGCTATCGCGACAGCAAAATTAACCTGCACCTGAGCCACGGCAGCAAAATAAAAGCTGGCGACAGGCTCCCCTACCTGCAGATCTTCGATGAGAAGAAACAGCAGCAAACGGATATCCACGCATGGTGCAGCAAGCCTGGCTTTACGCTCATCACCATGGGCGAAATAAAGGAAAATATGCTCTTTGCCTTAGCCAAATGGATCACCCAGCAATACCCGGTAGGACTGAACTTTTTTCATCTGCCTTTTTCGGAACGCAACCAATCCGTATTTGATGCATTTGAAGTGCGCCCCGGCCAACGCAAAGGACTTATCGTCCGCCCGGATATGTATATAGGATACATAAACGATGTAGTGGAGATAGAAATGCTTAATAATTATTTAAGGAAGGTGATGGGGTTTGTGGGGTAGCATGTTGAGCTTTCCCTAATTTTTTCCCAACAGAGGACTGTGCGTCTTCTCTTTTAATGGGATTAATATTTATTTTAACACAATGGAAGTTTTGTACCTGTTAACCAATTTTATCAATGGCATTTTTATAAAAAGTCTTTTTATAAGTATTCTGTCGATAATGCTTGTGGATAAGATTTTAAAAAAAGATTCCCGCAATGCTTTTTTTATTATTAAATGGCTCGTTTTGTTTTATGCCGGATTAAATATTAGCTATTACGTCATTGCTTATTTCTCTCCTGCCGAAATGGTTAATTTTGGGGGAAGAACCACGGGTTTCTACAGTTTTACCTTTTATTTAATGCTTGCCTCTAACACAATCCTTCCTTTACTATTATTGTTTAAAAAGATGGGGCATAACAAGTACGTATTGTTGATCTTGTCGTTCTTAATTAATATGGGTTGGATATTCGAACTGTTTGTTATCTATAGTATAAATATGGATAGAGATTACACTAAACGACTTTCATTTAACCCTTTGTGGTTCATTGTACTAAACGGTGTTTTTATTGGCTCCGTTATATATGCAATTGGGCGTGCATTTAAAGGTAAAGTGCCTAATATTGATACCCCGATATCTTGATATATACACTCAAAATTATAAAGCACCTATCTCGTTGCCTTCACCACAATATATGGCGACATTAATTTACTCTCCACAGGCACCAGCTTAGTGGCTACCTTACCAGTCAGCCAAATAGTTTTCATCAGCAACTTGGCAATAGCGGTTTGTTCTGCCTTGTTCTCCAGCCATACCGAGAATTTGCCGTGGTAATAGGCCTCCACATTCTTTAGTCCTAAAGCTTCGCAGCTGCTTTTAAGCAGGGCCAGATCCATGCTGTTTATGTTGTGCTTATCGTAATTTTCTTTATCAAAATTGCGCTGCACCCAACCGTTCACGCTTTTAAAATTGGGTAGGGTAATAAACAGCGTCCCGCCCGGCTTTAAAAATTTAAGGTGCTCGCCAATGATAAATTTAGTATCGTTAAAATGCTCAATCAAACCGAAGGAAAGCACCATATCGTATTGTTCAACGGGCTTGTAGGTAAACAGGTCGGCTTCTATAATGCCTATATCGTCGCCTTTTAAGCCGTTAACCTGCAGCAGTTGGTTTACCAGACCCTCGTGGATAAAATAATCCAATAAGGTAGTTTTTAAGTGCTGGTATTTTTTAAGGTAGATAGCATAATACCCGGGGAAGCCGCCCAGTTCGATAGCCGTTTTGGCATTGGTATCGGCAATTATTTTAGCCAGTATATCGCCAAAAACATAGTTAGGCTTTATTTTAAATATCAGCCCAATTCTTGATTCCCAAAAAGATTGCCAGAAGGAGCGGTCGGTTAAATTATTATCCATTAAATATCTTCATTGCGGCTTACCGCGTCTTGCTTGTTATCTAATATGCGTGCAGGGTTGCCCACCGCCACGCTGTTTGCCGGGATGCTTTTTACCACTACGGCACCCGCCCCTATCACCACATTATCACCAATGGTTATATCACCTATAATGCAAACGTTCGGGCCAACATCTACATTGTTGCCTATCTGCGGGCAGCGGGTAAAGCTGCCATCGGCCAGTACTTTGTGGCCTATGGTAACACCATTGCGCAATACGCAATTTTCGCCTATCACAGTTTTAAAATTTACTACCAATGCCTGCCCGTGGTAAAATACAAAGTTTTTGCCTACGGTTAGCTTTCGCGGAAGTTCTATACACAGCACCCATTCTACAAAAATACGGTAGAACATAAGGTACGGGAACAGGATGATCTTCAGCAGCATGTAGCGGTTAATGGCATTCACCAGCCGGAACATAAACAGCACCAATCGCCCTTTTATATTGCCCCGGTTGGCTTTCCAATCCTGGAATAAATAAGCGAAAAAGTTCATTTGCCTGGCCCTGTTTAGCTGTTAAAACTCCGTGTTGATAAAGATGAAGTGTTCAAAAGTAAAATTTTTAATTTTAGTATCATTATACTTGCCCCGATAAATGATTTTGCCGAATGAAGGTTGCCTTAATAAACACATCTGATTCGGGCGGGGGTGCCGCCGAAGCCTGTATGCGCTTATTAAATGCCCTGCAATTACAGGGTGTAAAGGCTACGCTGGTAGTTCAGCATAAGAAACGAAACAACGACAGCGTTTACACTATCGAGAAAACCAGGCTCGACAAGGCTCGCAGCAATTTCAACTTTTTTGCTGAGCGCATTCCCTTTATCGCTTTGCAAGCGAGGGACAGGTCGGTACGGTTTGCGTTCTCACCTGCTAATACCGGTACCGATATCAGCCGTGAAGAGGTGATCCAGGATGCCGATATCCTGCACATCCACTGGACTAACTCCGGCTTCCTCTCCACAACGAACCTTAAGAAACTGATAGACCTGGGCAAACCCATCGTGTGGACGCTGCACGATATGTGGCTGTTTACCGGCGGCTGCCACTATGCAGGCACCTGCGATCATTTTAAAAATAAGTGCGGCAATTGCTACTTTCTGCGTAAACCCGGCCCGGATGATATTTCTTTCAGCGGCTGGATCAGGAAAAGCAAAATGCTGGTAAATACCCGTAACATCTCTGTAGTAACCTGCAGCAACTGGCTGGGTGAGGTGGCTAAGGAAAGTTCGCTGCTAAAAGGCGCAAGCATCCAGGCTATTCCCAACCCAATTGATACCGAACTGTTCTCGCCCAAAAACAAAACGGAGGCAAGGCAGAAATGGAATATCTCTCCAACTAAAAAGATCATCCTGTTTGGTGCCGCCAACATTGCCGACAGGCGCAAGGGCCTTACTTATCTGATAGAAGCTCTGCAATACCTAAAGAACTACCCGCGAAGCGAAAATATTGAGGTGGTGATCTTCGGCAAGAACAAACGCTTTGATACCGCTAACTTGCCTTTCCCGGTGCACCAACTGAATGTTATTACCTCGGCAACCGACCTGGTGGAGATCTACAGCATGGCAGATGTATTCCTACTGCCCTCTATTGAAGATAACCTGCCCAATACCATTATGGAAGCCATGGCCTGTGGCACGCCCGTGGTGGCATTTGATACAGGCGGTATCCCGGATATGATAGATCACCAGGTTAACGGCTATTTAGCCGCATTTCAGTCGGCCGCAGACCTGGCTGCTGGTGTAGGTTACGTATTGAACTATGCTGAACCCGAAGCACTTTCCACCGCCGCGCGGGATAAGGTTTTACGCGAGTTTAATAACGGTAAAGTTGCGGGGCAGTACATCAGTTTATATCAGTCGGTTTTAAATAAGGCGAAAGTATGAAGCCCACTCTATCTGTAATTACCGTAGTTTACAACAACGCGCTCGATATTGAACGTACCCTGCTCTCTGTACTCAACCAAACTTACGCGCAGATAGAATATATTGTGGTAGATGGCCTGTCAACCGATGGCACGCTGGATATTATAAAGCAATACCAAAGCCGCATCAGTAAACTCATCAGCGAGAAAGACAAAGGCATTTACGATGCCATGAACAAGGGCCTGGACGCGGCCACCGGTGATTACGTGATCTTTATGAACTCCGGCGACGAATTTTACGCCGCCGATACCGTTGCCAAAGTATTTGCCACTGCAGCAGATGCCGATATTTACTACGGCGAAACCGAAATGGTGAACGAGCAGCGCGAAAGCCTCGGCCAGCGCCGCCATAGAGCACCTGAGCAATTCAACTGGCGTGGCTTTAATTATGGCATGAGCATCAGTCACCAGGCTATCTACATCAAACGCAGCCTTGCCGAACCCTACAACCCGGCCTACCAACTCAGTGCCGATATCGACTGGATCATTCGCGCAGCTAAAAAGGCTAAAAAAATTGTAAAGGTAGATGGATATGTTGCCAAATACCTTGTCGGCGGGATGTCTAAACTAAAGCACCGCCAAAGCCTGATAGAGCGCTTTAACATTATGAAAGCACATTACGGTTTAGTGCCAACCGTGTTTAATCACTTTGTGATAGCAATCAATTTGGGCTGGTACTGGTTGAAGAATAAAAGGACGAATGATTGATAAAACGAGTCGTTACTGAAATCAATTGATCATGCTTATTTGTAATATCACAAACAAAATGTGTATATTTATTAAAAATTAGGTGTATGAGAACTAACATTGATATCAATGATGATTTGATGGCTAAGGCGCAAAGAATCAGCAAGATCAAAACCAAAAAAATGGTAGTAGAAAAAGCATTGCAAGCGTACATAGCATTAGAAAATCAGAAGAAAATTTTAGACTTATGGGGCAAAGTTGAAGTTGACGATGAGGCTTACAGGTAATGAATACTATCTTAGTAGACACTTCTGTATGGATCAATGTTTTTAAAGGTCTGGAAACCAAATCCAGCCTGTTTCTTAAGCACAACAATAACGACTTTATTATTGCAACGTGCCCGGTAATAGTTCAAGAAGTTTTACAGGGGATAGTTTCAGATCAGCAATACACTCACTTAGCTAATTATTTTAGAGCATTAGAACATTTACCTGGTGACCAATACCTTTTAGCAGAAGAATCTGCAAAAATGTATCGAAAGCTAAGAAAACACGGTATTACTGTTAGAAAACCAAATGATTGCCTTATAGCCATGTTCGCTATTAAAAACGACATGGTGTTGTTAGAAGACGACCGGGATTTTAAAATGATTGCCAAGTATACTTCACTTAAATTATTAAACACTAATGACAACCGTGTTTAAACACGCCTTTTAAAGAATTGATAACAACTTCTATATGCTTGCAGACATCTTTTGCAAGTAGTTAACTTTTCTATCGAGGATTATTAATATTTAAATTTCTCTTTAAGGTATTAATGAGCTCCCTACAGTCGGTTGTCTTCGTAAATCAATGTACTGGGGTTTAGAACCAGTAAAAGACAATCTTTTCCTTACTTCTTCTCCCTAAAATACTTATAGATCTTCACGGCCGACATGATGATGAGGCTGAAGAGTATGATACCTACTACGCCGAAGATCCAATTAAGGGTACTTTTCAGCACTACCAGGAAAACGATGGCGAAGAGGATAATGGTAGCCAATTCGTTCCATAAACGGAGTTGGATGGATGTCCATTTGTATATGCCGCCGGCCATTTGCTTCATTATTTTCTGGCAGGTGAAATGGTAGGCTATCAGCCCAAGCACAAAGGTGAGTTTAATGTGCATCCAGGGCAATTTTAGTAGCCCCGGGTTGAGGTACAACATGGTACTGCCGGCCAGTATTACCAGGTACATGCTTGGCGTAGCGATGATCCACCAAAGCTTTTTCTCGATGATCTCAAACTGTTCCGACAGGATAGTACGCGCAGGTTTGGGCTTGTCCTGCGCCTCGCGGTGGTAAATAAACAGGCGTACAATGTAAAACAACCCCGCCATCCAGCAGACTACAAATATAATGTGTATGGCTAAAACGTAACGGTACATGTTTGCCCCCAGCCCCCTGAAGGGGGAGCTTTTAAAATTCTAACTTATGATATGATTCCCTTGACTAACATTCCCTCTTCAGGGGTTAGGGGGCATACTCTTTTATTACCTCAACCGCGTACTTCACGTTATCAAAAGGGATATCGGGCATAATGCCGTGGCCCAGGTTGAAGATGAAACCGTTCTCGCCTTTCATACGATCGAACAGGCGGTAGATGCGTTCTTTTATTACCTTTTTATCGGCATACAAAATATGCGGATCAAGGTTACCCTGCACTGCTACGTTTTGCGGCAGGCGTTTTTTAATATCCAGCAGGTCAACGTTCCAGTCGATAGATACTACATCCGGCTTAGCTTCGGCCATCAACGGCGCAAATACCGAACTGCCTTTGCAAAAAGAGATCACCGGGATATCCTTACGGTTCAGCTTGCTGATGATCTCCACGATGTATCTGTGCGAAAATTCGGTATAATCATCCCACGATAAAGCCTGCGCCCAGCTATCAAAGATCTGTACGGCGTTTACACCGGCTGCTATCTGCAGGTTTAAATAATCTGCCGTAACCGCAGCAATTTTTGATAGTAACTGGTGCGCCATCTCCGGATGGTTATGCAGCATCAGCTTGGTTAGTTTAAAATCTTTTGAAGATCCGCCCTCTACCAGGTAGCTCATTACGGTAAAAGGAGCACCGGCAAAACCTATCAGCGGAATTTTACCGTTTAAGCGCTGCTGAATTACTTTGATGGCATCGGCCACGTATTGCAGCTTATCGCCTACATTGCTTTGCAGGTTATCAATATCAGCCTGCGTACGTACCGGGTTGGCAAACTTAGGGCCAACGCCTTGCGTAAAGCTCAGGTCGCCGCCCATGGCTTCACCCGTAACCAATATATCCGAAAACAGTATCGCCCCATCTATCCCCAACAGGTCAACCGGTAGCATGGTAACATCAGCAGCCAGCTCAGGCGTTTTGCACATTTCCAAAAAAGAGTACTTATTTTTAATTTCCCAGTACTCGGGCATAAAGCGGCCTGCCTGGCGCATCATCCATACCGGCGGGCGTTCTGTAGCTTCTGAAAATGCGGCTTTTATTAATAACGAATCTCTCATAGTATTGAAGAGCCAAGAGATAAGAGTCAAGAACAAAAAATCCCAAAGCAAGCATATTATCTTGTCTCTCGATTCTTATTTCTTGATTCCCTCCCCGCCCTATTTAGTGTTTTTTTAGTTCCTGCTCAACGCGTTGTATCACGTCTTTCATCTTAGCAGTTATATTGTCTGTATGTTTTTCGGTAAGCTGCAAAAAGGCGCGGGCCTTTTCATAATTACCGTTGCGTACGTTTATATTGGCTACATGCACCAGTGCCGCTACGTGGTCGTTTACGTTGCGAAGCGGGTATTGCGCGGCTATTTCGTAATGTTTTTCGGCTTCATCATATTCCCGCTTTTGCAGGCAGATACCACCGTATATAAACTCATAAAAACCGCGCCGCCTTTTGCTGAGCCACTCGGGCCGCACTACTTCCTGTAACAGGCGTTCGGCACCGTTGTAATCTTTATCGTGGAAATGCTTGGCAGCAAGCACAATAGGGCCCTGTTTAAAATAGCCCCATATCAGCAGCACAATAAACATTGCAGCTACGCCGGCCAGCGCGTAAACGCGCATGTACAGTATGATAGCCAACATTACAACAAAAAGACCGGTAACTAATATGCGTGCCCTTTTTGTGAACATGTATTAATGCTGATCTGTAAACTTATAACCTACCCCACGGATGGAGTGAAAATATACCGGGTTTTTAGGATCCGGCTCAAAATACTTACGGAAGGTTAGGATAAAGTTGTCAATAGTACGGGTACTTGGGTACACATCGTAGTTCCAAACGGTTTCCAGGATCTGCTCGCGCGATACTGCCTCGTTGCGGCGCTCTATCAAAAGTTTCAGCAGCATGGTTTCCTTTTTGGTTAAAGGGGTGATACTGCCATCTTCGTTCACCAGCTCAAAAGAGTTAAAGTGGATGGTTTTATCGCCAATTTTGTAGCTGTTAAACTCTTTCAGATCGTCGCCTTTAAGGCTGCGTTTTACCAGGTTGTTTACACGCAGGATCAATTCTTCCAGGTTAAAAGGTTTGGTTAAATAATCATCCGCACCTTTTTTAAGGCCTGAGATTTTATCCTCGTTGGTATTCTTAGCGGTAAGGAACATAATAGGCACCTCAGAGTTTTCCAGGCGAATGGTTTCTGCAACCACAAAGCCATCAATCTCGGGCATCATTACATCCAGTATCACCAGGTTAAAACGTTCCTCTTTAAAAATCTGGAGGGCCTTTTTACCGTTATTTGCTGTAGAAACTTTATAACCTTCCAGCTCAAGGTTTAACTTAATGGCCTCTAACAAATGATCTTCGTCTTCGGCTAATAAAATTCTTTTCTTATTAAGCATGATCTATAATTTAGGTTAATCCAAATACAACTTCAAAAACGCTGCCTGCCGGGCGGTTGTCTTTCACCCTGATGCTGGCCTGATGCTTATCCAGCACCTCTTTTACTATGTACAAACCAAGGCCTGTACCTTTTGTGTTGCGCGTATCCTCGCTGCCCACGCGGTAAAACTTGTCGAAAATACGTGTTTTTTCATCATCAGCTATACCAATACCATGATCGGCCACCTGCAGGTAAATGCGGCCCTCTTTAGAGAACAGCTTTACATCTACCGATTGGCAGGGTTTTGAATACTTTACGGCGTTTTCTACCAGGTTGGTTACTACCGATGTAAGCGCAAACTTATCGCCGGTGATCTCTATCTTAGGTTCAATTTCGGCGTTGATGATCTGCTGGTTGCAATCGCACTTGGTTATCTGCAGGCGGTTTACAATGCTATCTACCAGTACCGAAAGGTTAAACTGCGCCTTAGGGAAGGTGTAAGAGCGGTTATCTATTTTAGATGCCAGCAGCATGTTCTCTACCATATCGTCCAGGCGCTCTACATCCAATAATGATTTATCAATAAAATCGAGGATCTGCGCTTTGGTAAGATCGCGTTTCTGAATGGTTTGCAGCAGGATCTTGATAGATGCCAGCGGCGATTTCAGCTCGTGCGTTACCGAAAGCAGGAAGTTCTTTTTCTGTTCCATCAGCTTACGCTCTTTGTTGATGGATTTATGCAGGTAGTAAGCACCCGTTAAAAATACGATGACAAACATAGAGCCTTCGCCCATGATCATTGCAAAACGGCGGGGCTGCAAATGCACCAGCATGTACCCCCACCACATCAGTTCCGCAATAGCGTAAATGAGGATGGCATAAAAAATAACGAGTGATCTTTTCATAATAGCAATGCGTGGTAAGCGGTTAGTGGTGAATAGTTAAAAAACTGCACACTATTAACCACAAACTATCCGTGATTAAATACAATATCAAGACTATCAAATATAGCTGTTTTTGTTGTTTCTAAATCAGCCAATGTATGGGCGGCTGATATAAAGCCAACTTCGTAGCCCGACGGACCAAAATAAATGCCCCTGTTGATCAGTTCGCGGTGCATGGCTTTAAATTTAAGCATGCTTTCCGGGTCAATCTGTTCTGCCTTTGTAATGCTTTCCTGGCTTGTAAAAGCAAACCAAAAGATAGACCCTATAGTAAATACCTTTACCCCGTAACCACGTTCGGCAACAAAAGCTTCAATGGCCTGCACAAAGCCGGTGGTTTTGGCATGCAGCTCATCATAAAAACCAGGCTTCAGCAATTCGCTTAACTGCGCAATACCGGCCGCCATAGCAACCGGGTTACCCGATAAAGTGCCCGCCTGGTAAACCGAACCTACCGGCGAAATGTGATCCATCACCTCTGCCGAAGCACCGTAAGCGCCAACAGGTAAACCGCCGCCGATAATTTTACCGTAAGTGATTATATCCGGCTGGATACCGTAATATGCTGCAGCCCCCTCGAAACCTATACGGAAGCCCGAGATCACTTCATCAAAAATGAGCATAGTGCCGTTTTCGTTACATATCTGGCGCAGGTATTCTAAATATTCTTTTGTTTGTAACAACAGGCCGTTATTAGCAGGAACAGGCTCTATAATAACCGCGGCTATCTGCCCTTTAAACTCTTCAAAAGCCTCCTGCAGGGCTTGTTTATCATCAAGCGACACTACAATGGTTTCATCGGCAAAAGCTTTTGGTACGCCTGCTGATGAGGTTTCGCCAAAGGTTACCAGGCCCGAGCCTGCTTTTACCAGCAAGCTATCTGAGTGCCCGTGGTAGCAGCCCTCGAACTTTAAAATTTTATCGCGTTTGGTGTAACCCCTTGCCAGCCTGATGGCCGACATAACCGCCTCGGTACCCGAGCTTACAAACCGGATCTTTTGGATATATTTATTATTGCCCAGGATGAGTTCTGCCAGTTCGTTCTCCAACGCAGTTGGTGCCCCGAACGACATCCCCTTTTGCATCACTTCCATCACCTTCTCGCGAACCGATGCATGGTTATGGCCCAGGATAAGTGGCCCCCATGAGCAGCAAAAATCTATAAACTTGTTGCCATCAGCATCCCATACATGGCTGCCATCGCCTTTATCAATAAAAAGCGGTGTACCGTAAACAGATTTAAACGCCCGCACCGGTGAGTTTACCCCACCCGGAAAATAGGTTTTTGCTTTTTCGTACAATTCTGCAGATTTGGTTCTGCTTATATCGGGTGTTTGCATTTTGTTTTCTTCTTCCAGTTTGTCATTGCGAGCGATAGCGCGGCAATCTCGTAGTATGCTTAGCTATTATGCATTGGCGACGAGATTGCTTCGTCGTTCCTCCTCGCAATGACATATTAATTAGGGATTACCTAATCTCTTATATCTCGTCTTTAATCTCTAACTAAAGCCACTTGTTCAACAAAACTTCTTTAGCATGATAGGTTAAAATAGCGGTTGCGCCTGCCCTGCGGATGCTGGTAAGCACCTCGGTAATGGCGCGCTGCTCGTTTAACCAGCCGTTTTGTATAGCGGCTTTTATCATGGCGTATTCGCCGCTTACGTTGTAGGCGGCAACAGGTAGCTCGGTATTATCTTTTATCAGCTTTATTACATCCAGGTAAGGCAAAGCCGGTTTCACCATCAGAAAATCGGCACCTTCCAGCTCATCCAGGTTAGCTTCTATCAAAGCTTCGCGCTGGTTGGCAGGGTTCATCTGGTAGGTTTTTTTATCGCCGAATTTAGGAGCCGAATTTAAAGCATCCCTAAACGGACCATAGAATGCACTGGCGTATTTGGCCGAGTAAGACATGATAGATACATTGGTAAAACCGCCATCATCCAGCGTTTTGCGGATGTAGCCAACGCGGCCGTCCATCATATCGCTCGGGGCAATAATATCTGCACCGCTGCGGGCATGGGCCAGAGCCATTTTGCCTAAAACTTCCAGTGTTTCATCGTTCAGAATCTCTCCATTCTCTACAATGCCATCATGGCCATCGCTGCTATAAGGGTCCATAGCTACATCCGTAATTACGCAAGCCTCGGGGAACTCTTTTTTTACGGCACGGATGGCACGCAGGTAAAGGCTTTCCTCGCGGTAGCTTTCGGTAGCGTACTTATCCTTAAAATCATCATGAATATTAGGGAACAGATCGAATGATTTCAGCCCCAGGTTCATGCAGCTTTCTACTTCGCGCAGCAGGTTATCTACCGAGTAGCGGTAAATGCCGGGCATAGATGCCACTTCTGATTTATGGTTATCGCCTTCCACTATAAAAAGCGGAAAAATGAGATTAGCCGCACTTACATACGTTTCCTGCACCATCTGGCGAATAACTTCTGTTTTGCGGTTTCTTCTTGGTCGTTGTAGCATACACTTTAGTCCATAGACCATGGTCGATAGTCCATAGTCAATTCTTTAATTATAAAAGCGGCCATTCTTTTCGCCTATGGACTATCGACCATAGACTATGGACCGCCTTATATTCCAAACACTGCCTCAGCTAAGCCGATCTCGTCTGGTGAGAATGGGAGGGTATATTTTACGCCCATCTCGTCAAACTTTTTACCGGTTGATTTGCCTATGGCTATTATTTTCTGCTGCGGCTCCAGCAGGTTATCTATAAAATAGGCCTCTACGTTGCTCGGGCTTGTAAATACCAGTATATCGGCACCGGTTGGCTCTACGTTCTCTTCCAGCACGGTTTCGTAAACAGGCAGATCAATCACTTTTGTTTCTGCCGACAAGCCCAGTTGGATGCTCCTCATCGGGTTATCCGCACCGGGGAACAAGATGGCCGAGCCGTTTGCTACTGCTGCAAAGTCTGCAGCTACATCGGCAGTATCGGTACTTTCGCCAACAAAATCGGCAAAGTGGCCATTCTTGCGCAGCATATCTTCAGAACCGGTACCCATTACGCCAAACTTTACCTTTTTAGGGAAAGCCGGTTTCAGCTGAAAGAAGTACTCAACTGCATTTTTGCTGCTGAAGAATACCCAATCAATATTCCTTAAAATGTAACTATCAAATTTAGTGATCACCGGAACGGTACGGATAAGCGAGCGTGCCTCTATCTCTATCTTGTTTTTCTCCAGTGCGCGGCGGAAATAGCTGCCTGCAGAAATATCGCGGGAGATAAATACCTTTAGCGGGAATTTTCTGTCTTTAGCAAATTTCGCTACAATCTTTTCGGGCAGGCCTTCCAATGTATCGGTTTCTATATAGTACCTGTCTGGGAAACCTTCGCCATCTTCGGCTTTGCTGGTGAAAACCTGGTATTTATCATCGTCCTTACGGCAATAAACGCCAAGTGGTAAATGGCAGCCGCCACCGAATAATTTCAGCACGGTCCGCTCCACGGCCAGCTCCTGGGCCACATGCGGGTGGTTAAGATCCTGCAGGGCTTCGTACAGTATATGGTCGCGTTCGCGGATCTGGATAGCCAGTACGCCCTGTGCGGGCGCCGGGATAAACTCGGTTGGGCCAAGTTCTTCTACATGAAACTCATCCAGGTTGATGCCTAAACGGCTTACACCTGCTTTTGCCAGCATAATTGCATCGTACTTTTCGTCGCGCAGTTTACCTATGCGGGTGGGCACGTTGCCGCGCAGGTCTTTTATCTCCAGATCGGGCCGAACAGCCAGTAGCTGCGCCTTGCGCCGGTTAGATGATGTACCAATGAGGCCACCAAACTTTACCGATAATTTTTGGCGAACATCTACGCAATCTTTCAAGATCAACAACAGTTCAGCCGGGTCTTCCCGTTCTGAAACTGCTGCGATAATGAGTCCCGGAGGATTTTCGGTAGGTAAATCTTTATGCGAATGCACCGCAAGATCTATAGTACCTGCCAGTAGTTCTTCTTCAAGTTCTTTGGTAAAAAACCCTTTACCTTCCAGCTTATCAAAGCTGAGGTTGAGGATTCGGTCGCCCTGAGTTTTTATAATCTTAAGTTCTGCGGATATGTGTATTGCTTCCAGACTGTCTTTTACAAAATTGGCCTGCCATAAAGCTAATTCGCTGCCACGCGTTCCTATTATTATTTTTCTGTCCAAAGGGGTAATGATTTTTCTTGCAAATTTAATTTTTTATGGCGATGATAAGGAACGCCAATTGAATGAATTGCAACAAAATGACCTAAATAGGGATAATAATACAAATTGATGGTAGAAATATTCGCTGCCGCGGGTTTAGCGCAGCGTAACTCGTGGTGCAACATGGCTAAAGCTTCCAGCTTTAGCCGCAATTAATTAACTTACGCCTTAAATGAGTAGTAACTATAAATTCCGCAATCAGGAGTGCCTGTATTTTGTAACTTTTACCGTGGTTAAATGGATAGATGTATTTACCCGAAGGGAATATAAAGACATACTGGTTGACAGCTTTAATTATTGCATCAAAAATAAAGGACTGGAAATTTATGCCTGGGTGATTATGAGTAACCACGTGCATCTCATCATCGGTACAACTCATAAGCCGATGCAGGATATCCTACGGGACATTAAACGCCATACCTCTAAACAGTTAATAAAAGCTATCACTGAAAACATACAGGAAAGCAGGAAGGATTGGCTGATATGGTTCTTTGAGCGGGAAAGCAAATTAAACCCTAATAACGAGTATGTTCAGTTTTGGCAGCAAGGCAGCCACCCCATAGAACTTTGGAGTAATGCTATAGATCAGAAACTTGATTATTTACATAATAACCCTGTTACGGCAGGTTGGGTTGATGAGCCGGAACATTATCTCTATAGCAGCGCAAGGGATTATGCAGGCGGAAAAGGGTTCATTAATGTTTTATTTTTAATTTAAGCTGTAAGCTTAAATTGTGTATACCACGAGTTATGCTGTCGCTAAACCCGCGGTGGCGATCGTTATAGTATTCAGTTACTATTGATCAATATATCCTTCGCCATGATCATGGGTACGCTGATATATTTCTTTTCCATATAGTTGATCACCTTTTCGAGGATCTCGCGTGATTCTTTATCCATCCCCTGCACTTCTTCGGCAAAAACAAGGTTTACGGCGTTATTGCGAATCTCTTTAATCTTCTCAGGCACCTGGCGCATGGCAAGCTCTATTTTGCGTTGCTTCAGCATTACCAAAAACTCGTTGATGTTCTGCTCAATAATCACTTCGGCCTGGGCAAGTTCCTGGTAGCGTTCCTGCAGGTTCTTTTTGGCAACCTCGTTAAGGGAATGTACCTCTATAAAGTTAACTTCAAATTGCTCCAGTACTTCCGGTGCAGTATCGTTTGGTATAGCCAGATCCACAATGGTTTTGCGGCCTGTTTCGCCATTCAGTAATGATGCGTAAAGTTCAGCGGTAATAATAGGTTCAACTGCAGATGTACAGGTGATGATAGCATCAAACCCTTTTTTATAGTTCTTCAACTCATCCAGCTCAAAAGCTTCGCCGTTAAGGTCGGCTGCTAATTGCTGTGCTTTTGAAAGCGTACGGTTAAAAACCGAGAAATTACTGAATTTATGTTTTTGCAAATATTTAGTAATGTTACTGTTGGTTTCGCCGGCACCAATAATAAGCACACGTGCGTTGCTGCAAAGTTTCAGATCCTTTAACTTACGGTACGCTAACGACACTACCGAAATTGGATTTTTAGAAATATTGGTGTGGGTGTAAACTTCTTTGGCGGTTTTAACTACGCAATCCATTATCACACGCAGGCAATCACCAGTAAGGCCGGCTTCTTTAGCGCTTTCGTAAGCTTTGCGCAACTGAGCTAAAATTTCCTTTTCGCCAACTATTAAGCTTTCTAATGAACAAGAGGTACGCAGCAGATGCTCCATTGCGGCATGGCCTTCATAAATAGAGGCAGCATCTAAAAAGGTATCCATAGAGTGGCTGCAAAGGCCAATCTCCATAGCGTCAATAAACTGGTGGGCAAATTCCCTGTCAACCATGTGCGTGGTCGACAAAATAAATTCTACACGGTTACACGTTGCCAGGTAAAAAATTTCGTTTATACCAAAACGTGCTTTAACTTCATGAAGTTTCTCAGTAAGGTCTTCCTGGCATATTACCAACTTCCCCAAATCCTTCAGCTCAATCTGTTTATGTGTAAAAGCTATTACCTTTAGATACTTCAAAGCAGTTTTTATTTTGACCCAACAAAAATAGCATACCGGGGGGGATGCAATGTCAAGGCTTTGTCAAACAGAGGTATTTAGAATGTTTATAAATTAGGTAAAATTGACAATTTTATCCATCCTATTTGGTAAAGATTTCGTTTTTCAAAATAAGTAAGCTATCAATAATGCAATTGTCAAAAAAAATCAGCCTGATAATTTTGGTGACGGGGTATTTACTTGCGGGAGCCAACCACTTTCGCAGCCCGGCATCATATATCCATATTATCCCTACATATTTACCCTATCCGGCTATTTTAAATGTGCTTTCCGGGCTTTTTGAAATTGCTTTTGCCCTGCTGCTGATATCGCCCAAAACCCGCAAACTTGGCGCCTATGGCATTATGTTAATGCTCATTGCTTTTTTACCCGTACATATTCAAATGGTAATAGATGCGCCGTTAAAGTTAGGCACCTTAATCGTTACTCCTCTTATCGCCTGGATGAGGCTGATCGTACTACAACCCTTGCTTATTTTGTGGGCCTGGTGGCATAGGAGTAGTATCAAGTAGTTAGTATAAAGTAGCAAGTATTTTGCATAAGGATAATAGTATTTCCATTACTACACTTAAACGGTAGAAGTACTTAAGATATTAAACCAGTTTGCAAACTCCAGGTACTTGATACCTGATACTAACTACTTGATACTATACTTAACTAATCCCAAACATTCCTGCCCAAACACGGTTTACCAAAACATATGGATCTGCAAAGTATTGAACTGCGTAAACTGGATGTACAGGATTACCAGGAGCTGAAGAAATCGATGAAGTCGGCCTACATGGATATGGATGAAGATTACTGGGACGCCGCATCTATTAAAAAGCTGATAAAACTATTCCCCGAGGGGCAAATTTGTGTTACTGTTAACGATATGGTTGTAGGCTGTGCCCTATCTATTATTGTTGACTACAGCAAGTTTGGCGATACCCATACCTACAAACAAATTACCGGCGACAGTTCCTTTAAAACCCATACCGAAAAAGGCGATGTGCTTTATGGTATTGATATTTTTGTGCACCCTAAATACCGTGGCCTGCGCCTTGCCCGCCGCTTATATGACGCCCGTAAGGCCCTTTGCGAAAACCTGAATTTAAAAAGCATTATTGCCGGCGGCCGCATCCCCAACTATCAAAAATTTCAGAACGACCTTACGCCAAAGCAGTATATTGATAAGGTAAAATATAAAGAGATTTACGACCCTACGCTGTCGTTCCAGCTTTCTAATGATTTCCACGTGCGTAAGATATTGCGTAATTACCTGCCGGAGGATAGCCGCTCCAAAGGATTTGCCACACTCATTGAGTGGAACAACGTGTACTTTGAGGAAGAAACCAAATCTATGAATCATAAAACTGTGGTGCGCATTGGTTTGGTGCAATGGCAAATGCGATCGTACAACAACATTAGCGAGCTGCTGAAACACGCCGAGTATTTTATTGATGCGGTGAGCGATTACCAGTCGGATTTTATCTTGTTCCCCGAGCTGTTTAACACCCCGCTAATGGCCGAGTACAACCATTTGGATGCGGCCAAAGCCATGCGCGAGCTGGCCCAGTTCACTCAGCCTATAGTTGATGCTTTCTCTAAATTTGCAGTATCGTACAACGTAAATATTATTGCAGGCAGCATGCCGGTAATTAAGGAAGATTCGTTGTATAATGTATCTTATCTCTTCCGCCGCAACGGCAGCATGGAAGAATCGGTGAAGATCCACCCCACCCCATCAGAAATTAATTCCTGGGGGATGCGCGGCGGTAACGACGTGCGGGTTTTTGATACCGATGCCGGTAAAATAGGCATCCTGATTTGCTATGATGTGGAGTTCCCGGAGTTATCGCGAATTTTGGCCAGTCAGGATATGCAAATCCTGTTTGTACCTTTTTTAACCGATACCCAGAACGGCTATAACCGGGTAAAGTTTTGCGCACAGGCCCGTGCGGTAGAGAATGAATGTTATGTAGCCATAGCCGGCTGCGTAGGCAATCTGCCCAACGTAAACAACATGGATATTAGCTACGCGCAATCGGCGGTGTTTACGCCATCAGATTTCGGCTTCCCTACCAATGGCATCCAATCAGAAGCAACGCCCAACAGCGAGATGATCGTAATTGCAGATGTGGATATCTCTGTGTTAAGCGCCCTGCATGAGTACGGCAGCGTGCAAAATTTAAAGGACAGGAGAACGGACCTGTACGGGATAATGTATAACGGGAAAAAGATATAAGGTTATTATTGTGCTGTAGGCAGGCGTTATCCTAATCAACATATCATATCCCCCTTTACCCGAAATATTGTTAGTTTTGGATCAATGATCGTTAAACAATACTATTCTGTCTCCGGCGCTAAAGGCAGGGGAATGACGGCCGATATCACCTTTGATACTTTAACCCCTTATGCACCGCTGGTGATCTTCGCCCACGGCATCCGGGGGTTTAAGGATTGGGGTGCTCACGACTTGGTTGCCCGGTATTTTGCTGAGAATGGTTTCCGTTTTTTAAAGTTCAATTTCTCGCACAATGGCACCACGGCCGATAAACCAACCGAGTTTGCCGACCTGATGGCCTTTGGCGAAAACACCTTTTCTTTCGAACTGGATGATCTTAAATCCATCATAGATTTTGCCTGTGGCGGTTCGGCTATCCCTGCTGTAAACAGTGTATACCTCATTGGCCACAGTATGGGCGGCGGTATCAGCATCATTAAAACTGCCGAAGATCCGCGCATTAAAAAGCTGGTTACCATGGCTTCCATCTCCAGCTTTTATAACCTTTGGCCAAAACAGGCTGAAGAGCAATGGAAACTGCAGGGTGTAATGTATCTTAAAAATGCACGCACCGGTCAAGATATGCCCTACAAGGCCACACTACTGTATGATCTGGAAGAGAACCCTGCCCGCCTCAATATCCAAAACAAGGCAGCGCAGATTACACAGCCATGGCTGATAGTTCATGGTGATAAAGACACCAGCGTGCCGCTAAGCCATGCCGAAGAGCTGCTGATGGCAAACCCAAAGGCTGAACTGGTGGTTATACCGGGAGCAGATCATACCTTTAATGCCACGCATCCTTACCTGGCTAACATCCTTCCTGCCATGCTATTGCAATTTTGTGATGCAAGTATTGAATTTTTGACGAAATAAGTCAGCTTGATTAAATCCTCAGCAAAATTTTAGCGTTAATTGTAAATTATTAGCAACATCATTACAATTAGCCCCATGAGTATAGCACGGTCGCGCAAAGAAGGACGCAAGTATATCAACACCATCCCTACCGATGCGGCGGGGTTGAACAAGATGCCCTCAATCCTGAAGGAATATATCAACAACAAAGCAGAGAACACCCCAAAAATTCAATTGGGCCCGTTTACAACGGATACTTCCGTGTACCTTGATCCACCGGTGAGCGGCCTGCGTGTTACCTGGGTGGGGCATTCCAGTCTGTTGATAGAAATTGATGGCATCCGTATCCTTACCGACCCGGTTTGGAGCCAGCGGGTATCTTTTACACAGGCTATCGGCCCAAAAAGATTTTTTCAGCCGCCAATAGCTTTACAGGATTTGCCTAAGATAGATGTGATCATCTCCTCGCACGACCATTACGACCACCTGGATAAAGACACCATCAAATTCTTTGCGAAAACCGAAACGCCGTTTATCTGCTCAATGGGTGTAGCCGGTTACCTGGAAACCTGGGGCGTGCCTAAATTGAACATCCACGAGGTGGATTGGGGCGATAGCGTGATGATGGGCAACTGCACTATTACAGCCGCACCTGCAAGGCATTTTTCGGGCCGGGGTATGTTTAACCGCGATGAAACGCTGTGGTCATCCTTTGTAATTAAAGGGCCGGTGCATAATATTTATTTCGGTGCCGATTCGGGTTACTCGCCGGATTTTGCCGCCATTGGCGAAACGTTCGGCCCGTTTGATTTGACCATGCTGGAAATTGGTGCTTATGGCCAGTACTGGGCAGACATACACATGGGGCCTGATAATGCGTCCAACGCGCATCTCGACCTCAAAGGCAATATCATGATGCCTATTCACTGGGGCACATTTAACCTGGCTCCCCACGCCTGGTACGAACCCGCAGAAAGACTGGTTAAGTTTGGGAAAGACAAAAATATTAAGTTATTTTTACCAGAGCCCGGCAAACCTACCGAAGTAAGCGGCCCCCTTAATACCGAATGGTGGAAACGTTATATGAGTTAGGTTGAGGTGAGGCTTTCGAGCGATACAAATATATAAACCTAAATAACCCACATAATGAACCCATTTAAATTAGCCTGCAGCGCTATGGCATTGTTATTCTGCACCGGTATTACCCTGGCACAAAGCGTTATCCCGCTATGGGAAAAAGGTGCGCCGGGTTTTGAGAACCGCCGTAACGAACCCGAACAGGCTAAAGATTACTGGGTAAAAAATATCCATAACCCATCGCTAACCGTTTACGCGCCCCCTGCTGATAAGGTTAATGGCGCGGCCGTAGTAATTTGCCCGGGCGGCGGGCACCGCCTGCTGGTTTACAATGCCGAGGGTGTTGCACCTGCCAAATTCTATAACAGCTTAGGTATTACCGTTTTTATTTTAAAATACCGCTTAGGCCGGGATACCTTGTCGCCTTACAAAATTGAGGTGCATGCCAAGCAGGATGCCTACCGGGCCATGCGCATAGTACGCAGCCGCGCAGCAGAATGGAATATTGATACCGCAAGAATTGGCATGATGGGCTTCTCCGCAGGCGGCGAGGTGGTTGATATGATTGCCTTTACCAATGGCAAAGGCAACCCCAAAGCGACTGACCCGATTGACCGCGCCAACGCCAAGCCCAACTTTATAGTGCAGGTGTACCCTGGTCCGTCTTATGTGCCGGAGAAGATTGGCGCCGATGCTCCGCCGGCATTTTTGGTGGCGGCTAATGATGATGCCTGCTGCTCGTTACCTTTAATACAATTACTGCAACGCTACCGCGAAGCCAAGGTACCGGTAGAGCTGCATATGTACGCCCGCGGCGACCATGCTTTTAATATGGGCACCAACCGCAAGCTAAAATCTATCAACAACTGGCCCCAGCGCCTGGCCGACTGGCTGGAAGACAGCCACATTCTGCAACCCGAAAAGGACTTAAAAAAGGTAATGCATTAAGGTTGTAAAGGTTATAAATGTTGATTTGTAACGCCCGGTCAAGTGTCCACACTTGACTGTAATAAATTGCAAGCGTCCACACTTATGTCTACTGGTCTAAGTTTAGCGCAGCGCAACTTAGACCCTATAATGTATTAAGCTTTCAGCTTAATACAAAGTATGATTTCATAAAACCTTTCGCCCGGTTAAGCTGAAAGCTTAAGTTATTTTAGGTCGAAGTTATAAACTTCGACCAGTGAAAGCAGAAACCCCTTTACCCCCCTACTCTGCCTTAATACTTTTAACCGGATTGATCACTGCCGCCTTAAATGCCTGCATGCTCACCGTAGATACGGCAATGATGATGGCAAAAGCACCGGCAATTCCAAAGCTTAGCCAGCTGATATCAATGCGGTAGGCAAAGCTTTGCAGCCACTCGTTCATGGCGTACCAGCCAATGGGTGTTGCAATAACAATAGATACAATTACCAGCACCACAAACTCGCGGGTGAGCAGGCTAATGATACTACTTACGCTCGCACCCAAAACCTTACGGATACCTATTTCTTTAGAACGGCTTTCGGCCATATATGCCGCCAGCCCAAATAAGCCAAGGCAGGAGATAATGATAGTTAGCCCCGCAAATACAGCCGCCAGCGTACCTGTGCGTACGCCATCCTTAAACTTTTCGTTATAAGCCGCATCTACAAAGCGGTACTGGAAAGGGTATGATGGATTATATTTCTTAAAAATTCGCCCGGCTATTTGCAAGTTCCTGGCCGTAGTGTTTTTAGTGTTAAACCTAAAATTCACCGTATTATACCACCACTTTTTAGAACCGAAAACCAACATAGGGCCAACGGGCTGGTAAGGCGAACCAATAATAAAGTTTTTTATCACACCAACAATGGTAATAGGCTTGCCGCCATAAAATATGCTTTGCCCAATAGGGTCTTTAAATCCAATTGCTTTTACAGCAGCCTCGTTTATAACCACTGCGGTACTGTCTGATGGGTATTTATTAAAATCAATATCACGGCCTCTAATGAGTTTTAGTCCCGCGGTTTTAACAAAATCGCCGGTTGTAGCAAACTGGCTAAAGCTGATCTGCTTTTGGTTGGGGTCCATATCGCCCCATTGGATGCCGCTGGTGCTACTGCCATCTACGGTTACCGATAGGCTGGTTTTGCAAACCGCAGTTACCGCGCCGCTGTTAAGCAGTTCATTTTTAAGGGGTTCGTAATTCTTCTTTAAGTCGCCGTTTAGCGGGTGTTCTACCAGGTAAGCCTGTGCGTAACCGTTGTCGCGCTGCTGCACGTAGGTGATCTGGTTATAAATAATAATGGTGCATACAATAAGCACTATGGCAATAGTGAACTGAAAAATCACCAGTAGCTTGCGGGGGGACACCGTAGAATTTTTCCTTTCAAATGCGCCCTTAAGCACCTTAACCGGGCGGAAGGCCGATAAAAAGAAAGCAGGGTAGCTGCCGGCCAGCAGCCCAGTAATTAAAATAAACGCGGCAATGCCCAGCCACAGCGTTGGGCTGTTGTAAACTATCACCAGGTTCTCATCTATTAACTGGTTAAATGCCGGCAGGCACAACTGTGTAAGCACAAGCGAAAGCCCACCCGCAATAGCGGCAATCAATATAGATTCTATCAAAAACTGCTTAATAAGCGCCATACGGTTCGCCCCAATAACCTTACGCACACCCACTTCTTTAGCCCGTTTTTCGCTGCGGGCAGTGCTCATATTCATAAAATTGATACAGGCAATCAGTAGGATAAGGCAGGCAATCACCAGCATCAGGTGTACCGTACCTATTTTCCCACCGGCTTCTTTGCCGTTTTCAAAATTAGCATGCAGGCGCCATTTGCTTATAGGGTGTAAAAACAGCTCCTCGCCTAAAGTAGCGTCGTGCTGTATTATAAGGTTCTTAATCTTAGCATTAAACTTTTCTAAATTGGTGCCGGGCGCTAACTGCAGGTAAGTGTTATAGCTGTTCGTGTTCCACATTTGTTCCTGCCCTTTCAGGTACTGTAAACCGGTTATCGATACCAGGTACTCAAACTCAAACTGCGTGTTATTCGGCAGGTCCTTCATTACCGCGGTAACCTTGTAGCTTTTGTCGTTATCAATCTTCACAATTTTGTTAATGGGGTTGGTATCGCCAAAAATTTTGCGGGCCAGCTTTTGGGTAAGTACAATGCTGCTGTTATCATCCAGCGCGTGGGTAGCGCTTCCTTCCAGCAGCGGGAAGCTGAACATGGTTAAAAATGGCTTATCAACATCAAGCCCGGTGGCGGTTATGGCCTTTTCATCATAGTTAAACAGGCGCTCGGTTGGCCAGTAAACGCGGGTAAAGGCTTTTACCTCGGGGAACTGCTGCTGCATGGCCGGGGCAGCGGCAGCGGTGGTAACATCCCAGCAGCCAACAGGTGTGTTGCCGCTGCGTACCGACCGGTTCCAGAGTTTATAAAGCGTTGTTTTGTTCGCATGGAACTGATCATAACTATACTCATTTTGCACCCAGGCAAAAATCAATAAGGCACCGGCCATACCGATAGTAAGGCCCACAATATTGATCATAGAAAAGGCTTTGTTCTTCCACAGGCTTCTCCAGGCAGTTTTGAAGTAATTTTTGATCATAACGCTTTAATTTATACCTAATGCGCTATAAAATTATGCCATCATCATAATCAACACAAAATCAAATACTTATACTAAATAAACAACCTAAAGGTGTTCGGTTACGAACAGTTACTGTACGGATGTGCATTGACAAAGCTGTACCTTATGGGCGTTGCCTGCGGCCCGGGCTGTACGCTCATACGCACATAAGGCATTATGCGCGAGGCTGGTATCCGCTGCCATCCTAAAGCGGGGATGGCTTGTATTGTTTACGTACGAAGCATCTATTCGGCGATATGCATAGTTGTCGATTAGCATGTCTTACTATAGATCCTTCCTTCGTCAGGATGACAAAAGATAAAATAACCTTTGTCATGCTAAGGAACGAAGCATCTAATAGTCGGTAAGTTTACTGTACACAAAATGCTTTCTTCATCAGGATGATTTTTTTTAAATAAATTTGCAAACAAACTTGCTTAGTGTTAACTTTACACTAAGTTTAAAAAACGAAATAACAAGTCTTCTCATAATTTAGGTTTATAATTGGTTAGTAAAGGCCCCTGCCCATCAGGGGCTTTACTTTTTATAAGCGTTTTGGTAATTATTACCCTTGTTATTTCAACAGAATTTTTCATCCCGCAACCATCCGCGTCTTATTACTTCAACAGGTGGCTGCCCAATCCCGTTATCAGTATGACAACTTTTGAAATATTAGGTTACGTAGCTACATTTTTTACAACCGGTGCTTATGTGCCTCAGGCATACAAGATCATCAAAACAAAATCTATCCAAAGCCCTCTCGGTACCCATCTACACTATGATTGTTAAGTGAGGACACTTACAATTTACTACAATCAAGTGTGGACACTTGGCTGTGCGCAGGGAAATTTCCCTAAACGCAAAACAGGCCCGGATCTTTCAATCCGGGCCTGTTATAATATGCTTTTTACAGCAGGTAATTATTTTACGCGTTCCACATATTCGCCGGTACGGGTATCAACTTTAACCCTGTCGCCTTGGTTTACAAAAAGCGGAACCCTTATTTCTACGCCATTTTCGGTGGTTGCCATTTTCAATGCACCAGAAGAGGTATCGCCTTTAACGGCAGGCTCGGTGTAAGTAATTTCTAACTCCACAAAATTTGGTGCGGTTGCCATTATCGGCTCTTCGCTTTCAAAAGAAACAATAACGCTCATTCCTTCTTTAAGGAATTTAACAGCCGGGCCAAATAGTGCCTTAGGGATGTTATGCTGATCGAAGGTGGTGTTATCCATAATCACCATGTAATCGCCTTCTTCGTACAGGTATTGGAAATCGTTAGTTTCTACGCGGCAAATTTCTACCTGCTCATCTGTTGCCAAACGGGCTTCTACAATTTTGCCGGTTTTAATGTTCCTGAATTTATCTAAATAAAACGCGCCGCCCTTACCCGGGGTACGGTGCAGCACTTCGGTAACTGTTACCAGTTCGCCATTATAACGTAAAATATTGCCTACTTTAATTTCAGATGCCTTTGCCATGTGAATACAATTGTAATTTTTTGCCTGCGAAGATAGATTAAAGTTATGGTAAACCTAATCATATAAACCAGTTACATTTTATAAAAAATCAAAAAAGACGCAAATGCCACATTTTAAATACCCCTAAACCTGCTTCAGAATAAAATAAGTGTAAACCTATCACAGGATTATTAATCATAAGTATAAATCTTTTTCAGGACGATACAGTGTTCAAGGTGTTCAAAAGTGTTCAAGGTGTTCAACCCTCAGAAAAATGAACACCTGTTTTTACCCGTTTTGAACACTCGCTTTTAGCACAGGCAAATCATCCAACAGTAAAATAGCACCTGCAAACAACATTAATTAAAACGTATTGCTAACTTAACCGTTATTAAAATAAGATTAGGAGATAAACCAATGGCAAACTTTCAGGATATCATAGCATCAGAAAAACCGGTATTAATTGATTTTTCGGCAGAGTGGTGCGGCCCATGTAAAATGATGCCGCCTATTTTAAAACAGGTAAAGGATGCCGTTGGCGATAAGGTAACCATCCTGAAGATAGATATTGATAAAAACCCCGAAGCCGCTAATGCCTACAATGTGCAAAGCGTACCCACACTGATGATCTTTCAGAACGGGCAAAGCAAATGGCGCCAAAGCGGTGTAATGCAGGCCAGCCAGCTGATGCAGGTTATTCAGCAGTATTTATAAGCTGCTTACAAATAGCTTAGCCACCACTGGCTGTGGGTTTTCTTGTAATTTAAAAACCAGCGGCAAGGGTAATATAGCGTTAAAATAATGCCCAGCCATAGCAGGTAAACTACGCCAAGCGAAAAACCCATCCCCGGCGGCACAAACAAAAAGGGCACATTGGGGGTTATGATCTGCGAGGTTTTAAAGCCTTGTGCAAAAAACACCACCACCGTTAACAGCCTGATGAGGTAAAAGTGCAGCACGTAGTAAAAGAAAGGCACTCCACCATAAACTTTAAAAAAAGCGGCCAGTTTCCCCCTGGCATTTTCTGTAACTGCAAGCACAAACAACCCTACTGATAAAGTAAGGCAGCAATACATCAGCGATGGCGGGTACTTGCTGACGTTTAAGAACGACATCAGGGTGAATATATGGTTCTTCTGCACACTCCATGGTGCAGGGTCGCCATAGGCATTTAATAATCGTAGTAAAATAAAAGCACTAAATAACCCAACTGCGCTAAACAGCAGGAACGCCCTGCGGCTTTCAGGCTTACTGTCTGCCCGGTACAGTGTGCCAAAGGTATAGCCCAGCATCATTACGCCCGTCCACGGCAGGATGGCATACAGATCGAACACCACGTGGTTTGCATCTAAGAAGAATAGGGAGCCGCGGGCGGTAAAAAAGATCTTCATCAGTACATCTTCGGTACTTTCGGGCGGGAGTTTTAATAAGGTGAGCAAATCATGCCCGACAACCAGTAACAACCCGATAATACCTACAATCCGCACAGGCAGCCATACCACTGCGCCCAGTATGATCATGCTGACACCGATAGCCCAGATAACCTGCAGCGCTATGCCGTTATAAAGCGGGTTTAGTGATAATGCCAGTGTAATAAGCACCACCTCTACCACAACCAGCCACAGCCCGCGTTTAATTAAAAAACTGCTGAATTGTGCTTTGGTGCGGCGTGTGCCTGCAAGGTAAGCAGAAAGCCCGCTAAGGAATACGAACGTAGGCGCGCAGAAATGTGTTATCCAACGGGTAAAAAACAACGTTGGGTAAGTTGTTTTCATGTCGGTAGCATCATAGCTGGTTGCCCCGATATGAAAAAACTCACGCGTATGGTCTATCGCCATAATAAGCATAATAACGCCACGAAGGATATCAATAGATTGGATCCTGTTTTTGGCAAGCGGGGCCGCAGTCATAATATTGGTTATTAAGGTTTTGGTCCTCAATATAACAATTACTACTGAATAAATTACGCGGCTCTACCCTACTTTTCTTCAGCCGTAGGCGCTTCATCTTTAGCTGCCGGTTTGCGCAGGTAAAACCAGGATAATGCGTACAAACAAACCAGCCCAAGCAGAAAGCCCCCCATAACATCGGTAAACCAATGCGCACCCAGGTAAATACGCGAGAGCGGGATCAGAAACACCATTAACAGGCATATGGCTATTACAATATTCCGCAGTACTTTGGGGATATCTTCCAGCTGGTACATCAGTACTATCAAAAAACCAAAAAACAATACGTAGAACAGCACATGCCCGCTGGGGAAGCTTTGCTGGGTGGTTTTTAATACAATCCGCACCACATCGTCTGAAGGGCGGGGGCGGTTTACCAGTGCTTTTACCACGGTACTAACCAGCCCGGCAAGCATCGTGAATAAAACGTATACCGCCGCCTTTTTATATTTAAACAGAAACAACAGCAAACTGGTGGTAACAATCATGATAGGCGCTTCGGGCATATAGCCGGGCAAACTCAACACATACATTGCCTTATCCAAAAACGCGTTTTGTCGTTGCTGTATCTCCTTAGATAATTCCAGATCAATAAACGACATAGGATACAGCACAACCAGCACGGTTAGCACAATAAAGCCAAGGCTGATAATGATCAGTACTAATTGCAGGATGTGCTGTCTCCGTTTATTCATGTTTTAAATTAAGTCCTTAAAATGTTTATAATTCGCCTTAACAGTTTCCAGTACTTCATCTAAGCGGCCGTTAAGCATCAGTTTTGTCATAGATAGCGCCATACCTTTTACCTGGCCAAGCTCCACTTTTGGTGGCATGGCCAGTGCGTTAGGGTCGGTAAATACGTTTACCAGTACGGGGCCGTTAAACATCAGGGCCTCGCGCAGGGCACGTTTGGCTTCATCAGGGTCTTTCACCGTGATGCCTTTTATTCCCATTGCGGTAGCTACCATAGCAAAATCAGGGTTGTGCATATCAGTTTGCCAATCGGGCAGGCCGGCCACTTCCATCTCCAGTTTTACCATACCCAGCGAACGGTTGTTGAACACGATAATCTTCACCGGCAGGTTATACTGCGTAATAGTTGCCAGGTCGCCCAGCAGCATAGAAAGGCCGCCATCACCGCAAAGTGCTATTACCTGCCTGCCTGGCATAGCCAAAGCAGCGCCGATAGCCTGCGGCATAGCATTAGCCATAGAACCATGGTTAAACGAGCCTATCATCCTGCGCTTGCCGGTTGCGTTGATGTAACGTGCTCCCCACACGCATGACATGCCCGTGTCTACCGTAAATATAGCATCATCCGTGGCTAATTCATTAATCAGGGTGGCTATATATTCAGGGTGGATCTTTTCCTTCTTGCCGGTATCTTCTACATAGATCTGCATGTTCTTCTTAACATGCGCATAAAAGTCCAGCTGGTCTTTCAAAAAGCTATCATCAGTATGCTGTTTTAACAGTGGCAGCAGGGCAGCAAGCGTATCTTTTACCGATCCGCATAGGCCAACCTCTACCTTGGCACGGCGGCCAATGCGCTCCGGTTTAATATCCAGCTGCACTATTTTACAATGCGTAGGCATAAACGGTGTGTATGGGAAATCAGTACCCAGCAGTATCAGCAGGTCGCTTTCGTGCATACTGTGGTAGGCCGATGGTAAGCCGAGCAGACCGGTCATCCCCACCTCGTTAGGGTTATCATACTGGATCTCCATTTTACCGCGGAATGAGTACCCTACCGTAGCATGCAATTTTTGCGACAGGGCTACCACCTCGTCGTGCGCATCGGCAGCACCTATACCGCAAAATATAGTTATCTTTTTATGCTGATCCAGCAAAGCGGCCAGCTTCTGCAGGTCGTCATTAGAGGGCACAATTACCGGCACCGGGTTAAAGTTTTGGGTAGATGTGGTAATCTCTACCGAATCCATCGCCGTAAGATCGCCAGGTAAGCCTATTACCGCAACTCCTTTGCGGTGTAAGGCCGCCTGTATCCCGGCCTGCACCATGCGGGGCAGTTGTTTAGGCGTAGTGGCAACCTGGTTGTAGTAGCTGCAATCTTCAAATAGTTTAATGGTGCTGGTTTCCTGGAAATATTCGGTACCGTACTCAAAGCTGGGGATGGTAGATGCAATGGCAATTACCGGCGCCCCCGAACGGTGGGCATCATACAAACCATTTATCAGGTGAACATGCCCCGGGCCGCTGCTGCCTGCGCAACAGGCTAATGTACCTGTCACCTGCGCTTCTGCCCCTGCAGCGTATGCACCGGCTTCCTCGTGGCGCACATGGATCCACTGGATGCTCCCCTCGCGCCTTACGGCGTCGTTCACTTCATTTAAACTGTCGCCGGTTACAGCGTATATTCTTTTGATGCCCGCGTTCACCAGCATGGTTACCAGCTGGTCTGCTACATTTGCCATATTTACTTTTGTTATACTATGTAAACCTGATAAGCAAGCGGGGGTTTTAATTTTTAGTAAATTCGGCCAAATATGTTTTATAAGCCAGGCTCGGTGAGTTTGGCAACCTAATTAAAAAAGCTAATGATACTTGCCGTAGATGTATATTACAAAGAGAATGTTGCAAAAGCAGCAAGCGTACTGTTTGATTGGGACAGCGAAACTCCGCATGAGGTTGCCTCCGTTTATATTGATGATGTTGAAGAATACACCTCGGGTGAGTTTTATAAACGCGAACTGCCCTGTATTTTAAGTATCCTGAAAGAGGTTGACCTATCTAAGATTGAAGCCATAGTAATTGATGGTTATGTGTTTCTTGATAACGACGAGCTGCCAGGTTTAGGTGCACGGCTTTGGGAAGAATTAGATAAGAAAACGCCAGTTATTGGTATAGCCAAAGCGCCATTCGCAAAAAACACCGAAACGGTAGTAAAGGTTAGCCGGCCCGGGAGCAGCAAACCACTATTTGTTTCTGCCGTAGGTTTTGATTTAGCCACAGCCGCCGACCTGGTGAAGAATATGCCGGGAAAATACAGGATCCCCCAGGTTTTACAAGTGCTTGATAAGGAAACTAAAGATAACTGGAACGTTTAATAAGTTGTACTTTTGGGAGTATTGGTAATCTACCATTTTCTTATAGCCGACCTGAAAAGCGACGAATAGATGCTTCGTAACTCAGCATGAAAATTTTTCTATGATTTTATTTGTCATCCTGAGTGACAGCGAAGGATCTAATATACAACATGCTTATAGCCTACCTGAAAAGCGGCAAACAGATGCTTCGTACTTCAGCATGACAATCTTTTCGCGATTTCTATTTGTCATCCTGAACGACAGCGAAGGATCTAATATACAACATGCTTGTAGTCAATTTGCGTAGCGGTAAAAGATGCTTCGTACCTCAGCATGACATTTTTATAATTTTCCTCTTAAAAAAAAACGGCTCCCGATAAATCGGAAGCCGTTTTCAATATTAGCTTAAGGCTTAATTATTCGCCTTTTTCTGCGTTCTCTTCGTTTTTAGCGGGAGCCTCTGGAGTTTCTTCCACAGCTGGCGCAGCTTCAGCTACAGGAGCTTCAGCAACCGGTGCAGCTTCAACAGGAGCTTTAGCTTTAGAAGCACCACGACGACGTGTTGATTTTTTCTCAGCTTTAGCTTCTACGTCTTTACCGTAAACAGTGTTGTAATCTACAAGCTCGATGATTGCCATCTCAGCGTTATCGCCTAAACGGTTCTCTAACTTAACAATACGAGTGTAACCACCCGGGCGGTTAGCAATTTTCTCAGCAATCTCGCGGAACAAAATGTTCACGGTGTCCTTATCCTGCAGGTAGCTGAATACGGTACGGCGGGAGTGCGTAGTATCGTTTTTAGATTTTGTTAATAATGGTTCAACATAACCACGTAAAGCTTTTGCTTTAGCTAAGGTTGTTGTAATACGCTTGTGTAAGATAAGCGAAGATGCCATGTTAGACATCATCGCTTTGCGGTGGCTGTCTGTGCGGCCTAAATGGTTTACTTTTTTACCGTGTCTCATTGTTTTTTAATTTTTGCACGTGCATACCGTTGGACGACTCTGTTTAATCAAGCCCGCGGAATTATGCCCTCGCTTATTATTAGTGATCAAAGGTTATAGATCAGAGAATAGTACCCTAACCGTAGCCTCAGTATTTAAAAAGAAAAGCGATTAAGATGTGAGAACTAATCTCAAACCTCTAATCGCTATTCTTTATTATTCTTCGTCTAACTTAAATTTAGCCAAGTTCATACCAAAAGATAAGCCTTTTGATTTAACCAAGTCTTGAATTTCAGTTAATGATTTTTTACCAAAGTTTCTGAATTTAAGCATATCAGCTACATCGTAAGAAACTAAATCGGCAAGGCTGCGGATATCTGCAGCTTTTAAGCAATTCAATGCACGTACGCTCAGATCTAAATCAACCAGTTCGGTTTTAAGGATCTTACGCATGTGAAGAATTTCTTCGTCAACTTCTTTAGTTTCTTCTTTAGCCTGTGCTTCAAGCATCATGTTCTCATCAGAGAACAGCATAAAGTGCTGGATAAGAATTTTGGCAGCTTGTTTCAATGCATCCTCAGGGTGGATTGAACCATCGGTAGAAATATCAAGGATCAATTTCTCGTAATCCGTTTTTTGTTCTACACGATAGTTTTCAAGCGTATACTTCACGTTTTTTATTGGGGTGAAGATAGAGTCGATAGCTATCACACCTACGTTAGCATCAGGATTTTTGTTCTCCTCGTTAGAGATGTAACCACGGCCTTTAGCAACAGTAATTTCTACTTCAAGAGTTACTGATGAATCCATGTTACAAATAACAAGATCAGGGTTTAATACAGTAAAGTTATTAGAGAACTTAGTTATATCACCTGCTTTAAAAGCATCCTGGCCGTTAATGATCACAAATATCTTCTCATTATCGCCCGATTCACCTGTTTTCTTAAAACGAACTTGTTTTAAGTTTAAGATGATCTCGGTTACGTCTTCAACCACACCTTTAATGGTTGAAAACTCATGCATCACACCTGAAAAACGCACAGATGTAATAGCAAAACCTTCTAATGAAGAAAGTAAGATACGACGCAGAGCATTACCAATGGTTACACCGAAGCCTGGTTCTAACGGACGAAACTCAAACGTGCCATCAAAATCATTTGATTTCTGCATGATAACCTTGTCTGGTTTTTGAAATGCTAAAATTGCCATTTATATCTTTTGTTTATTGTTTAATTATTTGAATTGATTTTAACCACGAAAATGATTGACATAACATGCCAATCATCCCGCAGAAAATTATCTTTATTATTTTGAGTACAACTCCACAATAAGGTTTTCCTTAATGTTTTCTGGTATCTCATCACGGTTTGGATAGTTTAAGAATTTACCTGTTAATTCGGCAGCATCCCACTCTAACCAGCTATATTTATTGATCTTGCGGCCGGCTACTGAATTAGTAATGGCTTCAAGAGATTTTGATTTTTCGCGTACTGCAATAACGTCACCAGCTTTTAAGGCATATGATGCAATGTTCACAACCGAACCGTTAACAGTAATGTGTTTGTGGCCAACCAACTGGCGTGCACCAGAACGTGTAGGCGCAATACCTAAACGGTAAACTGCGTTATCTAAACGTGCTTCTAAAAATTTCAGTAAGTTTTCACCTGTGATACCTTCTTTAGCTGATGCTGTATGGAATAAGTTTTCGAACTGACGCTCTAATACACCGTAAGTGTATTTAACTTTTTGTTTTTCCATTAACTGTACTGCGTACTCAGATTGCTTTCCTCTTCTTTTAGAAGCACCATGCATACCCGGACCGTAGTTTTTTCTTTCTAACGCTTTATCCGGACCGAAGATCGGCTCGCGGAACCTACGCGCAATTTTTGATTTTGGGCCTGTATATCTTGCCATTGTTTGTTTGTTTTAAAGTATCAAATAGCCTGTAGCTATCGAATCTTAGCTTTAAAAAATTAGTGAATTAAACTCTTCTGCGTTTTGAAGGACGGCAACCGTTGTGTGGAAGCGGGGTAATATCCTTAATGGTAGTTACCTCGATACCGGTTGTTTGCAGGGTACGAATTGCAGACTCGCGACCAGAACCCGGGCCTTTCACAAACACCTCTACTTTACGTAAACCTAAGTCGTAAGCAGCTTTACCGCAATCGGCAGCAGCCTGACCGGCAGCGTAAGGAGTGTTCTTCTTAGAACCCTTGAAACCCATTTTACCTGCAGACGACCATGAAATAGCCTGGCCTGTTTTGTTGGTAAGGGTGATGATGATGTTGTTAAAAGTTGCATTGATATGTGCTTCGCCAACCGACTCTACAATAACAATACGTTTTTTGGTAACTTTTTTAGTTTTAGCCATTTTCTTAATTATTGAGTTAGTGAATTACTGAGTTAGTGAATAACTCGGACCCATTAACCATTTTGATAATTTATATTCCTAATGGTTATTAAGCCTCAACTAATTTCAGCTCACCAACCACTAATCACTTACTATTTAGTAGCTTTCTTTTTGTTAGCAACTGTTTTACGTTTTCCTTTACGGGTACGTGAGTTGTTCTTAGTACGCTGGCCACGTAACGGTAAACCTTTACGGTGACGGGTACCACGGTAGCAACCTATATCCATTAAACGCTTGATGTTCAACTGAACTTCAGAACGTAATGAACCTTCAACTTTAATTTGATCGTTGATAATAGTACGGATAGCAGTTAACTGCTCATCATTCCAATCCTGAACTTTTACGCTCTCGTCAATACCAGCCTGAGCTAATATTTTTTCGGCGGTTGTACGGCCTATACCGTAAATATAGGTTAAGCCTATAACGCCTCTTTTATTTTTTGGTAAATCAATACCGGAGATCCTTGCCATATTTTTTGTTTGTGTTTTTACGTAATAACCGAACGGCGGGCCACCGTTGTGCGGCTTATTACAATTTCTTTAATTATCCCTGACGCTGTTTAAACTTCGGGTTCTTTTTGTTAATCACATAAAGTTTCCCGTTACGGCGGATGATCTTGCAATCAACGCTGCGTTTTTTAATGGATGCTCTAACTTTCATCTCGTTGCTTATTTATATCTGTAGGTTATTCTTCCTTTTGTTAAATCATACGGGCTCATTTCAAGCTTCACTCTGTCGCCAGGTAAAATTTTAATGTAGTGCATCCGCATTTTTCCGGATATGTGGGCAATAATCTCATGGCCGTTTTCAAGTTCAACCCTAAACATTGCGTTCGACAATGCCTCACGAATTGTTCCATCTTGCTCAATCGACGATTGTTTTGCCATATTTTATTGATTATTACTTAATTATCCACCCCAAAACCGGGATGCAAAATTAATAAAAATATTTTAATTATTATTTTTTTCTTTTAAAACTTTATCAATGTAATCAAACGTTGATAAAACATCTGGTTTTCCGCGTTTCACAGCTACCGTATGCTCGTAATGTGCTGATGGTTTTTTATCAACTGTTGATACAGTCCATCCGTCATCCCAAAACTTAACACCTGCGCGGCCTGCGTTTATCATTGGCTCAATGGCAATCACCATGCCTTCTTCCAGCTTAATGCCCGATCCGCGTTTACCATAGTTAGGCACCTCGGGCTTCTCGTGCAGGCGTGTACCTACACCATGGCCAACAAGCTCCTTTACTACGCCAAAACCGTTCTTCTCGGCGTGCTCCTGCACAGCGTAACCAATATCGCCAATACGCATCCCAACCACAGCTTTCTCAACACCCAGATCTAAACACTCGCGGGTTACGCGCATTAGTTTCTTGGTTTGCTCATCTACCTCGCCAATGGCAAAGGTAAAGGCCGAGTCGCCGTAGTACTTGTTCAATACAACGCCGCAATCAACCGATACCAGGTCGCCTTCAACCAAAACATGTTTGCCTGGGAAACCGTGTACCACCTGATCATTAAGCGATATACATAAAGAGTAAGGGAAGCCGCTGTAGTTTAAAAATGCCGGAACCCCACCGTTATCACGGATAAAGGTTTCGGCAAGTTTATTTAATTCGAGTGTAGTAACACCGGGGCCTATAACTTTAGCTATTTCCCCGTGTGTTTTGGAAACAAGTAAAGAACTTTCTCTTATTAGTTCTATCTCTTCGACAGACTTATAAATGATCTTCGACATGCTTTAATTTAGATAGCGGGAGGCGTAGCACCTGCAGCAGTTGGCACGCTTGAGCGGCCTTTAATACGGCCTGTTTTCATCAACCCATCATAATGACGCATTAACAAGTGGCTTTCTATCTGCTGTAAAGTATCTAACACAACACCTACAAGAATAATTAGTGATGTACCACCAAAGAATCTTGCAAATAAGCTGCTTACCCCTACCATGCTGGCCAGTGCAGGTATAATTGCTACGATGGCCAGGAAGATAGATCCCGGTAATGTGATTTTTGAAATAACTTCGTCAATAAAAGTAGTGGTAGCGTTACCCGGTGCAACACCTGGTATAAAGCCGCCGTTCTTCTTCATATCGTCGCTCATCTGCTTAGGGTTAACTGTAATAGCTGTATAGAAATACGTAAACAGTATAATCAGTATAGCAAACACTAAGTTATGCTCCCAAGAGTTATAGTTTGATAAAGCTATCAGTATTCCGTTTGATGCCGCGTTAGGAAAAAACTGGGCAACAGTTGCCGGTATAAACATTAATGCCTGGGCAAATATAATTGGCATAACACCTGCAGCATTTACCTTTAAAGGTATATACTGGCGCACGCCACCATATTGTTTGTTACCTACAATACGTTTTGCGTATTGTACAGCTATTTTACGTGTTCCCTGTACTATCAGTATGGTAAACATTACCACACCTAATAAGGCTACAATTTCTACTATGAAGGTAATTAAACCACCTGCACCGCCTGTACGTGATTGAAACTCCGTTACAAACGCGCTTGGCAATTGTGCAATGATACCCACCATAATAATAAGGGAGATACCGTTACCAATACCTTTATCGGTAATTTTTTCGCCTAACCACATTACAAATAAGGTACCTGCAGTTAACACAAAAGTGTTCAGCACAATAAACGCCGGATTTGCAATAAGCATTGCATCAGCGCTGATCTGCGATTTTAAATAGCCGATAGCCTGCAAAGCAGTAATAGCAATTGTTAGATAACGTGTCCACTGGTTTAGCTTGTTACGGCCGCTTTCACCTTCTTTTTGCAATTTGGTAAAATAAGGCACCGCTATACCCAACAGCTGCACAACGATAGAAGCAGAAATGTACGGCATAACACCCAATGCAAAAATAGAGGAACGTGAGAACGAACCTCCTGCAAACATGTTTAATAAGCCTACAATGCCTTCTTTAGCTTTTGCAGTGTTAAGTGATGCCGCACTAACGCCCGGCAATACGATAAACGAACCAACACGATAGATCAAAAGAAATAAGAGTGTGTTTGTTATACGCACTCTTAGATCCTCAATTTTCCAGATATTGGATAATGTGGTGAAAAATTTCTTCATTGAAATTATAACTTTACAATAGTTCCGCCGGCTGCTTCAATAGCTTTTTGTGCAGTTGCAGTAAATGCGTGTGCAGTAACTTCTAACTTGGCAGTAAGTTCGCCACGGCCTAATATTTTAACCAAGCCATTTTTAGAAACCAAACCATGTTCTTTCAGTGTATCAAAGTTAACTGTTGATAATGTATATTTTTCAGTTAATGCTTGTAATACATCTAAATTAACACCAACGTACTCTACACGGTTAGGGTTTTTAAAACCTACCTTAGGTACACGGCGTTGTAATGGCATCTGGCCACCTTCAAAACCTACCTTAGTAGATGTACCTGAACGTGAACCGGCACCTTTATGGCCACGGGTTGACGTACCGCCACGGCCACTACCTGTACCACGGCCTATTCTCTTTGCAGTTTTAGTAGAACCTTCTGCAGGTTTAAGATTACTTAAATTCATGATATTAAATATTTTCTACTGCTACGAGGTGGTTCACTTTCCTAACCATACCTATAATAGCTGCAGTGGCTTCAACTTCCACACTGTGGTTAATTTTTTTAAGGCCTAAAGCCTCAACAGTTCTTTTCTGGCGCTCGGTTCTGTCGATAACGCTTTTAATTTGTGTTATTTTAATTTTCGACATGACGTTTATCCGTTAAATACTTTACCTAAACTAATACCGCGTTGCTGAGCTACAGTGACTGCATCACGTAATTGTGATAATGCCGATACTGTTGCTTTAACCACGTTGTGCGGGTTTGATGATCCTTTAGATTTTGCCAGTACATTATGTATACCTGCAGACTCTAATACAGCACGCATCGCACCACCGGCAATTACACCGGTACCGTTTGCTGCTGGTTTTAAGAACACAAAACCACCGCTGAATTTACCAATTTGCTCGTGAGGGATAGTGTTGTTGATAATCGGAACTTTTACCAAGTTCTTTTTAGCATCATCAATACCTTTAGCGATAGCCTCGGTAACCTCTTTTGCTTTACCTAAACCGTAACCTACAACACCGTTTTCATCACCTACTACTACGATAGCAGAAAAGCTGAATGTACGGCCACCTTTGGTTACTTTGGCTACACGTTGTATGCTTACCAGGCGATCTTTTAATTCGATCTCGCTGGTTTTTACTCTTTTTATGTTGATTGTTGACATTTCCTGTTTCGATTAAAAGTTTAAACCGCCTTCACGTGCACCTTCTGCCAGTGATTTAACACGGCCGTGGTACAGGTAACCATTCCTGTCAAACACTACATCTTTAATACCTGCAGCAATAGCTTTTTCGGCTACTAATTTACCTACAGCTACTGATTGGTCTGACTTTGTACCATCTGCATTAAACTCTTTAGATAAAGATGATGCTGATACAAGGGTTTTACCGGTTACATCGTCAATAATTTGCGCGTAGATGCCTTTGTTGCTTCTGAAAACAGATAAACGCGGGCGTGCTGTTGATCCTGAAAGGCGTTTACGAATGCCTTTTTTAATCCTGTCTCTTCTTGATAATTTCATGACGATTATTTTTTAGATGCTGATTTACCTGCTTTTCTTCTCAATACTTCGCCAACAAACTTGATACCTTTACCTTTGTAAGGCTCTGGTGTACGTAACGAGCGGATCTTCGCTGCTACTTGTCCTATCAATTGTTTATCGTTAGATTCCAGGATGATGGTAGGGTTTTTACCTTTATCAGCAGTGGTTGTAACTTTAATTTCTTTTGGTAACTCAAATACGTAGTGGTGAGAATAACCCAACACTAAATCTAAAGTATTACCTGTGTTAGTTGCGCGGTAACCCACACCAACTAATTCCTGTTGTATTTTGTAACCTTCTGTTACGCCTACAACCATGTTGTTGATCAATGAGCGGTATAAACCGTGTAACGCTTTGTGGCGTTTTTGGTCTGATGGGCGTTTAACCAGTAACTCGCCATTTTCCTGCTCAATAATGATATCTCTATCAACTGCCTGTTGCAGTTCACCTTTTGGGCCTTTAACAGTAACTACATTTTCTGCAGATACAGTAATGGTAACACCGCTGGTTAGTGCTATAGGTGCTTTTCCTATTCTTGACATTGCTTAATTTCCTCCTATTAATAAACGTAGCATAAAACTTCGCCACCCACATTTTGTGCACGAGCTTCTTTATCGGTCATTACACCTTTAGAAGTCGATAAGATAGCGATACCTAAACCATTTAACACACGCGGCAGGGTATCCATGCCAGCGTATTTCCTCAAACCTGGTTTACTAATACGTGCTATGCTGCGGATAGCAGGGATTTTAGTTATCGGGTGGTATTTCAAAGCCACTTTAATAGTGCCTTGCGGACCATTTTCCTCAAACTTGTAATTAGCAATGTAACCTTTTTCGAAAAGCACTTTAGTGATTTCCTTTTTCAGATTTGATGCAGGAATTTCAACAACCCTATGGTTGGCTTTAATAGCATTCCTTACTCTTGTAAGATAATCTGCGATTGGATCTGTATTCATTATTGTTGTTTATGATGGTGGTTTCCTTTGCGTAACGTCCGCAACGACCTGCCATCGGTTAATTCTTTTTAAATTTCGAGCCGCAAAGGTACAAAAAAATTCAAAACATATTGTGGTATGTTTTGAATTCGTTCCCTGTATCTTGTAAGCCGAAAGGAGAAAGCTAAAAGTGTAAAGCCATGTAAAATTTTACGCTGGCTTATGGCTTTAAGCTTTCAACTTATTTACCAGCTTGCTTTCTTTACTCCCGGAATTTTGCCATCAAGTGCCATTTCACGGAATGTAACACGTGATATACCAAACTGACGCATGTAACCACGCGGACGGCCTGTTAACTTGCAACGGTTGTGTAATTTTACCGGTGATGATGCTTTAGGCAATTTATCTAAACCGATATAATCACCAGCTGCTTTTAATGCAGCTCTTTTCTCAGCATATTTTGCTACTAATTTGGCACGTTTTACTTCACGAGCCTTTACGCCTTCTTTAGCCATTGTTAGTTGGAGTTTGATTTTTAAATGGTAAACCAAATTGCTTAAGTAACTCTAATGCTTCAACATCGTTGGTAGCAGAGGTTACAAAGGTGATATCCATACCCTGGATCTTGTTGATCTTGTCAATGTTGATCTCCGGGAAGATGATCTGCTCAGATATACCTAAAGTATAGTTTCCGCGGCCGTCAAAACCTTTATCGTTGATACCTTTAAAGTCACGGATACGTGGCAGGGCAACAGCAATTAAACGGTCTAAAAACTCATACATTGTGTTATCACGTAAAGTTACACGTACGCCGATAGGCATGTTTTTACGTAATTTAAAGTTAGAGATATCCTTTTTAGATTTAGAAGCAACTGCCTGCTGACCTGTGATGGTGGTTAACTCGGTGATGGTATTTTCGATAAGTTTTTTATCGGTAGTAGCACCGCCTACACCCTGGTTGATGGCAATTTTTTCTAACTTAGGCACCTGCATTACGCTTTTGTACTGAAATTTATCTTTCAGCGCAGTGCGGATCTCGTCTTTATATTTTGATTTTAATCTTGGTACGTAAGTCATTACTTAATTTCCTCCCCTGATTTTTTTGATACTCTAACCAATTTGCCGGCATCGTTCAGTTTACGGCCAACGCGGGTTGTTTTTCCTGTTTTAGGCTCAACCAGCGCCAGGTTAGAAATGTGTATAGCAGCTTCCTGCTTTACAATTCCGCCGTTAGGGTTGGCTGCATTAGGCTTAGTGTGTTTAGATATCATGTTGACACCTTCTACAATAGCCCTGTTTTTTTCAATGATAACTTCAACAATTTTGCCTTCAGAACCTTTAGAGTCTCCGGCTATAACCTTTACTAAATCGCCCTTACGGATCTTTAATTTAGCTGGTTTGGTGATTTTCTTTTCCATATTATAATACCTCCGGTGCTAATGATACAATTTTCATAAATTGTTTTTCACGTAGTTCCCTTGCAACAGGGCCGAATATACGTGTGCCCCTTGGCTCATCCTGGTTGTTTAACAAAACTGCTGCGTTATCGTCAAAACGGATATATGAACCATCTTTCCTGCGGATCTCTTTCTTGGTTCTTACCACTACGGCTTTAGATACGGTACCTTTTTTAACGTTACCAGATGGCAGAGCGCTTTTTACGGTCACTACGATCTTATCACCGATAGAAGCATATCTTTTACCGGTACCGCCCAATACGCGTATTACTAAAACTTCTTTAGCTCCGCTGTTATCGGCTACATTTAATCTTGATTCCTGTTGTACCATCTTATTTAGCCCTCTCTAAAATTTGAACTAATCTCCAGTTTTTGTTTTTGCTCAACGGACGGGTTTCCATAATCAATACGGTATCTCCAACACCACAGGTGTTAGTTTCGTCATGAGCCATAAATTTGGTAGTTTTCTTTACGAATTTACCATAGATGGGGTGCTTCACCTTCCGCTCTACAGCAACTACAATAGATTTTTCCATCTTATTGCTTACTACCAGGCCGGTACGTGTTTTTCTTAAATTTCTTTCCATTGTTTTCCGACGCTTAAAATTAATTAGAAGCTGACGCCGCTTTGCGCTTTGTTATTTCAGTATTTAAACGAGCAATCTCCTTGCGCACTTTAGTTATACGGGTTGGATTTTCAATAGCCGAAACAGCGTGTGCAAATTTCAGTTTTGTAAGCTGGGTTTTTTCCTCGCTGAGCTTTGCTGCCAAATCTTCGGTAGATAGCTCTATAATTTCTGAGTTCTTCATTTTCTTATTTAGTTAATTGAGTTTTTAGTCCCAAGCTCAAATATCTTCAACCGATAAAACGAACTCAAAACTGCCAACTTCTGTATTTATGCCTCTACGTAATCTCTACGTGTTACAAATCTGGTTTGTACCGGTAATTTTTGTGCAGCAAGGCGTAAAGCCTCTTTGGCAACCTCTAAAGGCACACCTTCTGCTTCAAATATCATACGGCCCGGGCGTACAACGGCTACCCAATACTCGGGAGCACCTTTACCCTTACCCATACGTACCTCTGCTGGTTTTTTGGTTACAGGCTTATCAGGGAATATCCTGATCCACACCTGGCCTTCACGTTTCATAAAACGTGTTACAGCAATACGTGCAGCCTCGATCTGGCGGCTGGTTATCCAGGCTGCTTCGAGTGATTTTATACCGAAAGATCCGAATGAAAGATCAGTACCACGACTGGCTAATCCTTTCATTCTGCCTTTTTGCATCTTTCTGAACTTCGTTCTTTTTGGCTGTAGCATCTTATTAAGCTTTTATATCCTCACGGATATGTCTTTTCTACTAATATTATTATTATCTCCTTGGGCCACCGGGGCGATTACCACCACCTGCTTGTCCACCTGGGCGGTTACCACCTTGTCCTCCCGGACGGTTACCACCACCTTGTCCGCCTCTGCCACGGTCGTTACCTGCGCCTGGTTTCCTGTCGCCACGGCGTTCACCGCCACGCTCTCCACCTCTTGCGCCATCACGGCCACCGAAACCGGCTGCACCTTCTGGCCTGCCGCCTTTACCGCTTGCGCTGCTTGTACCGCCAATGTTTGGAGATAAATCGCGTTTGCCGTAAACTTCGCCTTTACAGATCCAAACTTTAACACCTATTTTACCGTAAGTGGTTAAGGCTTCTGCCAAAGCGTAATCGATATCAGCACGGAAAGTATGCAAAGGAATTCTTCCTTCTTTATATTGTTCTGTACGTGCCATTTCCGCACCGCCTAAACGGCCAGATGTCATCACCTTAATTCCTTCAGCACCCATTCTCATGGTAGAAGCAATTGTGGTTTTCATCGCACGACGGAAAGAGATACGTGCTTCAAGTTGTTTAGCAATACCTTCGGCAACTAACTGGGCATCAAGCTCAGGGCGTTTTATTTCGAAGATGTTGATCTGAACATCTTTTTTAGTTAATTTTTTTAACTCTTCTTTGATCTTATCAACCTCAGCGCCGCCTTTACCAATTACAATACCCGGGCGGGCAGTGTGGATGGTTACAGTGATGCGTTTTAAAGTACGTTCTATAACTACTTTAGATACACCACCTTTGTTGATACGTGCTGATAAGTATTTGCGGATCTTTTCATCTTCAACTAATTTGTCGGCATAGTGATTTCCACCGAACCAATTAGAATCCCAACCACGGATGATCCCTAACCTGTTACCTATTGGATGTGCTTTTTGTCCCATTTCAAATTAGTTGTTATCGTTTTTACTATCCACTATCAGTGTTACATGGTTAGAGCGTTTGCGGATACGGAAACCTCTTCCTTGCGGAGCGGGGCGTAATCTCTTTAGCTGGCGACCGCCACCTACTGAAACCTCTTTTACAAATAAACCGCTATCTTCAACACGCTTGCCTTCGTTTTTTGCTTCCCAGTTTTTGATAGCTGATAACAAAAGTTTCTCTACACGTATGGCAGCTTCTTTGTTAGTGAATTTTAAGATGTATAACGCTTTCTCAACGTTTACACCACGGATCAGGTCAACCACCAAACGCATTTTGCGTGGTGAAGTTGGGCAGTTCTGTAACTTTGCAACTGAAGAGCCGCCTACGATGGCCTTAGCTGCTTCTTTTTGTTGCCTGATAAGTACAGACCTTTTGATTTTTGTTGTTGCTTCCATTACCTGTTATTTTTTCTTTTCTGCGTGACCGCGGAATGTGCGGGTTGGAGCAAATTCTCCCAACTTGTGACCAACCATGTTTTCTGTTACATACACCGGGATAAACTTGTTACCGTTGTGTACTGCGAATGTATGACCAACGAAATCAGGAGAGATCATGCTACGGCGCGACCATGTTTTAACAACTGATTTTTTGCTTGAATCATTCAAGGTAAGAACTTTTCTTTCCAGGTTATGATCAATATAAGGTCCTTTTTTAATTGAACGTGCCATTATTATTTCTTCCTTCTTTCAATGATATAACGATCTGACCCTTTTTTCTTGTCACGAGTTTTGTAGCCTTTAGCTAACAAACCTTTACGTGAACGTGGATGACCACCTGATGATCTACCCTCACCACCACCCATAGGGTGATCTACCGGGTTCATGGCAACACCACGAACTCTTGGGCGACGGCCTAACCAACGTTTGCGGCCAGCTTTACCTAACACTGCGTTTGCTTTCTCGCCATTTGAAACGGTACCGATAGTTGCCAAGCAGGTTGACAGGATCATACGTGTTTCGCCAGAAGGCAATTTGATAATGGCATATTTACCATCACGTGCCGATAACTGAGCATAAGTACCGGCGCTGCGGGCAATAATACCACCCTGGCCAGGGTTTAACTCAATGTTGTGGATGATAGAACCTAACGGGATGTTTTTCAAAGGCATGGTATTACCAACCTCTGGTGCAGCACCTTCGCCAGATACAACTACCGTACCAACTGTTAAGCCTTCCGGTGCTATCATGTATCGTTTTTCACCATCAACAAAATGTAACAGCGCTATACGTGCAGATCTGTTTGGATCGTACTCGATAGTTGCAACTTTTGCGGGGATATCAAATTTATTACGTTTAAAATCAATTAACCTGTATGCTTGTTTGTGACCACCACCCAGGTAGCGCATAGTCATTTTACCGCTGTGATTACGACCGCCCGATCTTGTATTGGCTGCAACAACCAACGATTTTTCAGGAACGTTTGTTGTAATATCCGAGTTAGATACGTCAATTCTGAAGCGGGTACCCGGCGTAACCGGTTTAAATCTCTTTACTGCCATGTCCTTATTATATATTGCTGTAAAAATCTATTACTTCACCATCTTTCAGCGTAATGATGGCCTTTTTGTACGTAGCGGCACGGCCTGATACTGCACCTGCTTTTGTGTTGCGTGTTTTAAGTTTGCCTACGTATTTCATTGTGTTAACCGCTGTTACGTTAACACCATACATAGCCTCAATTGCGCCTTTGATCTGAATTTTGTTGGCTCTGTGATCAACTTTGAAAGCATAACGATTAAGCTTCTCAGTTAATTGAGCTACTTTTTCAGTAAGTAAGGGTTTCTTTAAAATTTCCATAATTACTTAGCTAATGCTTCCTCCAAAGTTTTAACAGCACCTGTGGTTAGGATCAGTTTACCAGCGTTTAACACATCATAAGTGTTAAGCTGCTCAACCGAAATAACTTTAGTTTTTTTCAGGTTTCTGCTTGATAAGTACACGTTATTGTTTTCTACACCTGCTAATACTAATAACGTTTTATCGTTAGTAACATTCAGGTCAGCTTCCATCTGGATGTAAGTTTTAGTTTTGATAGCATCAAAATTAAAATCTTCTAAAACCAGGATGTTGTTATCTTTTGCTTTGTATGATAAAGCTGATACACGCGCCAGTGATTTAAGCTTTTTGTTCAGCTTAAAGCTATAGTCGCGCGGTTGCGGACCGAAAACACGGCCACCACCATTAAATAATGGAGATTTGATGCTACCTGCACGGGCGCCGCCTGTACCTTTTTGTTTATGTAATTTGCGGGTTGAACCTGCAATTTCGTTACGTTGTTTTGATTTGTGCGTACCCTGGCGCTGATTAGCTAAGAACTGCTTTACATCTAAGTAAATAGCATGATCATTGGGCTCTACACCGAATACGGACTCAGGAAGCTGCACCTTGGCACCTGTTTCTTTACCTGATAGATTTAATACTTTGATTTCCATCTTATTTATCCAATATTACGAATGAACCCTTAGCTCCCGGGATGGAACCTTTAACTACGATTAGGTTTTGCTCGCTAAATACTTTAACAACCTGAAGGTTTTGTACTTTAACACGAACGTTACCCATTTGACCCGCCATACGCATACCTTTAAATACACGTGAAGGCCATGAAGAAGCTCCTAATGAACCTGGTGCACGTAAACGATTGTGCTGACCGTGAGTTTGCATACCCACACCACCAAAACCGTGACGCTTTACCACACCCTGAAACCCTTTACCTTTTGAAGTACCAACTACATCAACAAAATCTCCGGCAGCGAAAATATCTACAGTGATAGTATCACCTAAGTTTTTTTCGTCCGGGAAAGTTTTGAATTCTACAAGCTTACGCTTAGGAGTAGTGCCGGCTTTTTCAAAATGGCCTTTTAGAGGTGCAGAAGTGTTTTTTTCCTTCTTCTCGCCATACGCTAACTGAACAGCAGCGTATCCGTCTGTATCTACAGACCTGATCTGAGTTACTACGCAAGGGCCAGCTTCGATTACAGTGCAGGGAATGTTTTTCCCTGTTTCATCGAAAATGCTGGTCATTCCTACTTTTTTACCAATTATTCCTGACATTTTCTTTATTTTATTTGTGCCCATCGAAGCAGTAGGGCTTCGTTCAAGGCATATTATTCCCCCTTAAGGGACGGCAAAGATAGGGATTTTGTATTAATTCCCAAATACTTAGCAAGTTATTTTAAAATATTTATTTGCAATGCGGTAAATAATTGTTTTTGAATATCATTTAAAAGAAAAAGCTGCCAAAAGCTGCCAAAATCATCTCATTCTCAGCTGTTGCAGGTACCGGCGCAACCGGCAGTAATGGACCAAACCGCAGCTACCCGCCAGAAATTTTTTCAACGCCGGCAATATTTAACTTTACAGTAATATCGCGCTGCTTATATTTACTTTATGAAACGCTGCTTTACCTTATCCATGCTGCTATTTGCTTATAATTTATCTTTTGCAGCAGGTAAAATGTGTATGGATACCCTGAAAACCGACACCATTAAAAAAAACAAAACAATGTTTACCGCTATTGACAGTATGCCCGAGTATCCCGGTGGTTATGTGGCATTTGGCAGATATGTGAGCAGGAATTTAAAGTACCCGCCGGTTGCTCAATTAATTGGTATCGACGGCAAGTTGGTAATGACCTTTATTGTAGAAAAAGACGGTAAAATAACCAGTGCCATGCCTGTAAACTGCATAGGTGCCGGGTGCGAGGCAGAAGCCACACGTTTGCTGGAATCGTCCATCGCATGGAAACCCGGCGTGCAAAAAGGTAAAAGAGTTAGGGTGCAGTATTCTGTACCTATAATTTTTATGATAGATAAAGGTAAAGTAACCATGAAGGATCTGCGTTCATCAGGCTACGGCTTTGTATTTAAAATAAAAGATGCGCTGTACACTATAGATGAGGCACAAAGTGTAATAGGCAAATCGTTCCGGTCGGAAGATGTAAAAATTGCCGAACTTTTTTATAACACCGACGACGAGCCCAAATTTACTATGCCCGAAAAGAAGGAGGTATATTTGCTAACGATGAAGGAGTAGCCTGGTTACAAATCTTTCAATTTCCCTGACAATTCGCTGTCACTGATACTATTCTGATCCGCTTTATCATAAAGATAACAGATAAATTATTTCATCTACGATTTGTACATAGGTATAACCCTGGCGCCGCCAGACTTTCCTTTGTTTTGGGATGAGATGGCTAAACGGATCTTGTAGCAGTTGTTCCCTAATGACTTTCCTACTGTTGGGCTAATATATAATTTACAGATTAAACCTGATAAATCGCTTTTTTAAAGAAGGATACTTTTTACTGATTTCTTCAGTTCGCGCTCAAAAGCGGGGTTGGTACAATACTAAAGCTCATTTAGAAGCTGGTCTATCGATTTTGCTTTTACTTTCCCTGCCTTATGCTGTTTTTACAAAACTTACTGATTCTCCAAATCATTTAGTATTTGCTGTTTTTTTGAAGCTTTGTTTTCGGTAACAGAAATTACTTTTCCACCCAATTGTTCTACCAAATCAGCCAGGGTTTTACCGGCTTTATCAGATATTTCTATTGTAAATGTTGTCATATAACAATTTAAAAAAATCTCTCAATAAATACATAACCTACCCTATTCCATCAGCCTTCTTATCAGCTCGGCGCTTTGCTTGTTGCCTTCTTCCAGCCTGCCGGCAAAAAAGGCCTGTACTTCGTTAAAATGCTTTTTGTAGCCTTCCATATCGCCATAACCGATTATGGCCGACCACTCTCTCACGGCCGAGTGAAACTCCAGATCGTCGCCGCGGATGGTTTTATCGTACAGGGCGGTTTGTATAGATTCTTCCAACAGTTGTTCATTTTTAAACAGGTATTCTGCAATGCCCAGGCGCAGGCGGAAAGGCGGCGTTTGGCAAATGAGGTTATCGTACGGGTTTACGCCTAAATGGTACCAGGCATCAACCATACTTAATATGCTCAAGTGCGAATTGGGTTTCTGGTGGCCGGCATCCTGCGCCAGCGAAAACTCCTGCATCACCTTATCATTAAACATAATGGGCTTGCGGCTTTCATGAAAAACAAAATCGCGGGCGCGGTACAAGCGTTTACGAAATTCGCCCTCCTCTTCTTTGATCATCAGCTTAAACAACTCCGATTCGGATGTGGCGTATTGCTTTACCTGTTGGCGCGCATAAGGGTTTAAAATGGCCAGCCCGGCGTATACGTGCGCCTTGTAACTGAAGATACGCAGTGTGGTCAGGATCTTTACATTATCTATACCACCTACATAAGAAGCGTTCTCCCAGGGGAAAAACCCGGCAGATTTCCAGGCGGTACCCATACTCTCGAAACCCACGTGGGTTACAGCCTGGGTATCGGCTACAATTTTATCGTGCTCGTGGTAATCTTTTATCTCCACAATATCTGTTTCCACGGCGGTGAAAAGATCCAGCATACGCTGGTAAGCGTCGCCCTGGTAACGGTGAGGGATCAAAATAAGTTTTTGTCCTTTGGGCTGAAAACCCGGGCCATGCATGGCATGGAACGTGATGATCTGCGCATCTGCAGGCAGGTATTTTTCAAATATGGCTATCTCCGGGTGCTTAACAGATGTTTGGCCAGCCACAATGGCGCCATACTTGGTTGCCGGGCCGCATTGCGCCACCACCTGCTCTAACTTATCCGCCTCTACCGAATAGATGACAAGGTCGCTTACGCGGGCTACATCCTTGCCCTCATCCATCAGCGTAATACCAAGCGGGGTTAGTTCCTGCTCCAGCTTTTCGCGGTTAACGGGCAGGTCGCAGCCGCAAACGGTGTAACCTGCTTTTGCAAAAGCTTTGGCGTATAAGCGCCCCATATCTCCCAATCCTATAAAACCAATCTGCATAGTAAAATTAAAAAGTTTAAATATATATGCCTTTTACCAATTACACACTATAGGCGGTTAACATCTTTTTTATACTTTTAAGAAGTTAACCAAGCCAAAGCTATTTATCCTGATGTTTAAATATCATTTTTACTATTGGATAATTTTTACAAACTTTAAATTACATTGTAACGTTTAAGTTAAATAATAACTTATTTAGTAACCGTTCCCCCGAAACCCTATACTAATGAAGCCTTTTAAACCGACCACTCTTATTATTCTGCTACTATTAACTGCTAACGCAACTGTTACTTTTGCACAGGACAGCCTTAAAAAAGCAAAACCGGTTGCAGTAAAACCAGTTGCCACTAAAGCACCAGTTAAATATAACCCTTACGCCGCAAAACCTGCTTATAAAACGCCTGTAACCCCAATTGCGCAAACACCCGGTGCAACTGCCGTAAGTCCCCAGCTACAACAGGTACAACGCCCGGCAACAGACCCGGCCCTGCTTACCGATAAAAGCTTAAACGGCCAGTACCAGTATTTACTTACCAAAGTATATAACTACCAAAGGCCCCTGATATCGGCACTGTGGAAAAATTATAATGATACTTTAAACCTAACCCGTAAAAAATTAAAGGAGGTATCGGCAAAGGTGGCTACCCAAACCGCTACTATAGATACATTGCAAAAAGAAGCAACTGCTAAAGATCAAACCCTATCAGCATCTAATGCCCATATGGATGAGGTAAGCCTGCTGGGTATGCCGGTTACCAAAGCTACTTATAACTGGATAATGTGGGGCCTGGTAATAGGTTTCGGCGTGATAGCTGCTATTGTAATAGCCCGCAGCGGTAGCAACAACCGCGAAGCCAAATACCGCATTAAACTTTACAACGAGCTGGAAGAGGAGTTTAAAACCTACAAAACCAAAGCTAACGAAAAAGAAAAGAAACTTGCCCGCGAACTGCAAACCGAACGCAATAAACTGGATGAGTTGAGAGGGAACGCGTAAGCCCCCCGGCCTTCTAAAGGGGGAGTAATTATATTATAAGCTTATGAATGCTTTTCTTTTTGGCTGGAACCCGGTTAAGTTTAAGTGGGCGGATATTGATGCCGATATTGAAAAGCTAAAGAATACCGGCAAGTTTACCGATAACTGGAGCGTTGCCAGCCATAAAAGTATAAAGCCGGGCGACAGGGCCTACATTGTACGCCTCGGCCAGGAGCCTCGCGGCATCTTTGCTTCGGGTGTGATATCTTCTGAACCCTACCTTGCCATGCGGAACGGCAGGCATTACCATCGTATCAACATCGATCTGGATGTTTTATTAAACCCCGATAAAGAACGGATACTCACTTTCGATATTTTGAAAACCGGTAACCTGGCAGAGCAAAACTGGGCACCGCAGGCTTCAGGGATTTCCATCAGGCCACAACTGGTAGATGAGCTGGAGGGCGTTTGGTTAAACTTTCTGGATGTGCACCCTTACTTTGGGGCCATGAGCTAACAATTATTAAGGCGGCTTGTCGCAAATGCACCCTTAACAAGTCGTTTTTGCACAGGGCGTGATCTTGTTCATCACCATATCTTTGACTTATCAAAACCAAACAAACTATGGCAACTAAAATTTTCCTAAACCTACCGGTTAAAGATTTGAACAGATCGGTTGAGTTTTTCACCAAACTTGGTTACACCTTAACCCGCAATTTACCGATGAGAAGGCAACCTGCATGATTATTAGCGATACCATTTACGTAATGCTGCTGACTGTACCCTTTTTTCAAACATTTACTAAGAAAGAAATTGTAGATGCGCACAAAGCGGTAGAGTGCTCTATTTGCTTATCTGCAGATAGCAGGGATGACGTTAATGAGTTTGTAGACAAAGCAGAAGCAGCAGGCGCCACGATCCCTAACCCGGCTACAGATTACGGCTTTATGTACCAGCACAGTTTCGAAGACCTCGACGGCCATCACTGGGAAATTGTATGGATGGACCCGGCAGGGCCGCCGCAGGGGTAACTGCAAACTGGCTTTAATTTAAATCCAATATTAGACTCTTATTATGGCTTTAATTGGATTGCCCTACCGTAGTAGGTCTTCTTTATCATACAGTCAAAAAATGCGCTAATCACGATGACATCGAAAGATGGTTTGTTATCCGGTATAATCTTTACTAAGGAACCCGTTTGGAACTTATTAGAATTACAAAGTTCAATTATGCGTACAGTATCGCCAGCCCTCGTTTTAATAATAGTATTAGAGCCAAAAGCCATATTGCCGCATAAGTGTCCAATATCTTGTTGAATAATTAATTGCCCGCTTAACGTGTCATTCAATATGCTGTATTGCCAGTCACGTTTACAATTAAACAATTGTTTTTGGGCCTTTGTAAGTTGATGAGAGGAGCCGCAACCAAATAAAATGCACACCGTAACAAAATATAAATAACTTCGCATTTTTAAAAATAACTAAAAAAATATCAGATCTTCAGGTACTTTCACACCTGGCAATTCAAGCTTCTTATCAGTAACCGGTGATTATTTTACCTTAGTGATAGACGCATAGGCTGTCCGTTTTACTTTACAGTCGAAATTAATATTTATAACAGAGCGTTTACTAACGGGCAGTGGGCTTACCGGAGTTATCAAAACCGAGTCCGATTCTTTAAATTTGGCTTTGGTGCAAAACTCTAACACGCGGATGGTATCGCCCGTTGTGGTAACAACAATTGTTGATGCAGCAATGTTATACCTGCACGATCCTGCGAGGTGAGAGATCACTTTCCCCGGCGCCGGTTTATCTATTTGGAAATACTGCCATTCGGTTTCGCAATTGCGGGCAACTGCCATTTGCTTTTTTACATTTACAGATGCGCAGCTAAAAATAATGCAGCTAAGAAGTAAAACAGTTATCGATCTCATCTATTTGTGTATATAGTAAATCTACTATGGCTATACCTTGCTGCCTTATCAAATCTAACTAAAAAAACCTTAAACGCAAAAAGCCACTCTTTTGCAAGAATGGCTTTTTGTATTCGGAATCTTCCGGTACTATCACACTTTGATCTCAACTTCAACTCCGCTTGGCAATTCAAGCTTCATTAAAGCATCTACAGTTTTAGAGTTTGAACTGTAGATATCCAGTAAGCGCTTGTAAGAGCATAACTGAAATTGCTCACGTGCTTTTTTGTTTACGTGCGGTGAACGTAACACGGTGAAAATTTTCTTTTCGGTTGGTAACGGAAGTGGTCCGCTAACTACAGCACCCGTAGGTTTTACTGTTTTTACGATCTTCTCGGCAGATTTATCTACCAGGTTGTAATCGTAAGATTTCAATTTGATCCTGATTCTTTGGCTCATTTTATTTGTTTTAATGGCTATCCCTAAGAGCTATTTATTAGGGCAACCGGTTTATTTTACTGAAAAGCTGATCGGGCAACTAATCTCTACTTACCCAATCAACTAATCTCTAATTCTTAGTTATTCTTTTTGCCTTTTACTTTAGCAATAACTTCATCCTGTACGTTACGTGGCGCTTCAGCATAGTGATCAAACTCCATGGTTGAAGTAGCACGACCAGAAGTGATAGTACGTAACTGGGTTACATAACCAAACATTTCTGAAAGTGGTACAGTAGCTTTAATTACCTGTGCACCTGCACGTGAATCCATACCTAACAGCTGGCCACGACGACGGTTCATGTCACCGATAACATCACCCATGTTTTCTTCAGGGGTAAGGATCTCAATTTTCATGATCGGCTCAAGCAATACTGGTTTACAACGTGGCAACGCCTCGCGGTAAGCCATCTTAGCTGCCAACTCAAAAGATAACGCATCTGAATCGACCGCGTGGAACGAACCATCAATTAACCTTACTTTTAAGCTGGTTAACGGGAAGCCCGCCAATATACCGTTTGCCATAGAAGCTGCGAAGCCTTTTTCTACAGATGGGATAAACTCACGTGGGATAGAACCACCGCTGATTTCGTTCACAAACTGTAAGCCTTCTTTACCTTCGTCGTTTGGTGATAAGATAACTTGTATATCGGCAAATTTACCACGGCCACCGGTTTGTTTCTTGTATGTTTCGCGGTGTTGTATAGTACCTGTGATAGATTCTTTGTACGCTACCTGTGGAGCACCCTGGTTAACCTCTACTTTAAACTCACGTTTTAAGCGGTCCATGATGATATCCAAGTGAAGCTCGCCCATACCGCTAATTACGGTTTGGCCGGTTTCTTCGTCAGATTTTACGTGGAAGGTTGGATCCTCTTCGGCTAATTTACTAAGCGCCATACCCAATTTATCAACGTCTGCCTGAGTTTTAGGCTCAATAGCTAAACCGATAACCGGCTCAGGGAAGTTCATTGATTCAAGGATGATCGGGTGTTTCTCGTCGCAAAGGGTATCACCAGTTTTAATATCTTTAAAGCCTACTACCGCAGCAATATCACCTGCACCTACGTTAGGGATAGGGTTTTGCTTGTTAGCGTGCATCTGGAAGATACGTGAAATACGCTCTTTGTTGTCAGAACGCATGTTGTGTACATATGAACCAGCCTCTAAGTTACCAGAGTATACACGGATAAAGCACAAACGGCCTACGAAAGGATCGGTTGCAATTTTAAACGCTAATGCTGCAAATGGCTCTTTTTCTGATGGCTTACGTAAAATCTCTTCGCCTGTATCCGGGTTGGTACCAATGATACCTTCAACATCCATAGGTGAAGGAAGCAATTCCATCACGTAATCAAGCATGGTTTGTACACCTTTGTTTTTGAAAGATGAACCACAAACCATAGGAACAATTTTAGCATCTAACACCGCTTTACGCAATGCATCTAAAATTTCGCGCTCGGTGATTGATTCAGGAGCTTCGAAGAATTTCTCCATCAAAGTTTCATCGTAATCAGCAACAGATTCAAGCAATTTCTCTCTCCACTCTGTAGCTTCTTCGATCATATCCTCAGGGATAGGCACTTCAGTAAAGGTCATACCTTTATCATGCTCATTCCAAACGATACCTCTCCAGTTAATTAAGTCAACAACACCCTGAAATTTATCTTCAGCACCAATTGGTAATTGCAAAGGAACAGCGTTACTGCCTAACATGCTTTTTACCTGTTTTACAACATTTAAAAAGTCGGCACCGCTACGGTCCATTTTGTTAACAAAACCAATACGGGCAACGTTGTAGTTGTTAGCAAGGCGCCAGTTAGTTTCAGATTGAGGCTCAACACCATCAACCGCGCTAAATAAAAACACCAAACCATCTAATACACGTAAGCTACGGTTTACCTCAACGGTAAAATCCACGTGCCCCGGTGTATCAATAATGTTGATGTGGTATTTTTGGCCCCTGTAGTTCCAGTTAACGGTAGTAGCAGCCGAAGTAATTGTAATACCACGTTCCTGCTCCTGCGCCATCCAGTCCATTGTAGCTGCACCTTCGTGTACTTCGCCAATTTTATGGCTCACACCCGCATAGTACAAAATACGTTCTGTAGTAGTAGTTTTACCGGCATCAATGTGGGCGGCAATACCAATATTTCTTGTATATCTTAGATCTCTTGACATGTTAATGTTGAATTAGTGTATTAGTGAATTAGTGAATTTTAAAGCCCCCTAACACTAATCTTTTGAATGAAGGAGCGAATTAACAAATTACTGATTAGCATAATGTTACCAAATCACTAATTCATTAATTCACTCAATCACTAATTTTTTTAGAAACGGAAGTGAGAGAACGCTTTGTTAGCTTCAGCCATTTTGTGCGTATCTTCTTTCTTCTTAACAGCAGCACCTTCGCCTTTAGCAGCAGAGATGATCTCGCCTGCCAATTTCTCCATCATGGTTTTTTCACCACGGCGGCGTGCATAGCTAATTAACCATTTCATACCTAAAGCTACCTTACGCTCCGGGCGAACCTCGGTAGGTACCTGGAAGTTAGCACCACCAACACGGCGGCTTTTTACTTCTACAGCAGGCATTACATTGTTTAAAGCTTTTTTCCAGCTATCTAAACCGTTTTCGCTGGTTTTCTTTTCAACAATATCAATTGCGTTATAAAATATAGTGTAGGCGGTAGATTTTTTACCGTCGAACATCATGTTATTTACAAACCTGGTTACCAAAATATCATTGAATTTTGGATCAGGAAGAAGGATTCTTTTTTTTGGTTTTGACTTTCTCATTATTACTATCCTCCTTTAATTATTTTTTCTTCTTAGCTGGTGCACCCTTAGTTGCAGCTGCCGGTTGGCCTGGTTTAGGGCGTTTAGTACCGTATTTAGAGCGGCGTTGGTTACGGCCCGCAACACCTGATGTATCTAACGCACCACGGATGATGTGGTAACGTACACCCGGTAAATCTTTAACACGACCACCACGGATCAAAACAATAGAGTGTTCCTGTAAGTTGTGGCCTTCACCAGGGATGTAGGCATTAACTTCTTTACCATTTGTAAGGCGCACACGTGCAACTTTACGCATTGCTGAGTTTGGTTTTTTAGGGGTAGTGGTGTACACACGGGTGCACACGCCTCTTCGCTGTGGACAGCTGTCCAACGCTGGCGACTTACTCTTGTCAACCAGAGCTACTCTACCTTTTCTAACTAATTGCTGAATAGTAGGCATTTTTGCTTTTTTGTATTTACTGTTTTATCCTTATTTTAAGGACTGCAAAGGTAGGCACTATTTTTTGATTTTCAAGGGCTTGGCTAAAAAAGTTTTTGTAATAGGCTGAGTGGTTGGGGTAAGCGCACAAAACGAGGCTATTTATGATGTTTTATTATTAAAGCAAAGTTCCTGCTGCTATCTCCCGCCAGCCCCGCTTTCCGCTTATACTGCACAGGCGTTAGCCACAAAGCCAGTATTCGCTGCAATCAGGTTTAGTTATGTTAGGGCAATGCTATTATACAAGTTATTGGATGTTATGCCCAGCGAGGAAGGACAAGGCGTACCAAATTTTGCATAACAAATCCAATTTAGTTTATTCCAGCATTTCCATATCTTTAGGTTCACCAATTTAAATATCATGAAAACCGACCTTTACACCAAAATCGTCCTTACTATCATCGCGGCAGCGTTAACCCTTAATTTAGTTAAAGGCAGCATTACCCCTGCCATGGCCGATACCAAAAAATATGTAACACTGCCGCTAAATGCCGATGGCAGCATTAATGTTAAGGTTACTAAAATGGATGGCCCTATGGATGTTAACGTTAAAAATGTAGACCGTAATGCTTTTTTCTATGTATCACCTATCCCGGTTAAGGTTAACCCATAAACAGTATTAAAATAAGACGTGGGCAGGTAATAAATATTCTCATTTTAACTGAAGGCCAGTTACATTACCATCAATAAAATCTTTACTCCAAATTGAAGAATAATAATATTAATTTCTAATATAATTATTATACTAAAACAATAATTACACGGTTATACAACTAATTAACCGAATTTAAATCGGTCAGTTAATAGTTAGTTAAGATTAAACGAAAGCAGGTATAGCGCAAGGCCAAGCCTGCTTTTATTATTTTACGGCTTAACCTTTACCCAGGCCAGCCTTGTAGCCACGTAAGCTTTGGCAATGTTTCCTGCCGCATCCTTTTCAAAACTCAGCTTAAAGCCGGTTTCCTGGTTATAAAATTCCATTCCTTCCACCCGGAAGAACTCCAGTTTGTTACCATCCCATGATTGGGTAAGCAGCAGCCTGTTGCCATTGGTATTTAATGTAAGGTACGTGGCGGCGTTGCGTTCGTTTACAAACTTGCCGGTAAAAGCAGAGAGTTGCGCCGTGGTGAAGAGTTCCTTATTCTCCAATGCTTTAATATGATACCAGGCATTAACATTGCCGGTATCCAGCGCCAGCGAATGGCGGTAATTTTGCAGGGCCGTGGGTTGATCACCTGCTGCATCAAACGCGGCGGCGTAGCTTTCATAAGCGCCCGCACTTTGGGGGTACCAGGTCACCCGTTGTTTAAACAGAGCTTGTGCCGCAGCATATCTCTTTTGTTTAAGCAACACCTGTCCGTACCCGTCGAGATCCTTTTCGGAGAACGTGTAGCCGGCTGCCTTCAGTTTAATGAGGATGGCGTCGACTTTTCCAAGCCCCTGCGCTCTTATTCTGCTATGCAGCAATGCCATAGCAGCGGGGTTATCATACCCCTGCCGTACCAAGCGAATGGCGTAGGTGGTTTGTTTGCCCAAAAACAGGTTCACCAGTTCGTCGGTAATCTTTAAGGCATTGGTGCCGCGGGTAAAAAAAACCAGGCTCTGTTTAGTATCCGGGTAAGCAATGTAAAAAGAGTTAAAATCGCCGGTGAGGCCCCAGTGCCATATGGCGTTGCCCTTTTCGTTCTGCTGCAGGCCAACTCCCAGGCCCCATTGGATATGCGTATTCGCCTTTGATGTATCCCGGCCAATAGGCGGCACGTTGGTTTGCCGGCTTAGCATCAGCTTTTGAGTGGCCGGTTTTAAGCCTGTGCCGTTGAGCAGCGCCTGTAGAAATATATTATAATCGTGTGCATTGGTAAGCATGCTGAACGCGGCGTTGGGGTACATGGCTGCCAAATCCCGGTTCTCGTTCCCCAGCATCAGGCTGTCCATAGTATTGTTTTGTACATAGGTGCTGGCGGTCATTTCCAGGGGGATAAAAACTTCATCCTGCATCATTTGCTCAAAGGGTTTATTCAGCAGTTTTTCTAACACTTTTTGCAGAAACCAATATCCTTCGCCTGAGTAGGCGAACGTGCTGCCCGGCGCAGCATTGAGATGCGTTTGCCCCTCGTCAAACTCGGCGAACTCGGCCAGGCCACTGGTATGACTCAGCACCATACGGGCGGTTATCATGGCAAAGCGCGGATCTTTGGCATCAAACCTGCTGTAAGTTTCCATGTAATATAGCAAGGGCGTATCCAACTGCAATATTCCCCTATCGTACAGGCGCATTACCGCATAGGCAAAAACCGTTTTGCCCAAAGACCCTGCCCTGAAAATAGTATTAGGGGTAACTTTTTTGACCAGCCCTTCCTTCCCCACACCTATATTATACGCCGTTGGTTTACCATTACTGGTGTAAATAAGCTGCATGCCCAGCAGGTTATTATCCTCCAAAATATTCTGCAGGGTACGGGGTTGTACCTGTTGCGCTTTTACGCCGAAATACCCGGCAATTAATACCAATATTAGAGAGAGGTGTTTCATTTTGTTTAGGAAAGCTTAATGCCAAACCCAAACATATAAAATATAAATTTAAATTTTTACAATAAACAGAATTAAATTCTGAATTATAAATAATAACCTATCCAAAAAAACAAAAAATAAGAAATTATCAAAATATAATATGCATAACAGCCTAAGCCCTTATATCAGGTCGCCGCTCATTAACACATGTTGAGCGGCAGAAACTCGTTGCCTGATAAAGGATTCGTCTTTTATGTAGATCATATTAAAATCGAAATGGGTTGCCAATGGATCAAAAGCAATAAGTTCTTTTTTTATGATGATACTTAAAGGGTTTAAAACCATAGTCTGTTAAAAGCGCGTGTGTTGCCGCGTTGCCGTATCCATAATATTCGCCGGTGTTAGAGAATTCTATCACAATGGCTTTACACCCGGCAGATGATAATGTTAAGGGCGCGCCCAGCAATGCATTATGTTCATGGCCTTCAATATCCAGCTTCATCAATAGCGGCACACGGCCATTCAGGATCACATCTAACCTTTTGGCTTCCACCTCAATGATATCCGGCCGCATTTCATACAAAACCCGGTTGGTGGCGTGGTCGCCGGTGGTAAATGGCAAGGTGCCCTCCACGTCAGAAACCGCAACGTTCCATGCTTCAACAATATCATTTATGTGGTTAACGGCAATGTTTTTCTGCAAGCCGGTAAAGGTATGTGGCGCGGCTTCAATGGCAACCGTTCTCGCTTTTCGTTCGCCCGATGCCAGTATAGTGTAAGCACCGCCATTGGCACCAATATCAACAAACAGATCATCGGGCTGTAGCACATGCAGTATAAAGGGCATAATATCCGGTTCGCTGATGCCAAAATAATAATTGCCCGATAACGCCTGGAAACCTTTGATCAGCATCAGTTTACTATTAGGCGTAAAATTAAAAACAAGCTGCCTTTTAAGCACCTTGCTAATAAACTGCCATTTAAAAAACCGGTAAAGGAATTTTACCTTTTGCGTTAACAGGTACGGATACTCAATTATCTGCTGTATAGTAGGCTGCATAAACAAACATAATAAACTTACCCTGCAAATACAGCTATAATAGCGGCTATCCCGGCATCATTTAAACACCAATCTGTTTATTCTATATACTTATCACTTCCAATTCACCCCCATACTTATTACTTACAATTTACCATTAATATTGATGAAAAGCCTGCGATACAAACTCCAGCACGGTAGGTAACGATCCGCGCCAGTATGTCCAGTTATGGGCACCATCCCGTACACGGTACTCATGCGGAATTTCCTTTTTACGCATCAGGTTATGCACCAATCCGTTACCTTCGTACAGAAAATCATCGTCGCCGCAATCAATAAACCAGCGCACCGCTTTCTTCTGATCCTCGGGCATAGCCTCCATCAGCGGCAATACACTGTAACGCTTATAGAACGTAGCGATAGCCGTATCGGCCACGTTAGGGTTATTCTTAGTAATAGCTGCGCGGGCGGCATCCAAGTTTAAATAACCCGTTGCTGCGCTTAGTGGTGCTGCCGACGAAAACATTTCGGGATGGTGCAGTGCATAAACAAATGTGCCGCCGCCACCCATGGAAAGCCCTGCAATGGCACGGAAACGCTTATCGCTCTTTACTTTGTATTTTTTCTCGATGTAGGGAATCAGTTCTGTAAAAAAGAAATCCTCATAATTCCAGTCGCCTTTAATATCGTTGAAGTAGCCGCGCCTGCCGGTATTGGCATCGGGCATCACTATGATCATTGGGGTAGCGGTGCCATCATGGATAACCTTATCCGTAATATTAAGCACCTCGCCAAATTGAACCCAGCCGGTTTGGTCGTCGCCCGCGCCATGCAGCAGGTAAAGCACCGGGTAGGTGCGACCGGAAGTTTCGTAATCTGGCGGCAAATAAATGGCAAACTTACGCTCGCTTTTCAAGATCTTGCTATTAACAATTAAGGCATCATACACTTTACCGGTTTGCGCAAACAGCACAAAGGGGCACAGCACCAACAAGGCAAATAGTAATTTTTTCATCATGAAGTTTATTTAACGTGGTTTATCGCAAGTAAGGGCAATTGCGCTGGTTTAAATTTAGAATAAAAAACTCAGCAAAGACACAGAAATTCTGTCCGAAACAAATTTATTACAGAGCGCGAAGTTTTAGTCTCCCGCATGCAAATCACTGCTGCAATTCAAGGCATGTTTGTAACCGTCCTAAAGGAGACATAAGATTTTGTGTTTCTACACAACTTGTATTTTGTCTTCTCTGCCGCGAGATTAGCGCAACGTATCCCGTGCTATAACTGCAACGGGTTTCTGTAGAGACACAATATTTTGTGTCTCCCGCATGCAAATCACCTATGCAATTCAAGACATGTTGGTCACCGTCCTAAAGGAGACACAAGATTTTGTGTCTCTACAGGTCTGATCTCTTGTCTCTTGATTCTTTCTCCCTTTTCGCCGACCCATTTCCTCCGTTCACCGATAATAACCTGCTGTACGTCTAATTGACGCAAATATGATGTAACGTTTCAAAATTGGGGGCGTCATATGGGTGTATTTAATAAAATAGAAAACAACAAAATATCACACAATCAAAATATTAGGAATCATGAAAACTCAAATCTTAACCATAGCAACCATCTTTACTTTAGCTTTAGGTACTGTAACCAGCAGCTTTGCAGCCGATAAAAAAGCAACTGCAACACAGGAAGAAGTAAGCACTACTTTAACTAACGTTAGTCAGATCAATAAAATTGAGATCCGCGGTAATGTGCAGTTGTTCGTATCAGACGGTTCTGCCGACCAGATCAAAGTTTACAACCGTTACTATGCTGAAAGCGCCATGGTACAAAACGAGAACGGCGTACTGCGCATTGCTTCTTACAACGCCAAGAAATTAGTGATCTGGGTAACCGCTGCCGATCTGCGTTCTATCTCGGCTTATGACAATGCCGAAGTGAAATCTTTCGGTAACCTGTCTAAAATCGATCTGGATGTAAGGTTATACAACAACGCATCTGCAACTTTAAACCTGGATGCCTACAAAGCCAGCATTACTGTTAACGACCGCGCCAAAGCAGACCTTACCGGTAACGTAAACGAGTACACGCTAATCCACGATCAGTCTGCAACGGTAAATCACAGCAGCCTGATAGCTAACCAAAAAACAGATACCACTACCAATAGGTTCAGCGCAGCTAAAACAGAATTAGCTACTTTGTAAACACTACTTTTGCAAAAGTTCAACATATATCCAGCAAAGCCATCCCGTAAGCGGTGGCTTTTTTTGTTTGTACACCTGCCACCCCTGTCATCCTGAGGAACGAAGGATCTGATCAACGACAAGCATGGTGTATATCAGATCCTTCGCTGTCGCTCAGGATGACAGGCGTGTGAGCAATTAAGACGCTCAATTTACCGTTAACTTTACAATAGTATCTACTGCATCAATCTTAACGCCATCCAGGTAAATAAACAAACCTTCGGGCTGCTGTTTAAACTTAACCGCGCTGCCGCCATTAAGTAATACTGCTTTGGTAACATTTTCCTTTAATTGCGGAATAAAGATATAAGGCTGCGCCGGCGCTGTGGTAATATGGGCATACAGAGTTTTACCTCTTACCGTAACTACACCCCATGGCTGCGGCGGCATTGCGCTTCCGCGGGTACCGTAAATACTTTCGCCGTTCTTTTGCATCCAGTTGCCGACTATGGCCAGGGTATCAGTAAATTCCGACTGGATCTTGCCGTTCGGCATTGGACCAATGTTCAGCAAAAAGTTGGCATCGCGCCCCGCCGAGTTCACCAGGTAGTGGATGATCTGGGCAGATGATTTAAAACTTTGGTCGGTAATTTTAAAGCCCCAGCTGTTGTTAATGGTTTCGCAGGTTTCTAAAGGCAGCTGGCTTATCTTTTGAGTAGGTGCAAAACCGCTGGTGTTTGCTCCCGGCAGGTCCTTCTCAAACATCTGGAAATCTTCACCGTCCTTAGGTGCAACGTGGTGGTTGTTGCCTACCAATATCGCGGGGTTCAACTTGTGAATGAGGCCGTAAATTTCATCGTAATGCCAGTTAACGCTGGTGCGCTCCCAGTCGCCATCAAACCAAATGCCTTTTACACCGGGGTATTTGGTGATCAGCTCCGTAAGCTGAGCTTTCATAAATTTAATGTAGCTGTCCCAGTCGCCGCCTTCGGGTTTGCCATTAACAATAGGGCTGCCAAAAGCATAATCCGGGCGCCCCCAATCTAACAGCGAATAATAGAAATGCAGTTCGATCCCTTCCTTCTCGCACTCTTTGGCCAGTTCCATCATGGGATCTTTATGGTAAGGCGAACCATCAACAATGTTATAAGGCGACATCTTAGTACCAAACATGCTGAAACCATCGTGGTGGCGGGAGGTTACGGTAATATATTTCATACCTGCTTTTTTAGCAAATGCTACCCATTCCTTGGCGTTAAAATCCTGCGGGTTAAAAAAGGTTGCCAGGCGCTTGTAGCTATCATAAGGAATCTTTTTCTCGTGCATTACCCATTCGCCATCACCCAAAATGCTATAAATACCCCAGTGGATGAACAAGCCAAACTTCATCTCCTGGAATTTTTTACGGGCGGCCAGGTTCTCGGCAGTGGGTGTGTATGCGCCCTGGGCCATTACGCTGCTAAAGCTGGCAGCAGTTAGCAACAAAAAGCAAATGGTAAGTAACTTCCTTTTCATATGTAGTGGTTTGTTTATAGAGAATGTGAGCAATTGCAGTAATAGTTATTTTCCGGGGGAGAAACACCCGTAGTTAAAGTATCATACACAAAGAAATAAAAGTTTGTGTTAAAAACAATAGCGTTTGTACCTTAAATTTGATAGCTGAGAAACAACCTATACCAAAATGTTATTCGAATCGCCTAATCTTTATTACCGGGAATTTGACACTTGCGACGCAGCTTTTATACTGGAGTTGCTCAACACCCCCGGCTGGCTGCAATTTATTGGCGACAGAAACATCCGCAACCTGAAGGATGCGCATAACTATCTTTTAAATGGGCCGCTTTTAAGTTACAAAGGCAACGGTTACGGCGCCTGGCTGGTTGTAAAAAAAGACACCCAGCAGCGTATAGGCATGTGCGGCCTGTTCAAACGCGATTACCTGGACCACCCCGACCTGGGCTTTGCATTTTTACCCAATACACAAGGTATGGGGTATGCCTACGAAAGCAGTATGGCAACCCTGAGGTTTGTAAAGCCTGCTTATAATATAACCCGTTTATATGCCACCACTACGCCGGATAATGTACGCTCGCAGCGGTTACTGGTGCGTTGCGGCTTTAAAGGGCATGGCGAAGTAGCTCCGCCGGATGGCAGTAAACCTTTACTTTTATATAACATCAGTTTATAATAACATAACTTTATACATAACTGTAACTAACTCCCAGTTTATATCTTTAGCGCCATGTTAAATACCCGCAGAGATTTCCTTAAAAAAGCAGCCTTGCTAACCGGTGCGGCCGGTTTAAGCAGCGTTTTACCGGCATCTATCCAAAAAGCACTTGCCATTAACCCGGCACCGGGCAGCACCTGGCACGATGCTGAACATGTGGTGCTATTAATGCAGGAGAACCGCTCGTTCGACCACTGCTTTGGTACGCTGAAAGGCGTTAGGGGATTTAACGATCCGCGGGCTATTGATCTGCCAAATAAAAACCCGGTTTGGCTGCAAACCAACAAAAAAGGCGAAACCTTTGCACCCTTCCGTTTAGATATCCATAACACTAAAGCCACCTGGATGAGCTCGCTGCCACATAGCTGGAGCAACCAGGTAAACGCCCGTAACGATGGCAAGTTCGACCGCTGGCTGATGGAGAAACAATCGGGCAATAAAGCATACGAGCATATGCCACTTACGCTGGGTTACCATAACCGCGCCGACCTCCCCTTTAATTACGCACTCGCTGATGCCTTTACGGTATGCGATCAGAATTTCTGCTCATCACTTACCGGCACTACGCCCAACAGGCTTTTCTTTTGGAGCGGCACTATCCGTAAAGACCAGGATGAAAACTCGCGGGCGAATGTTTGGAACGACGATGCCGATTTTGGCACTCTGGACTGGACCACCTACCCCGAGCGGCTGGAAGAAAACGGCATTTCCTGGAAATGTTACCAAAATGAACTTTCGATAAACACGGGGTTCGAGGGCGAACAGGATTCGTGGCTCTCTAACTTTACCGATAATCCGCTGGAGTTTTTTGAGCAATATAACGCTAAACTGCACGATAAACATATTGCCTACCTGCAAAAGCAGTACACCCTTTTGCCCGGCCAGATAAGCGATACCGAAAAAGACATTAAAGCTTTACCTGCAGGTGATGCCAAAGCAGCGAAACTGAAAAAAAAACTAAAACAACTGCGCGAAGAACTGGCAGCTATTGAAAAAGATATGGCAAGCCTTAACCCCGGTGCGTTTGCAAAGCTTTCTCAAAAAGAACAAAATATCCACCTTAAGGCTTTTGATACCAATAAGGCCGATAAGGATTACCGCCAGCTAACTACCCTTAAATATACCGACAACGGCACCACGCAGGAAATGCAGGTACCCAAAAGTGATGTGCTGTACCAGTTTAGGGAGGATGTTAAAACCGGCAAGCTGCCTACCGTATCGTGGTTGGTTGCGCCGGAGAACTTCTCCGACCATCCTGGTGCGCCCTGGTACGGGGCATGGTACGTTTCGGAAATATTGGATATCCTTACCCAAAACCCGGAAGTATGGAAAAAAACCATTTTTGTTTTAACCTATGATGAAAACGATGGGTATTTTGACCACATCCCGCCGTTTACTGCGCCGCATTCGCATAAAGAAGGTACCGGCAAAGTAAGCAAGGGAATTGATACCCGGGTAGAGCTTGTAACCCACGAACAGGAAGCAGACCGCAAAAGCTTCCCTATAAAATACGACAGGGAAAGCCCCATTGGCCTGGGTTACCGTGTACCCATGGTAATAGCTTCGCCATGGAGCCGGGGCGGATGGATTAACTCCGAAGTGTTCGATCATACTTCGTGCCTGCAGTTTCTGGAAAAATTCATCTCCCATAGAACCGGTAAGGATGTAAAAGAGCACAACATCAGCGACTGGCGCCGTACCGTTTGCGGTGATCTTACCTCCGTATTCCGCCCGTAAAACGGCGAAAAAACAGCCAACCCGACATTCCTAAACATGGAGGAGTTTGTGGAAGGTATCCACAAAGCCCGTTTAAAAGACCTCCCCACGTATAATATACTGGATGCGGAAGAGGTTGCACTCATTAAAAAGAACAGCCACGCTTCACACTTTATGCCGCGACAGGAAAAAGGCACCAAAAATTCCTGCGCCCTGCCTTATGAGCTATATGCCGATGGAATGCTGAGCGCTGATAAAAAATCATTTGGGATAAAGTTTAAAGCAGGTGATAATTTGTTTGGGGATAAGTCGGCAGGTTCACCTTTTAATGTTTATGCACCGGGTAAATACACCAGCCTTGCCAATCCGCGGCAAATGGAAGCCGTACGCACCTGGGCTTATGCCGTAACACCTGGCGATACAGTAACCGACCAATGGCCCCTAAATGAGTTTGAGAACAGCCATTACCATTTGCGGGTTTACGGGCCAAACGGTTTCTACCGCGAATTTAAAGGCGATGCCGCAGCCCCATTATTACAGATAGCTTTTGCTTACCAGGCTATAGATAAAAGGCCAAACGGTAATATTACGCTCACTTTTAGTTTACCGGGTAACCATAAAACATTAACTGTTGAGGTAACCGATAACGCCTACAAAACCGGCTCGCACCAGATGAACGTGTTTTACGAAAGCTTTGCCCCGCAAACCATAAAGCTTGATCTGACCAAAAGCCACGGCTGGTACGATTTCAGTGTAAAAGTAAAGGGATACACCACTTTTGAGGCACGTTACGCCGGCAGGGTAGAAAGCGGCAAGCATAGCATAAGCGATCCGCTGATGGGTGGGGTATTGTAGTAATCTCTATTTATTTACTTACCACCACCACCTGCATTGGTGTAACTTCCTTATCTCGGGTAACATGGTTTAAAAATGCAGGCTTAAGGCGGGTGATATAATACCGTTGAAAATCTGCCAGTTTTTGGATCTTATAACCCTTTACAGCAAGCCCGGTAATTACATCAGCTTCGCCATATAATATATACGGCGTGCCTGGCAAAGTCCCCGATGCATCGTTGCTTATAGTTTGCGGGGGCTGATTCAGGTAGAACTCGAAAGGGTAAGTATTTCCCTCAAATATTTGTGCTACAGGTAACTTTTGCGGGTTGTTCTTATTGATCCACATGGCGGCCTCGCTGCCTGCCTGGTAATGCAGCAGCGACGGGTAGAACGCCAGGTTTAAATACAGGTTAACTACAAATGCCACAATAAGGGTTCGGAAAGCCGTTTGCCGATAATCAGTCTTGCCAAAATTTCCTGGCAATAGCAGCAGTAAACCCATCCACACCAGCAGGGTAACAACCACATGCCAGCCAAATTCCGCCGGGCGGAAAAAGTAATGCAGTGCGCCAATGATCACCAGCAGTAATACAACCACTACTATCTGCATAATTCGGATGACACCGATTGTACGTTCCGATCTTAAACTGTACAAATATTGAGCGGTGATAATGGCGAAGAACGGGAATACAATATTTAAATAATGCGGCAGCTGAAACTTAGATGCCGAGAACAATAAAAAGGTAAGCAGCGCCCCGCTGATGCAGAACCACTCGCGGCTTTGCACATTTTTTACCCCGGTTTTAATAAACTGGAAGAATGCTGCAAACAACACCAGCGACCATGGCAAAAAAGCCCATAAAGTAGTATGCACAAAGAAGAATGGGTCGCCTTTGCCTTTAATAGGGCCGGTATTAAAAAACCTGCCGAACTGGCTATCCCAAAAGAAAAACCTAATACCGGATACGTGCGTTTGCCCAAAAACTACCTTCTCCGGGTGCGAATCGAACTGCAGGTACAAACACCAGATTTCGGGCAGGATAAAAATCAGTATCAGCACGGCGGCCAGCAGCCAGCGCAGGTTAAAAAGCTGTTTCCAGTTACGGGTAATAGCCAGGTGGCCGGCAATAGCCCCGCCGATAGGTACCAGCGCAAACATCCCCTTGGTCATGATAGCGAAGGCGGCAAACAGGCTGCCCAGTACCAGTTGCCCAAACTTATTTGTAATATAAGCCCGGTATAAATGATATACCGATGCAATGATCATTCCGGTTAAATAAGGCTCGGCCCGTACATCGTTATTAGAAAGTACAATATGCTGCGAGGTAAGCAGGATGAGCACGCTCCAAAGCGCTACTTCTTTATTGTATAAGCTGATAGCCAACTTATACGTATAAGCCGCCCCCATCAGGATAAACAGGATTCCTGGCAATTTATACGCCCAGGTATTAATGCCAAACATTTTGAACGATAAGGCACTTACCCAAAACGGGAAATGAGGTTTATCCAGCCAGTCGGCACCCAAAGCAAACAATTGCACATAATCGTTACGTACCACCATGGTTTTAGCAATAGTAGCATACAAAGCACCATCGGGCCCGGTTATGGGGATAAACAACCCGCTGAAGTTGAGCGCAACTGCTAGCCCTATGAAAAGGTAAAGCCATTTGTAAGGGTTGCTGCCGTGGAGTGGGTTCATCAATACGTTACCTGGTTAAACGGCGGTAAAGGTAAAGTGTAATTTCTAATTAGTAATAAATAATATTAAAAGCGTAAATAAGATAAATTTACTATGCATGCATAGTATTTGGCTTAAATATTGTTAGTTTTACAGCAACCAATTATAAATCTACCTAAAAAAATGGACCACTTACTAACCGATACTGCCACAGGCTTCGATTTCTCACTCAACGACAATCAAAAAATGATAGGCCAGATGGCTAAGGATTTTGCCGAAAAACACATCAGGCCAAACGTAATGCAATGGGATGAGGAGCAAAAATTCCCGCTTGAACTGTTTAAACAATTAGGGGAACAGGGCATGATGGGCGTACTGGTTCCTGAAGAGTACGGCGGTTCGGGCTTTGGCTATGCCGAATACGTTACCGTTATTGTAGAGATTGCTAAAGTATGCGGCTCTATTGGTTTATCACTTGCAGCGCATAACTCGCTTTGCACCGGCCATATTTTAGCCTTTGCCAACGAGGAGCAGAAACAACGCTGGCTGCCCAAGCTGGCAACAGCTGAGTGGCTGGGCGCTTGGGGACTAACTGAAGCCAACACCGGCAGCGATGCAATGGGCATGAACACCACCGCTGTTTTAGATGGCGACCATTACTTAGTCAACGGATCTAAAAACTGGATTACCCACGGTAAATCGGGCGATGTGGCTGTGGTGATTGTGCGTACCGGCAATAAGGGCGACAGTAAGGGAATTTCTGCTTTGGTGATAGAACGCGGTACACCTGGTTTCAGCGCAGGCAAAAAAGAGAACAAACTGGGCATGCGCGCATCAGAAACTACCGAAATGATATTTGACAATTGCCGCGTTCCCAAAGAAAACCTTTTAGGCGTAGAAGGCGAAGGGTTTAAACAGGCTATGAAAGTACTGGACGGTGGGCGAATCTCTATAGCAGCCCTCTCTTTAGGCATCGCTAAAGGTGCATTTGAAGCGGCAGTGGCTTACTCCAAAGAACGCCATCAGTTTGGACAGCCTATCAGCAATTTCCAGGGCATAGCATTTAAACTGGCAGATATGGCTACCGAAATTGAGGCAGCGGAACTACTGGTAATGCAAGCGGCCGACTTTAAAAACCGCCACCTGCCGGTTACCAAGCAATCGGCCATGGCCAAATATTTTGCATCTGAAGTAGCGGTACGTTGCGCCAACGAGGCCGTACAGATCTTTGGCGGGTATGGTTACACCAAAGATTTCCCGGTAGAAAAGTTTTACCGCGATGCCAAACTCTGCACCATCGGCGAAGGCACATCAGAAATTCAAAAGATAGTGATCAGCAGGGAAGTGTTGAAATAAAGATATTCTGGTCGGCTACAAGCATGGAGTGTATCAGATCCTTCCTTTACAAGGATGACAAACTACTTATGATCAATACCCAACAAACTCTTTTTGGTCAATCTTTACCATCCCTTTGTTCTCGGTGGTGCTGATGTACATGGCTACGCGATAGAAATCGTTATCGAAAACGTAGATATTGTTATAGGCATCCACTCCCTGAAATTTCATGGCAAGTTTGCCGCGTTCGGCTTGCTTTATCAGGTTAACAATATGCTTAGGGTCGCGGGTGGTATAGGTAACGGTATGCAGAACAGAGCCGTTAGATAATACCGTATTTACACCAATGGTAATAGTTTGTTCTTTCGCCTGCTGGCTTACCGTACGGAAATGCTCCAGTTTTTTACCGTCTACATCTTCTATATACTGGTGCTTAAACACCTTGCCCAGCGTTAGGTAAGTATGTGCCTCGCCATCGCTAAGATTGCTTAGATTGGTGAGGTCGTAAAAGCTGATGCTTTGCGCACCAGCGCTTTGGCGCAGGCAGAACAATAATAATATGAATAGGTATTTTTTCATTTATGGGTTAGTGCAAATGTAGGTTATTTCAAACCACTATAAGCCTGGATGATAGGTTTTTTCGGCGTGTTTAAGCACATCTTCCTTATAAAATAAAACATCCTTAAACTGCCCGGTGAGGTGCCCTTCGGCCTGATCTGTAAAATGTTTTGATTGCGGGTTGAACGATTGGCCCCCGGTAATGATGGTTTTTGCTTTCACCTTTGGACCAAACTCAATAGCGGCGATAAAGCTGTTGCCCGAAAACCCATAGCGCTTTTGCGTACCCGGCATTACCCTGCTTTGAAAAGATGGCAATTGCCCAAAGTTGGATGACGTTAAGCCAACCGGTATACTCGGCAGTTTATCATCAAATGTTATACCATCAGCAGGGCGCTGGTAACGGTTGATATCGCCCCATGCTATCTTCCAGGCACCAAAACGGGTTTGCAGATCGGCCATCACCTTACTCAACATAACCAGTTGTGTGGTTGCCGGCATGGTTTGCAGCAATTGATGCACGCGCTTAACCTGATAACTATTTTCGCCTGGCTGGGCGGGTGGCATAGCCTTAAACATTAATGTACCCCATTCTACAGCCAAAGTACTGGCTACCGAATTAGCAGCGGTGCGCCTATCCCACTGTTTCAGCATGGTAATAGGTTCTGCCAGCCTGGTTTTGAGGGTATCCGGCGCGCTATCATAGGCGGCGAAGAGCGTTGGCAGCATATCATCAAACAGGCGGAGGTAATGATCGTACCCTTTGGCTATCAATCCATCCAATGTAAGCGCTTTTGCATCTTTAAACAGGCTGATGGCATTGATGCCGCGGTAGTTCTCATCATCTGGCGCCATATAGCGAGGGTATGTAGTTTTATCCGGGCTTGCATCACCTGCCGACGTAAACGGCGATGAATTGCAATTTTGGATGTACCCGGTAGCCGGGTTGTGTACCTGCACCAGCTCCGCCAGCGGGTGAAAGCCTTTCCATTCGGTTGTGGATGTACTGCCATCAACCGGCAGCGCCCAATTAATATCGGGGTTGCGGCGTGGCATAAAATCGCCATACCAAAAGGCGGTGTTGCCTTTATCGTCGGCATAAACGGTGTTGTTGCTGGTGTTGGCCAGCAGGTTCATGGCCTTTTTATATTCGGCAAGGGTGTTAGCCTTGGTGATCAGCCACGATTCCAGCAGTGCTTTGTATGACCGGTTATAATGTTTCAGCGCCAGCCATTTGCCATCGCGCGCGGCCAGTACCGGGCCGTGGTGCGTGTAGTAGGCTGTAATGGTGCTTTCAACAAGCTGGCTGTCCTTCTTAACTTTCAGGGTGAGTTTGCGGGTGGTTACCGGCTTTAATTGCCCATCGTATTCGTAAAACCATTTACCACCTTTTTTTGTCACCTTCTCCTGGTACACATCGCCAACATCAGCATAGCTGCTGGTGTGCATCCAGCCGCAATGGGCGTTAAAGCCCTGGTAAATAAAAAACTGCCCCCAGGTAACCGCGCCGTAGGCATGTAAGCCTTCCTCGCTATTCAATCCAACCTCGCTGCGGAAATAAAAGGGCACATGCGGGTTTATATACAGCATAGCGTGCCCGCTGGCCGTTCGCGATGGCGATATGGCAAACCCGTTAGAACCGGTTTCGCGCTCCTCATTAATATGAATAATTGAACGGGGATTGTAAACCGCGCCTATCACATTATCACCCTTGCCGTAAAAAGCCTGTGTTTCTCGGGGGGAGATATCCCCGGTTTCGGTAGCCGCCACGCTGCCATCGGTAAACATAAGAGCATACCATGGTTTAAAACGCTTAAATACCATTGGCTTTACTCCCGGGTGTTTGTACAGGTAATAATTAATACCATCGGCAAAGGCATCCATTAATTTTTTAAATGGAAGCGGGCTGCTATTGTAATCTTTTATAGCACCGGCACTATCGGCAATCAGTTGCAATTGTACATCGGTATACAAAGGCGCGGCGCCGTCCGCCTCGCTTTGGCGACCCATTTGGTACAGGTAATTACGTTCTATCCCTTTAAAATTATCTTCGCATTGGGTGTACATCAGTCCGAAAACCACCGCAGCATCCGTTTTAGCATAAATATGCGGTACGCCATAATTATCCCTGATAATAGTAACCGCTTTTGCCTGTTGCTTATACCGCGCTATTTCAGCAGCATTAAACCTTTGTGCCGAAGCAAAAATAGGCACCCACAACAACAGGATGATAAAAAGTTTCTTCATAGATAAAAGCTACTCTGCATAGCATATGCTATGCTTGTAAATTAATAAAGCCCAATTTATTGATGTAATTTAAGAATTATTATGATACACCTGCTAAAACAGGGCGTAAACACATCCACCAGCCCTCTAAAAAAGCAATCCGATAAAAACTGTCTGGATAACCAACAATTGGTGTATTAAAAATATCCGGCAAAAAACATTGTATAACAGCACTTTATCAACATACATTCCCAGTCATTTTATTGCGGGTAATTTACATCGTCAAATACACACATTTTATTTACTTTAAAAAGTACAACATCATTACAAATTATTTTGTAATGACATAATTCATGACTTTAAAAATACTTTTCCGACTGACTTTTTTAAGAAAACGTGCTGAAATGCAACGTTTAGTGCAATGCAACGTCATTTTTACAGTTATAGTTACAATAAGATCAAAATAAGGCCGTTTGTTGCGTATATTTGTCTTTTGTAGAGCACGCATTAAAAAGTTTGGGTACAATATTTGTAATTAAACAACAAGCAAATAATTAACCATAAAAGAATTTAGTTAACCAAGAGGTTATCACTATAAAGAGCTTGGGTAAACATAACATGTTATCTGAGATTTAGTTGATCAACATTATTTGAGAGATGATGTTGCATGGCGTTCGGGGGTGAGATACCGAACGCCTTTCTTTTGTCTGAACCTTAATTAGTTGTCTGAATCAGAATTTGCAGGATTAAAGAATTTGCAGAATTAAAAGAGTTAGCAAAAAAAATTCCGAATGCCACTTACATAATCGCACTCAATCACTTCTTCTTATAAAGCGCCATCAGGAGGGTTACCATGCGGTTGTAGGTATCTAAGCCGCGGGGCTGGTTGTTGGCTTTTAAAAAATTATCGTAAAATATTCCGGTTATTACATTTACCTGGTTTTGGTAGGCTTGCCAATAGAGGCGTTCCTGCTTAAAATCGTTTTTTACCAAGGGCGAAATGCGGGCTTTGAGCTGTTTATGCAAAACGGTATCTGCACCGTGCATAGTGTACATAAACTCGCCAACGGCCAGGTGATAGGCCGAATAGCGTAGCAGCCTGTCGTTAGAACCTATAGCGGCCATAAAACCCGCAAAGTTGGCCTCGTCTTCAGCCCCGTAACCTATCTGGTGCGACATTTCATGGCAAGCCACAAAGGGCCTCGAAAAAACTGGCTGCTGATAATTAAGCTGCGCCTCGGTAGTAAACGGGTTGTAGTAACCCGATGTACCAATATAATTGAGCAATGGCGTTAGCAAAGAGGGCTTAATACCTGGACTATATGCTCTGAAAGCCGCTGAATTATCCGAACGTTTAAGTACCGCACTAACGGCCCGGTTATAAATAGTATCATTAGTTTGATGCAGATCGGCAGAAGTAACACGGGCGCGGGTAGCATTGGCACTGTCGATCAGCATAATGGTTACCGCCTGCAGGTCGGTTACGGTAAAGGTGCTATCTTTAAGGCTAAGCCTTTCGGCAGCTGATGGGCGGAAGTAGTTCATCCCCCAGAAAAGGTAAAACAGCAGTATGCCGGTTTGTACACCTATAACAACGCCCGTTACTAAAAGCCCTATCTGTAAAAAGCGCTTATTAAACAGTAGTTTAATAAGCCGCACAAATGCATAAAGAAGGTAAGCAACAACGACTGTATAAAGCACATCGCCAACGCTGAACGGAAAGATATTTAACACCGGATGCAACAGACGGCAAATAACCGGGTACAGGCCTTGCGAGTAATATTTTTCTACCGCATGCGGATGGCCGGCAAAAAGCATCATCAGAAACACTATTAACGCCAGCGTTAATATAATTACAACTCGTTTTAGTAATGGCTTGCCAGCTAAGTAATACTTCATTTACGGCTGTAAATATAAAAGATATTGTGCTTTATCAGGAGCGCTCATTCTTGTCATAGTTAGGTTTTAAACGATGTCATGCTAATCAAAATTCCGGGTACAAAAAAGCTCCGGCGTATACCGAAGCTCCTTAATAGGATAATACTATTACCTGATTATTTTACAGAAACCGGAACTGATAATTTATCCCAGTTTAATGAGAAACCTTTTGCGTTGGTTTTGTAAACCAAGCGCTCACTCATGGCCGATTTTTTAGGCGTAACAACTACACGCAATGCATCCTGTGCTTCGTCATATTTGTAAGCACCCCATTGTTTAGCTACTTTATTGAAAATGATAGTCCAGGTAGTTTCGGTTGGGATGGCAAAGAACCCATAGGTACCGGCAGGCAATGTTTTACCTTCTACGGTGATATCTTTAGTGGTTGTAAACACGGTGGCTTCGTTTGCACCTGCGCGCCATACTTTACCAAACGGCTCTAATTCGCCAAATACCTTGCGGCCTTTTACCGATGGGCTACCGTAGTTGATAGTGATCTGTGAACCTGCAATTTTAGCGCTAACGCTATCGCGCGGGCTTGCTACCGGTTTTTGTGCAAAGGCAAATGAAGAAATTAAAAGCGCAAACACAAAAAATGCCGCGGCTTTAAATTGAAATGTTCTTTTCATGATAAATTTTTTTGTTTCTTTAGTTTATAGGTCAAAGATATACCGAAATCCCTTTGGTTGGCAAACAAGCTGTAATAAAAATTCATTGTGTTTTAGCGTGAAAAAAGGAAGTTATTTTCCACCCGGTTAATAAAATAAATTTAAACATATATTCTGCAAAACTTTAGTACCGCCATAATGTTATTATAAGCAGAACGCACATTGCAGTTAGGAATAGCCGAGAGGTTAAACAATTGTTGTGAGTTTTTAGCCTCTGCCACTCTATGTGACAGAGGTTTTTTTATGCCGATTATTTAGCACCCACCGTTGCGCCTGCAAAACTTTTATAGGCATTAAGCTATATTTGCGGCGTAAGGGGCACAAACAAATGAGTAACACCAATAAACTTTTTTTCCTGCTGATCTTTCTGCTGGCATTGGCGGTTAACTTTATTGGTATCAATACCGATTTCTTTTCGGACGACCCCGGCCTCTATGCCTCCATCTCTAAAACCATGCTGTACCGGCATGATGTGCTGCAGCTTTTCTCCTACGGGGAAGACTGGCTGGATAAGCCCCACTTTCCGTTTTGGGCAGTGTATGTAAGCTTTAAGGTATTTGGCATCAGCCCATGGGCCTACAAACTGCCGGCACTGCTTTGCTTTTTACTAAGCTTGGTATACACCTATTTATTCGCACGTAAGTTTTATACCGCAGAGATAGCCGCCACCGCTGTTCTGATACTGATGACGGCCCTGCACCTCATCCTATCCAATACCGATGTACGTGCCGAGCCTTATCTTACCGCCTTTATCATAGGTAGCATCTACCACATTTCGCGCCTTAACGAGCGCTTTGCCATAACAGATCTTTTCCTTGCAGCCCTACTCACCGCCTTTGCAATCATGACCAAGGGCATCTTTGTTATTGTGCCCATATTTGGCAGCCTGCTGGGCCAGCTTATTTTTGAGAAACACTTTACAGATATTTTTAAAGGTAAATGGTGGCTGCTGTATTTGCTCACCTTTATATTTTGCCTGCCCGAGATTTATGCTCTCTATATTCAGTTTGATTTGCACCCCGAAAAAACGGTGTTCGGCAAGCATAATGTAAGCGGTATTTATTGGTTCTTGTGGGATAGCCAGTTTGGGCGCTTTGCCAACAACGGCCCCATCCAGCATACATCTGGCGATGTGTTTTTTTACCTGCATACGCTGCTTTGGGCGTTTTTACCCTGGTGTCTTCTGTTCTATTACTCGGTTTACCGAAGCATCAAAAGCATCTGGCAAAAAACAAAACTTACTGAATACTATAGCCTTGCCGGCGGCCTGCTGCTACTGGGACTGTTTTCGTTATCGCGCTTTCAACTGCCGTTTTACACCAACATTATATTCCCGCTGTTTGCTGTCATCAGTGCGCCGTACTGTTATAAACAGTTGAGCCGCGCCGGGGAGAATTTGCGCAAGATTAGTCTTCTGGTGTTTGCCATACTTTTACCTTTGGTAATTATCGGCATCCATATCCTTTTAAAACCGGCAACCAGCATATGGTTTGTGGTTGATTGTGTGTTGTTCGGCGGCATTGCCATTACAGTGGCAATAAAAGTAAAACAGACGGCTTACCGCCTATTCCTGTTCACCTGCTGCGCGGCATTGTTTGCCAATTTTTATTTAATCACCACGGTTTTTAAAACGGTTACGGCCTATAACGGGCAAGTAAGCGCCGCTAAATACCTCAACCAGCACCCGTTTAATAAGTACCCGGTTTACTCGTTAAGGCCATCCAACAATATCTTCCAGTTTTATTGCAACACGCCGGTGGCCTATTTGCCAATGGATCAGTTTAAAGATTTTAAACCGGCCAAACGCTCGGTATTTTTTATCAGCGAAACCACAAAAGGCATTTTAGAGAAAGAAGGAGCCCGCTTTACGGTGATTAAGGCCTTTACCGATTATTCGCAGGAAAACATTGTACCCGCGTTTATCAACAAGGCTACTCGCCCGCAGGTGCTGGAGAATGTATACCTTATCTACAAATGAATAAAGGAGTGATTGCTCACTCCCTATCCTTAATTTCTTCCCAGTAAAGTGTACCCTGATAGACCTTGTTTTGTGTGGCTACCCTTGCTTTTACTTTATCCAGCTCGGCCCTTACTTCTTCGGGGCTTTTGTCGGCGCTTAGCGAGTGGTAGTAAATGGTATAATCAGTCTGACTGTTTATACATTTATAATGTTTGTCAGCAGCATTCATGGCGAAATTGCTTTATACTATTATAATATAAACTACCGGGGTTTTGTTTTAGTATTAAAAGGGAATTAGAATTTTGTTAGAATAAAATTTCTCTGAATAAAGCACAAAGGCCACAAAGTATTTCTCTGCGGCCTTTATCTATTTGTTAATATTTATTACCTGTCGCCCTGTGGAACAGGAGTGCTATTGTTATCTTCCCTATCGCCGTCTTTGCCTTTATCCTTAAATTCCAGCTTGCCGAATTTGTAGCTCAGCGTTATGCCGAACGAGCGCAAAGGCACCTGCCTTGTGTTTAACTGGTTAAAGTTAGAGCCGAAAGTTGTTTGGCGCTGCGTTACGTACTGCGTAAACGGATTGGCAGCAACCAGGCCTATGCTGGCTTTTTTATTCATGAACTGCTTGCGTACCGCAATGTTGTAGAAGTAAAAATACGGGCGTGTTCCCTGCAGGTTTTTTTGTGATGAGTTGTAGTTAAAAAATGCCTCAGCCATCAGGTCGTGCGGTAGTTGGTAGCTGGCGTTTAAATTTAAACGGTAAGCAAAACCGGTTACCCTGTTAACACCCGGATTATCGTTCGTGCGGCTGGCAAAAAACATATTGGTACGCAAGTTTAACTTGCTTGTAACCGGTACCGATGCAAACAGGTTACCGCCTATAGTGGTTTGTGTGCCTATGTTGCTGCGCTGGCTTAAAAGCACGTTAGGATAATCCCGGCCGTTGATGCTGAGAAGATCGTACGGAGTGGTATATTGCTGTATATCGTCTATATTATGGCGGTAGAAACTGTTTATCGAGAAATTAGCTCCGCTATCAAACGATTTGCTGTACCCCGCTTCTATGCCATGGCTTTTCTCCGGTTTTAAGTTAGGGTTACCGGTGCTGATGTTGTGCGGATCGCTTATGTTATAGAAAGGGTTCAGCTCGCCGTAATCGGGGCGCTCTATCCGGTAAGAGTAGCTTAATTTAAGCGATTGCGTAGGGCTTAGCTTGTGCGATAAAGTTAATGATGGCACCACCGTGTTATATCCCGGAATTACAACACCCGGAAAATCTGCCGAGGTGTTAGTATACTCATTACGCACACCGGCCTTGGCATCTAAAAAATTATTGAACAGGGATGTAGATACCGAGAGATAACCCGAGTATATCTTCCGTTTATAATTAAACCCGTATGATTGATCGGCATTATTAATATAGTTGCCATCGTTCAGCAGAGTATCGGTATTTACAACGTTCTTCAGGTTTTCTATTACCGCCTTGGCGCCGCCTTCCAGTGTAAAGGTTTTGCTGAATGGATGGGTATAATCTATGGAGATATTGGTTTCCCTGTCGTTACCGGGGTTGTTGCTTCGCGAGCCGGATGTTGGGTAACCACCGGTTAAATAATCCTGCTGGTTAAAGTACGAGAAGGTATTTTTGCCATAGCTGGTAGTGTATAATACATCAAGCTCCTGGCCTTCTTTTTTAAAGCTCTTTTTGTAGCTCAGGCTCAGGTCGGTAGCGTTTACTTTAAAGCGGCTGTCGGACAGGCGCTGGCTTTGCAGATCAGACATAAGGCTGCCATCGGTAGCAAATATTTGCTCCCGCTGGTTACTGAAACCATTGTTGTGATTACCGAAATGGTTAAACCCTATCGACCCCACCAGTTCATCTTTAGGTGTAATGCTCCAGTTAAGGCTCAGGCCCGATTGATAGCCGCTGCGGTTTACCGTATTGTTACCTGTTTGAAAAAGGTGCGTTTGCTCGCCGGTGGTATTGCTGGATGTACGGTCGTTTTGGTTAAGGCCGGTTGTGTTCAGTTGGGCATTGCCACTAAAAAATGCATTAGCACCAAAATTACCCTTACGGGCGTTGAGATTGAACGATCCGTTCTCTAAACGGGTACCTGCGGCCAGGTTAACGCTGCCATTTATGCCCTGCACCTTGCTGTCTTTTAAGATAATGTTGATGATACCGCCTGTGCCCGCAGCATCATACTTGGCACCGGGACTGGTGATCACCTCAATGCTTTTGATCTGGCTGGCGGGGATAGCCTGCAATGCATCGGCCAGGCTGGCGCCAAAAATGCTGGAAGGCTTACCGTTGATAAGGAAACGCACATTAGCGTTGCCCTGCAGCTCTACGTTACCATCTAAGTCTACCGATACCTGGGGTACTTTCTTCAACACATCCAGTGCTACGCCGCCCTGCGCGGTAAGGTCGTTTTGAGCGTTATAAACCATTTTATCAATCCGGTTCTCTATAATGGGTGCCTTAGCTGTAATGGTTACCCCCTGTAACTGGTTTTGTACAGGGCTGAGCAGTATGTTGCCTAATTGTGCGTTATTGCCGGCATCGGTAATAATCACATGGTCGATGGTGTGGCGGCTGTAACCCAAAAAATCCACCGTTACTTTATAATCTCCGGCTGGGATGTTTCCGATGGAGAAAACACCTTTATCATCTGTGCTCATACCGTTGAAAGGGCTGGCAGCGCCCTGTTTAAATACGGATATAGTGGCATAATCAACAGGTTGTTTGGTAACCGCATCGGTTACTTTACCGCTGATTTTGCCCTTAGTGCCGCTTTGTGCATTTATATTAAAAGATACTGATAGAAGTATTAATAACGCTAAAACCGTTCGCATAAATATTTGTGCTTAAATAAGAAACACAAAGTTTGAAAGAAACTTTGGATTAAATTTGAGTTTCCTTTAAGGTTTCGGAATTGTTACAAAATTGGTAAGTAACAATAAACTGATTATAATTTAGGCTAAGCAAGATAATCCTATTGCTACCCGTCCCTTGAAAAGGATAGAAAGAAGGCAACAATTGCTAATGCCGCGAGATGAGCACACGTTTTCGTATCGCAGCATGGTGTAAACGCCCAGCCTGCATCAACTGAAACCCGTAATTAAAATATCAGTACAAAGGTGCCGCCTATAATAAGCAAAGCACCTATTGCATTCTTCAGCGTAAGCGGTTCGCCTAAAAATATTACCGATAGCACAATGGCCAGCGCCACGCTCAGCTTATCTACCGGCGCCACCTGCGATACTTTACCCATTTGCAGGGCTTTAAAATAACAGATCCAGGAGAGGCCGGTTGCACAGCCGGACAGGATGATGAAAGTCCAGTTTATTTTGGTAAGGCCACCTATGGTATGGCCGGTACCCTTATAAATTACAATTGCCCATGCTATAATTAATATAACCACCGTACGGATACCCGTTGCCAAATCGGTATCCACTCCTTTTATGCCAACTTTGGCAAAAATAGCAGTTAGGGCCGCGAAAAGTGCTGAAAGCAAAGCATATATCCACCACATAATCTATATAAATTAAATTGTTATTACTGTTAATGCCTGTATATTAAATACTTGCAAATTTATCTACAGGAAAATAATTAACCTTTGAGGAAATTTTGGTTAACTTCGCAAAAATAACCGTTTTCCAAGTTTACAAAAAAATGAAATTTGTTAGACGTATTTGCTATATTCATCGTTTTATTCCAACTATGGCTAAGAAGACTGATTTTGTTTATTCCGAAGAATCGGAACCACACCGCATCCGCACAAAAAAAATTTTAAAGCAGTTTCCTCAGCTTAGGAAACTGATAGGCAAAAACCCTAATACCATTTTTGCCATTATTGGCCTGGTATCATTCCAGATCGTTATGGCATGGTTTCTTCGCGATCAGTCGTGGTGGCTGGTGGTTGGCGCAGCTTATTTATTAGGCGCATTTGCAGACCATGCTTTGTTTGTAATGATCCACGAGTGTACCCACCAGTTATTGTTTAAAAACCGTAACGCTAACCGCTGGGCATCTATGTTTGCTAATTTACCGCAAATTTTGCCAAGCGCTATCTCGTTTGAAAAATACCACATTAAACACCACTCATTTCAGGGCGTGCACGAGCTGGATGCTGATTTACCTAACCGTTGGGAAGCAAAACTCATCAGCAACTCATTTTTTGGTAAGGCGCTTTGGCTGCTGTTCTTTCCGGTTTTTCAATTATTCCGTTTATCACGTTTAAGAGAAATTCACCCGTTTGATGGCTGGATAGTAACTAACTTCCTTATCCAGGTAGTATTTACTACCGCTATCTGGTACTTTATGGGCTGGCATTCGTTAACATTCCTGTTGTTAAGTTTCTCGTTCTCGGTAGGTTTACACCCGCTGGGCGCGCGCTGGATCCAGGAGCATTACTTAACCCATAGCGTTGAGCAGGAAACGTACAGCTACTACGGTAATTTTAACGTGGTTGCTTTTAACGTAGGTTTCCACAACGAGCATCACGATTTCCCTTCTATCCCATGGAACAAGCTGCCGGAGATCAAGAAAACGGCGCCAGAATATTACGATACTTTATACTATCACACCTCGTGGACCAAGCTGTTCTTCCAGTTTTTGTTCGACAGGGAAATCTCGTTATTTAACCGTATCCTGCGCCGCGACCGTGGCCGTGTAGCCATTACCGATACCAGCAAACCTGATATTGAAATGAGCGCGAAAACAGAAATAGTAGCTTAAAAGAACCTTATTTACATTGCGGGAATTTATCCAGGGCAGAGGAATAAAATTAAATACAACTTTCTTAAAGTCCTCTCCTTTGGAGAGGATTAGGTGAGGCATAAAGCTGCTGATATAATTATCAGCAGCTTTTTTTGTAGCCGTTTATATAGTTCATATATAGCCAATTGCAGCAATTGGCTATTTTATTGTTACTTTTGTTAATTAAATATCATAAATAATGCAAAATTGATAATATATGAAACATTTGCATGTTATTGATAGATATAGAAGAATGAGCCGACGCAGAAAATTAAGAATAACGTTACCTGTAGTAATACTGCTGTTTATTGGCGCGTATGCCAAGCACCGCCTTATAGACCGAAAACAAATGCCCGAAGGCCGCCTGATGGATAAGGAGATGGACGAAACATCGGGCATTGCAGCATCTACCATAAACCCAGGTATTTATTATGTACATAACGATAGCGGTGACACCAGCCGTTTTTTTGCCATAACGGCCGATGGTAAATTAAAAAGTACCATTTATTTTAAGGGGCATAAGCAACACCTTGGCGTACTCGATTTTGAAGATATTGCCGTTGGCCCCGGTCCGGTAAAAGGTAAAAGCTATGTGTACCTGGGCGATATTGGTGATAACAGCTCTGATAAGAAATTCATTACCGTTTACCGTGCCGAAGAGAAAAAAAACTGGGGGAAAGACAGTTTGGCTAATACGCTTACTTCTCCCATTAACCTGAAATATCCCGACGGACCAAAGGATTGTGAAACATTGATGATTGACCCAATAGAAAAGCTGATGTATATTGTTACCAAGCGCCGCGATACGGTAGGCATTTATACATCACCACTCACCTATAAAAACGATGATACTGTTACCATGACCTTTCGTGCCAAACTGTTTTTTAAGGGCATAAAGCCCTTTAAATGGATCACTGCCGGCGATATCTCTAAAGACGGATCAAAAATACTGCTGAAAAGTTACGAAAAGGTTTACTACTGGCAGCGTGCAACCAATGAACCCGCTTGGCGTGCCATGCAAAAGCCGCCCCGCGAACTGCCCTACAAACAAGAAAAGCAAGGCGAAGCAATAGGTTTTACTCCTGATGGTAAAGGCTATTACACCACCAGCGAAGGCGTTTTTGCACCCATATATTATTACAGCGTTCCGTAGGGTTTTGCTTTCGTTTGTTTAAATAACGCCGTTTTTGCTAATTAATTTCCTACCTCGGTTTACTGTCCCAAAAGGAGACGCAAAATATTGCGGCTCTACAATAATCCTCAATTCTTCCCCGTTTCCAACAACCCGGCATTACCCGTAATTGCCTTTTTTGCACGCGGCAGTTTTTCCTTTTTAAGGATGGGGAATTGTTGCTCCCATAGGTTTAAGTAAGTGCCCTTGCTCTCTAATAATTGTTGGTGCGAGCCTTCTTCTACCAGTTGTCCGTCTTTCATAACCACTATTTTATCGGCATCCATAACGGTGCTTAGGCGGTGGGCTATCAACAATACAGTTTTACCCTGCTCGCGCAGTTTGCTAATAGTTTGCTGAATAAATTTTTCTGATTTGGAATCTAGCGCGGATGTGGCCTCATCCATAATCAAGATCTCGGGGTCGCGGTATAAAGCACGGGCTATGGCCAGTCGTTGCCGCTGCCCGCCGGAAAGGTTGCTGCCATTCTCGCCCAGGTAGGTATTAAAGCCATTTGGCATCTGCTCTACAAATTCAATAATTCCCAAAGCATTGCAGATACTGATCACCTTTTTCATATCAGGTTCAAAATCGCCAACGGCAATATTTTCAATAACCGATCCTGCAAACAAGTGCACCTGCTGCGGCACCACGCTCACCAATCGGCGCAGGCTTTCGTTGGTGAAGTATTTAATATCATAATCGCCGAACATAATGTTACCGCTTTGCAGCGGATACAGGTTTTGCAGCAGTGCCAGCAGCGTAGTTTTACCCGAGCCGCTTTCGCCAACAATGCCGGTCATCTCCCCTTTCTTCAGCGTAAGGCTAAAATCTGTAAAGATCTGCGCCCGGCTGCCGTACCTGAAACTGATATTTTTGAAGCGGATATCGCCGATAAGATCGGGCGTTAACTGGGTTTTGTTACTCACCTCCTCCATTTCAAGGTCAACGATCTCGAAGAGGCGGTCGGCCGCTATCACAGCATCCTGCACGGTTTTGTTCATCCCAATTAAACTGGCAACCGGCCCCATAAAGTAACCGATTATAGCATAAAAGGACAATAACTCTCCTGGAGTAATATAATGGTTAAGCACAAAGCCCGCACCTGCCCATAACAATATTACAGTGAACAAACTGCTTACAAAACTGCTGGCATTACCTATCCACAGGGAGTTTTTTGCCGAGCGGAAGATGGTTTTCAGCAGGGTAACAAAACGGGTTTCGGTGCGTAGATTGGTAAAATCCTCCAGCCCGAATTGTTTGATAGTGCTGATAGCCGTTACTGATTCTACCAGCTGGGTTTCCAGATCGGCGCTGTCTTCCATCAGCTTGCGCTGGGTACGCTTATTTACCTTGTTGCTAAAATAAAAGATGATGCCATACAGCGGTATAACGGTAAGCATAATGAGGGCCAGTTTCCAGTAGTAACTGAACATCATAATGAACGAGAAGATGAGGATAAAAAAGTTCACCGAGAAGCCTATCAGCACCTCATTTATGAAAAGCCTTATCTTCACCGCATCGTTGATGCGGGAGATGATTTCGCCCACCCGCATGGTATCAAAAAAGGTTTGCGGCAGCCGCAGCAAGTGCTTGTAATAACCCAATATTAACCGGGCATCAATCTGCTGGCCGGTTTTCATAGTAAGCAGCGTTTTAGAATGATTAATGATCACCTGTAGTACCAGCACACTGATCATCACCAGCCCCATTAAGTTGAGCAGGTTACGGTTTTCGCCGGGGATAACATTATCCACTATCTTTTGCAGGAAGATAGACATGGCCAGCCCCATAATAGTATACACCACCGAGCCAAACAACACCTGCACCAGTACCGAGCGGTGAGGTTTCAGTAAAAACCAAAAACGTTGCTCTACGGAAATTTTCTCGCTCCCCGTTTCAAATGATTCTCCCGGCGATAACAGCACCAGCACACCTGACCAGATTTTCTTAAAATCATCGTGACTATACTCGTGCATTTGCCCGTCGCCCGGATCCATCACCTGGATGTATTCCGGCGTAGCTTTATATAGTACCACATAATGGTGCAGGTTGCGGATCACCACATGCGCAATGGCAGGCACCGGAATCTTAAACAAGCTTTCAAAATCACCTTTAACGCCTTTGGCCGAAAAGCCAAGTTTATTGGCGGCTTCTATCAGCCCTAAAATATTGGTGCCTTTTTGGTCGGTACTGGCGTATTGCCTGATGCGGGCAATGGGCATATCTAAATGATAATACGCTGCTATAGAACCCAGGCAGGCCGCGCCGCAATCGGTAACATCGTGCTGTCGGATGAGGATGTTCTTGTTCTCTTTAGACCGCCATTTATTATACTGTGCGGGCAGCGTTCTGAAAAAATCAGCAAACGATTGCGCCGCCATAGTAGCTATGCGTTTATATGCGCCGGGTTTGGGTGTGTTTTTATTGTCCATCGTCCACGGCTACTTTTTGGTTAGATAATACGTTAGGGTTCAGCCAGTCGTCGGTTTTATCGCGCAGTAACTGCCACAAACTCCGGCGGATTACAAAAAAGCGAGCCTGTAGGGTCATTCCTTTTTTAAGGTTACCTTTTACGCCGTTCTTAAGGCGGAGCATGTTTTTATCCAGTTTACATTTCACCTTAAAAAAAGGCTGCCCGTTAGTTGTGGAGATATCGCTGGAGATAGAGGTAATTCTCCCTTTGATCATCCCCCATTCGTTATAATCAAAAGCATCCACCTGGAAATTGCCTTTAGTACCCACCTGTATCAATCCGATATCTTTAGGCGATACGTAGCTTTCAGCCATCATACCCGAATCCGGCGAAATTTCGGCCACTACATCATTAGTTGCCACAAATGCCCCCGGCTGCAGGCCTTTAAACTCCTGCACGTTTCCGGTTACGGATGCTTTTAGGGTGTAATAATCTTTTTGCTGATCGTAGTCGTTCTGCTGGGTACTTAGCTGCTGCACTTTTAGTTTTACATTGGTAAGATCGGCCTGCCACTGGCTACGCTGGCCCTGAAACCCCAGCTGCAATTCATTTTGGGCGGTTTCGTAATCCAGCCGTACTTTATCGTACTCCGCAGCTGATAAAACATGATTATGGTACAGATACGAGTAGCGATTGTATTGCCTGGTAGAAGCGTTCAACTGTGTTTGCAACTGTTTTATTTTTTGCCAGTAGGTTCTGTATTGCTGGCTATATAAGGATGATTTTAAGGTGGGGAAGGTATCGGCCGCGCCGCCTTTACTGGTGAGGGCTACCAGTTTTTCAAGGTCGGCCATTTCATTGCGAAACTCGTCCTGCTGGTTTTGCACCAGGGAGTTTTGGTTCTGCAGCATTTCTGATTTTATTTTCAACAGCACCTGCCCTGCTTTTACATGTTGGTTTTCTTTAATAAATACCGAATCTATCCGGCCGCTTACAGGCGATTTTACCTCGTCGCGCTCGCCTATAGGCCTTACAATGCCGGCGCTGTTTACGCTTACATCAACCTTAATAATAAACAGCGATACAAATATGATAACGATAGCTGACAAGACTATCTGGTAAATAACTAAGGTATTGGTATGGTTTTGCTGAAAATGATATTCAGCAGAGTACTCTGCAATTTCAGCCGGGAATATATTTTTATTATCAACCATAAAAGCAATTACTTTAAAAGCGTACTAAAAGTTTTTTAATGCCTTAATTTATCAGTTGCATTAGCAAGTTTATATTAACAAAAGAAAGGCCGCCATTGTTGGCAGCCTTTCTTTATTATAAAGCAAAATGCTATTAATTAAACACGCTGCTGGTGATTTTTTCCAGGCTGGCACTGATGCCGTTACCTAAAGAAAATGATGAAGCCGAAGCTTCGTCGCCATCCTGGCTGGCAGTTCCGAATGATAATAGGTTACCAATGCCTAAGCCACCCGCTAAACCGCTTGAACTTGATGAATCGCCACCAAATAATCCGCCACCATTAATTTCCATTAACTCTTTTGCATTCAATTCTTGCGTTTTCATAGTAATTGTATTTAAGTATTAATGCCTACTCTGTTTAAGGTTTTCGGCCTATCCTTATTTAAAATTAAGACCCGGTTCTCATAAAAATTATCATTGCCGGTTCTACAGATAATTTATCAGTTACCATGCCAAAGCAGGTTTTAGTGCCGATGTATTCCACAACCAAAAAGGATAGACAATTCCGTTTGGTTGTACGCTAAAAGATACTAAATAGCAAAAGCAGGACGTTCAAACGCGCGGGCATGGTTTATGTACCACGAGGATATTTTGAATATTGTTATGTCGTTTTTGAATAATTTCAATAGCTAATTGAAAAAAAATTAACTAAAAAAGTATTTTTCAAAATCCGGCTAAATAGCTATTTCGTTTGTATAGTGTTTATCAAACTAATACCTGATGAAGAATTTGCTGAATACTAAAGTAAAAGCTGTTGCTGCTAATATCCGAAACAAACGCGAAGAATTGAATTACACGCAGGAATACCTTGCCGCAAAACTACATATCTCTCAAAACGCCTATAGTAAAATAGAACTGGGTTATACTAAAATAACCGTAGAACGCCTTTTCCAGGTAGCCGAAGTGCTGGATTGCAGCATAACCGAACTTATTAATACCGAAAAAGCAGAAGCTGCATAAAACCATTGCCGATATTGACGATCCGTTTCCCCTTATAAAATTATATTTGCTCCAAAATACTTTACATGGGTAACGCATCGATAATTGAAAAAACCATCTCTTTTGTACAGGATACTTTAAAGAACGCCGAAGGCGGCCACGACTGGTGGCACATTCAGCGCGTACATACCAACGCCAAAAAAATAGCTCAAAGCGAAGACTGCGACCTGCTTACCGTTGAACTTGCCGCGCTGCTGCACGATATAGCAGACAGTAAATTCCATGGCGGTGATGAGGAAATCGGCCCAAAAACAGCAGGAAATTTCCTGAAAAGCATACAGGTTGATGAAGCGCTGATTCACCATGTGCAGCAAATCATCAGGTACATGTCGTTCAAGGCCAGTTTTGGCAAGGTTGAGTTCCATTCCCCGGAATTAGCCGTGGTACAGGATGCCGACCGACTAGATGCCATTGGGGCCATTGGTATAGCACGCGCGTTTACCTACGGTGGTTTTAAGAACAGGGAGATCTACAACCCCGAACTTAAGCCTAACCTTAATATGAGTAAGGAAGAGTATAAAAATACAACCGCACCCACCATCAATCACTTTTACGAAAAGCTGCTACTGCTAAAAGATAAAATGAACACAACAACAGGCAAGCAAATGGCACAGCAACGCCATGAATTTATGGAGAGCTTTCTGCAGCAATTTTACTCGGAGGTGCAGTAAAGTTTTCATTACCGGTTTACAACTATTTGCCGGTTTAGTTGTAAGTTGTTAAGTTGAGCCTTAAATTACAATACCCCCCCTACAACCATGACCAAGCCCCTTATCATCATTACCTTATTAATTAATGGCATAGCTGCCTTTGCGCAGGACACTGTTAAACAGCAGCGTTTTAACTTCCATTTTCAACAAACGGTTATAACGCAATACAAGCCCGCATTTAGTGCGCCGTATACCGGCGACAACAGTTTACTAACCGGCCAGGAAACACAAACATCATTAACCAGCACTTTTTTTGGCGGCGCAAGGCTGTGGAAAGGGGCCTCTGCCTATTTTAACCCTGAGCTTTCCGGTGGTTCCGGCTTAAGTAAAACATTAGGCGTTGCGGGTTTTCCTAATGGTGAAACCTTCCGCGTAGGTGGCGCCGAGCCTAAAATATACATTGCACGCCTGTATTTTAACCAATTATTTGAATGGGGGACTGAAAAAGAAGCAGTTGCTGATGAAGCGAACCAACTGGCCGGAGCAAAAAGCAAGCGTTACCTCAGCTTCACCATTGGTAAGTTTGGCATGGCCGATTTTTTTGACGGTAACGAATTTAGCCATGATGCCCGCTCGCAATTTATGAACTGGTCGTTGATGGATAATGCCGCCTGGGATTACCCGGCCAACACCCGCGGCTACGTAATGGGCGCAGTGGCCGAACTTGGCCAGCCCACCTGGGCGCTGCGCTTTGCATTTACCATGACTACAACATCAGCCAACGGCGCTATTTGGGATCAGCGCATTGCCCACGCCAACACGCAATCATTAGAATATGAGAAACGTTATGAATTAAACGGACAAAAAGGAACAGTGCGCCTGCTGGGTTTCCGCAATAATGGTAAGATGGGCAGCTATCGAGAAGCTTTAGCACAAAACCCAACCGCACCCGTGGTAGACACCAACCTGGTATATGGTAAACATAAGTATGGTTTTGGTATCAGCGCAGATCAATACCTGAGTGATAATTTTGGTGTATTTGCCAAAGCAAGTTATAACGATGGCAAAACCGAAACCTGGGCGTTTACAGAAATAGACCGCTCGGTAAGTATTGGCGCAGTATTAAAAGGCGGGGGCTGGAAACGCAAGGACGATGAACTGGGGCTGGCATTTGTAGGCAATGGCATCTCTAAACCACACCGCGATTACCTGGCTGCTGGGGGCTATGGCTTTATTATTGGCGATGGCAGGCTAAACTATACAACAGAATTTATTGCCGAATTATATTATAAATTGAACGCCTACCAGGGCAAACTATGGCTTACACCCGATTATCAGTTTATTGCCAACCCCGCTTATAATAAAGACAGGGGCCCGGTAAACGTATTTTCGCTAAGGGCACATATTGAGTTTTAAAGTGTGTAGTAACAATGTGGTACTAATCTTTTACCTGCCATATTAAGTTGTACTCCTTATAAAAAGCCCTAACATCGGCAAGCACTTCATCTTCGTCGTCATTGAGTACTGATAAATCCAGCACAAACGGCCCGTCACCCAAGTTGCGGGTAAGCCATCTGTAATACCTTGTAAAAGGGTTTCTAATGGGGCCAATATATTTCCAGGCATCATCTATTTTAAAGGAGATATGATGATTCCCACCTCGTTGGGCGCTTTGCGTTATTTTGAAGGTGCGGATATCAAACCAATCTATTTTATAACCCTTGTTATTCAATATTAAACGCTCTGCTGTTAAAACAACCGCCGGCTTGCTTGTTATAAACATAAAAAAGGCTTTACTCTGCCTAATCGCATAAAATAAAAACACAGCGTAAAAAATACTTTTGCTTTCAATAAAAAGTGGGCTACCTGTTACATCGTGATAGAATACCGTTAACAATGGTGTTACCGTTAAGAAATATACAGGGATAAGCGGAAAAGGGTTTAATTTATACTCCTTGCTTTCCATCGGTTAACGTGTAACAGCCAATACCCCAAAATAAAACAACATGCACCCGGAGCTGATAAAATTCATCCGCATGGCGTTTTTAAAATTGGCATGTAGCGTGTTTTGCCGCACTTTGTAAAACCAAAAATTAAAAAATAAGAATACGGGTAAAGAACATACCAGGAAGAAGTACAGGTTATCCAGATCGCCCATGCTGGTCCAATAGATAAACGACAAGCCTATCCCCAAGGCAAACAACAGGCCCGAAAACATGAATGAGCCCTTGTAGCCCAGCAGCAGGCTGAGGGTGCGGTCGCCGCGGCGGCTATCTTCAGCGTGCTGGTAAATTTGGGTAAGCGGGTACGATGCGCCTATCAGCAGCGAACAAATAACGCCTGCTATGATAAATTGAAAATTCCAATGATCGAGCAAACTGATGCCCGAGAGCGCGGTGTAGGTTGTCCAGTAAATAAATGCGCCCTGGAAAAAGAACACTACCAGGAAACTCAGAATTGGATACTTCTTTATCCGCGTAGCGGGATGGCTATACATTTTAGATAATATACCGTAAAGCAGCACGGCAACGGCAAACTCCCAGCTTACCATAAAGCCAAGTAAAAAAGCAATGGTTTCCAGCAAAATTGAAAAATAATACAAGCTGAGATCCACCTTAGGCGGCGCAGCCAGCAGAGCAATACTGTCTTCATCCTTATCAAAATAACTGTTATAGCCGTTACTCGCCGGGAATGCCAGAAAATGCCAGATAAAAAACGCCAATACTGCTGATGTTGGGTTTATCACCGGTGCCTGGCTGAAAGCAAATAAATAAACCGGCAGCAAAAACAACGAAAACACAAAACGCAGGTGTGCCAGGGCCGAAGTACTGGGAATAAACTCTTTTACTTTCATTGCACTAATGTAAAATTAGTAAAGCATAAACCATTATGTTTGTTTAGTGTTTAGGGGAGTAAAACGTCATTAGCAATAAGTTTAAACGCCAATTGTTTGCAACATGAGCGGACTCTCCTAAGGAGAGTCTTTAAACCCTTCTCCTTGGGAGAAGGTGCCCGCAGGGCGAATGAGGCAGTTGAGCCTTAAAGATTTAAACCCATCGCTACGGTGAAAATATAGGAGAAGGATTAAATTTCTTTAAAATACTGTTTTTGAGAGAGACCCACTAAACCAATACGGGCAACGCCTGTCATAACCGGCACGTAATAACAACATATAATACAACACATGAAAAAAGCACTTGCATTTGCAGCTTTAATAATAGCCATTGGCAACACCACATTCGCGCAGACAAAAAATAACATAACAAAATCTGCCGTTACCTTTAAAATTAAAAACCTGGGCTTTAATACCGGGGGCAGTTTCGGCGCGGTAACAGGCGATATCCAGTTCGATCCGCAGAAACTTGCTACCAGTTCTATAGTGGCATCTATTGATGTGGCAAGCGTAAATACCGATAACGAGAAACGCGATACCCATCTCAAAAGCGAAGATTATTTTGATGTGGCCAAGTACCCTAAGATCAGCATGAAATCTGTTTCATTTAAACATGGCAGTGCCGACAACTACACCGGCCAATTTAACGTAACTATAAGAGATAAAACTAAATTAATAAGCGTACCTTTTGTTTATACCGACGCCGGCGGCGGTTTCTTTAAAGGGAGTTTTAAAATTAAACGTACCGATTTTGGCATCGGCAGCAAAAACGTGATCCTTTCTGATGAGGCCACGGTTACTGTTGAGGCCGAAACGGGCAAGTAACAAATAATACTGCATGGGGAGTTGTATTAGTGCTATTGGCATAGCCAATCCGGAGAATAAAATACCACAGCAAGCTATTTACCATTTTATGGTGAATGCATTCGGATTAAACAGCACTAACGCAGCACGGCTCAAAAGCATTTACGACCATTCGGGGATAGATTACCGCTATTCCGTGGTCCCAGATTTTGGCAAAGCCGATGTGGGCGACTACACTTTTTTTGAGCAAACCGCCGATCTGGAACCCTTTCCTACTACCGAACGCCGGCTAAAACTTTACGGCAAGCATGCAACAGCCATAGCGGTAAAAGCTGTTCAAAATTGTATTGCCGGCCTCCCTGCTGATATATTGCAGCAGGTTACTCATCTCATTACCATCAGCTGCACCGGCATGCAGGCGCCGGGGATAGATATTGAACTGGTGGAGCAATTGAATTTAAGGCGCGATACCGAACGCACCTGCATCAACTTTATGGGTTGTTACGGTGCCATCAACGGCCTTAAAACTGCCGACTATATTTGCCGCGCCGAACCCAACGCCAAAGTACTGGTAGTAAGCGTAGAACTTTGCACCCTACATTTTCAAAAAGGCAACACGCTGGATAATTGGGTGGCCAACTCCTTGTTTTCTGACGGGGCCGCGGCTGTACTGGTAGAGAACGAGTTGAACCATACCGGCAACGCGCCATACATCAAACTGCAAAACTTTTATTCGGAATTTATCAGCGAGGCGCGCGATGATATGGGCTGGTATATTGGCAATACCGGTTTCCAGATGCGGCTTACCTCGCGGGTATCCAAACAAATAAAAACACATATTAAAGCACTTACGGGCAGGCTCACTACCAAAGCAGGCATCAGTTTTAACGAGATTGATGCTTTTGCCGTACATCCCGGCGGCAGAAAGATATTGGAAGCTGTTGAGGATGCGCTGGAACTTTCTGAGAACGCCAACTACCACGCTTACGAAACGCTGCGCGAATACGGCAATATGTCGTCGGCCACTATACTGTTTGTGCTGCACAAAATGCTGCAGGCGCCAGGCATGGGCAACAAAAAGGTATTAAGTTTTGCTTTTGGGCCGGGGCTTACGGTTGAAGGCATGGTTTTACAAACGAGCCAGGCATGACCGACGTTATCATAGTTGGTGGTGGCCTTGCGGGCTTATTTAATGCTATTTTATTAAACCGGGCCGGCTTGCAGGTAACTGTGATAGAGAAAAAGGCCTATCCTTTCCATCGTGTATGCGGCGAATACATCTCCAATGAGGTACTCCCCTTTTTAGCATCACTGGATATTGATCCCTTTGAACTGGGTGCATCACGTATCAACCGCTTAAAGGTAACAGCATCATCCGGCGCCAGTTTTTCACAGCAACTGGATCTGGGCGGATTTGGTATCAGTCGTTATACGCTTGATAACTACCTCTACAAAAAAGCACTTGCCGAGGGCGTAACTTTTATGCTGAACACCCGCGTGGAAGATCTTCGTTATACGCAGGCTCATTTTGAAGTACAAATTCCCGGTGAAGTATTAATAGCGATGCTGGTAATAGGCTCGTTCGGCAAACGCTCCAATCTCGATCAAAAACTAAAACGGCCTTTCTTTTTTAAACGCAGTCCGTATTTAGCAGTTAAGTTTCATTTAAAGATCGATTTCCCTGATGATCTTATCCAGCTAAATAATTATAAAGATGGTTACTGCGGCATCAGCAAGGTAGATGGCGGCAGGCATTGCATGTGTTACATGGCCCACCGGGATGATCTGCGCAAGTACGGCACCCTTCCGGAACTGGAAGCAAATGTGATCCGCAAAAACCCGTATCTGGATGAGATCTTTAAATCGGCCAGATTCCTGCTGGATAAACCCGAGGTGATTAATGAGATCTCATTTGAGAAAAAATCACCGGTAGATAACCACATTTTAATGAGCGGCGATACAGCCGGTATGATAGCCCCGCTTTGCGGAAACGGTATGACCATGGCTATCCACTCGGCAAAAATCCTTTCAGAAAAAATTATAGAACATTATCACCGCTGCAAATTTACCCCCGCCTGCCGCACAGGGCTGGAAATGGATTATACCGAGAGCTGGAACCACTACTTTGCACAACGCCTATGGGCCGGCCGCCAGCTGCAGCGCCTGATGGGGAACGATCTAATGACATCCGCCATGCTGAAACTACTTGGAAAATTACCCGTTTTATCCAACTACCTTATCAGCAAAACGCATGGCAAACCTTTTAGCTGAAGATACTTTATAATCAATATGGTAAACCTGAAAACACGCCTCGATAGCCCGGAGATTATGGACGATTTCGATCTGCCCGCAGAGGAGATCATCCCCGTATTAAAAGGCCTTGGCAAAGTGAATGCCATATTTGGGGGGCACGCGGCTATTATTAATGCGCTAAAAAAGTTCCCAATCAAAAGCAATTACTCCATTGCAGACTGGGGTTGCGGCGGCGGCGATACGCTGATAGCTATAGCCAAATGGGCAGATAAAAATAATTTTCCACTGAATTTTATCGGGATAGATGCGTCACCGGCAACCGTTGAATTTGCGCGCGGGCAATCATCCAACTATAAAAACATCCGTTATGTTCAGGCAGATGTACTGGATGATAAGGTTAAAATTAACACTTGCGACATCATCATCTGCAGCCTGTTTACCCACCATTTTGATGATGCGCAGTGGGTGCAGCTTATTAACAGTATGTATCAAACGGCGGGCAAGGGAATTATCATTACCGATCTGCACCGGCACTGGCTGTTGTACTATGCCGTGGTGCTCATCACTAAACTCACAGGTAACACAATGGTGCAAAACGATGGGCCATTATCCGTACAGCGGAGCTTTAAACGGCGCGAATTAATTACTTTACTCTTCAAAACACAAATTGATAACTTTAAATTAACATGGAAGTGGCCCTTCCGTTGGGAATTGACCATTTACAAACCGTAACTTTACACTATGAATTTGCGCGTACTGGTTCTTATCAACTCCGCCGCTGTAGCCATTAGTCTTTCGGCCGTTAATTATTACTTTCAGCATAAGTGGTATGATATGATGATCACCTTTTTGGTGACGCTCATCAGCAGCTACATTGTTTTTTATTACCTCATAGAAAAGTACATCTACTCTAAAATAAAGCTTATTTATAAACTTATCCACAACCTTAAGCTTGGCCGCGACCTGCGTGATGCCCTGGGCGAACATGTAAGTGCAGACCCTATCCGCGATGTGGAGCAGGAAGTTAAAGAATGGGCAACCATCAAAAAAAGCGAGATTGACGAACTGAAGAAACAGGAACGTTTCCGCCGAGATTTCCTGTCCAATATCTCCCACGAGTTTAAAACCCCGCTATTTGCCATACAGGGGTATATTGAAGCCCTGCAGGATGACGAGTTTGAAGATAAAGAGCTTGCCAGTAATTTCTTAGAAAAAGCATCAAAAAACGTTGACAGGCTAAGCTATCTTATTAAAGATCTGGATGAGATCTCTAAGCTGGAATCGGGTGAGATCCCTATCAATTATAGCAAATTTAAAATTAATGACCTCATCAAAGAGGTTTTTGAATCGCTGGAATTAAAGGCTAAAAACCATAACATCAAACTCACCTTTAAACAGAAGTATGATGATGGTATATATGTGAACGGCGACCGCGAGAAAATTCGCCAGGTGTTGGTGAACCTGATAGATAACTCCTTTAAATACGGCAAAGAAGGCGGCGAAACAGCAGTTAGCCTTTTCACCCTGCACGAACAGGTACTGGTAGAAGTAACCGACGACGGTATGGGGATAGAAGAAAAATTCCTGCCAAGGCTGTTCGAGCGTTTTTTCCGTACCGATACCAGCCGTTCGCGCCAGATAGGAGGCTCGGGGCTTGGGCTGGCCATTGTTAAGCATATTATAGAGGCACACCAGCAAACCATTAACGTGCGAAGCACTGAGGGACTGGGTTCTACCTTTGGCTTTACACTGCAAAAAGCTAAACAAAGTTTACCTTTTCCCAATATACCAGTGTTAAAAAGTTAACATTAACTTAACATTGCAACCGTACCTTTACAGAAATTTAATAATCGAATGTCACTTAACAGTATCTTTCAATACTTTGTCCCTAAGGATAAAAAAACATTTTTCCCGCTATTTGAACAGGCTGCGGCCAACGTTGTAACTATGGCAACCATTTTGGTAGAGGCGGTTAACTCTAACAGCCCGGCTACACAGGAAGAACTGTTCAGGCAGATTGATAAACTGGAAAACAAAGGCGATGAGCTTACCCACCAGATCTACCTGGAGCTTGGTAAAAACTTCATCACCCCTTTTGATCGTGAAGATATCCACGCTTTAGCAACCGCTATTGATGATGTTGCCGATTACATTCACGGCGCTGCTAACCGCATGAGCCTTTATAAAATTGACGATTTTAACGAGCACATCCGCAAACTTAGCGACCTGATCTTACAGGCAAGCGGCGATTTAGAGAAAGCCGTACGCGAACTGAAAGACCTGCGCAACGTACGCGCTATTGCAGATTCATGCATCCGTATAAACAGTGTAGAAAACCAGGCCGATTACGTTTTTGACCGTGCCGTTGCCGATTTGTTCCTTTACGAAACAGACGCAATCCGCCTGATAAAATATAAAGAGATCCTTGCCGCGCTGGAAACCGCTACCGATATGTGCGAAGACGCAGCTAACGTAATGGAATCTATATTAGTTAAAAACGCCTAAGTAAACCTTTATAATTATTTAAATGGTTACCACCCTATTAGTTGCTGTTGTTGCCCTGGCACTTATTTTTGATTACACCAACGGCTTTCATGATGCGGCCAACTCTATAGCTACTATAGTTTCTACCAAAGTATTAACCCCGTTTCAGGCGGTGTTGCTTGCCGCGGTATTTAACTTTGCCGCTTACTTTTTTATAAAAGACCACAAGGTTGCCAACACGGTAGCCAAAATTGTGGTTGAGCAGTATATTACCCTGCATGTAATATTGGCCGGCCTTATAGCCGCCATTACCTGGAACTTAACCACCTGGTGGTTTGGTATCCCATCCAGTTCATCACACACCTTAATTGGTGGTTTTGCCGGTGCGGGTATTAGCAATGCCTTATATTTAGGTGCACCTGCCCTAACTGCTGTTAACGCGCACTACATCTTAACCATCATAGCTTACATTGTACTGGCACCGTTTATTGGTTTGTTTATCGCTTATGTGATTACTATTTTGATCTTACACATTTGCAAAAAAGCAAAACCGGTTGTTGCCGAGCGTTGGTTTAAAAGATTGCAGCTGGTATCTGCCGCTATGCTAAGCTTTGCACACGGTACAAACGATGCGCAAAAGGTAATGGGTATTTTATATGTGGCATTGGTTGCATCTAAAATAATTAACAGTGGTGCAGAAATGCCCGAGTGGATCCCGCTGGCTTGTTACTCTGCCATATCGTTAGGTACCATGAGCGGCGGTTGGAAGATCGTAAAAACCATGGGGTCTAAAATTACCAAAATAACCCCGCTGGAAGGTGTTGCCGCCGAAACCGCAGGTGCTATCACCCTGTTTATGACAGAGCGTTTGGCTATCCCGGTATCAACCACACATACTATTACTGGTTCTATCATCGGTGTGGGTTTAACCAAGCGTGTATCTGCTGTGCGCTGGGGCGTTACTATTAACCTGGTTTGGGCCTGGATCATCACCATCCCAATTTCAGCTTTAATAGCTGGCCTTGTGTTTGTAATTATCCACCTGATAGGATAAACCCAACCTGGCAGTAATTTTGCTTACTTTAGCGTATGAAAAAAATCCTACCGTTCCTTCCGTTCGTATTCATCATATTTTCGGGCTGCGATACGCTTAGCCAGGTAGCACAAACTACTGCACAGCAATACAGCAACCCTACCAATACCGAAATAAGCAACGGCCTTAAACAAGCGTTGGAACTGGGTACCAGCAAAAGCTCCGACCAACTCTCTGTAGTCGACGGATTTTTTGCCAACGCTGCAGTTAAGATCCTTTTCCCGCCGGAGGCGCAAAAGGCAGAAAAAACATTACGCAGCATAGGCTTGGGTAAACTGGCCGATAACGTTATCCTGTCGCTTAACCGTGCCGCCGAAGATGCCGCCAAACAGGCCAAACCTATATTTGTAAGCGCCATTAAACAAATGACCTTGCAGGATGTAACCAACATTTTATTAGGCAACAAGGATGCCGCTACCGAATACTTTAAGCGCACTACTACCCTACAGCTATCGGCCAGCTTTAAGCCGGTTATCCAAACCAGTTTAAACAAAGTAGGTGCTACCAAATATTACAGCGATGCGGCAACTGCTTACAATAAAGTGCCTTTTGCAACAAAAATAAACCCCAATATTACCGAATACGTAACCCAAAAAGCTATCGATGGCCTGTTCTACGAAATTGCCAAAGAAGAGCTCAACATTCGTCAAAACCTTGGTGCACGCACTACACCGCTATTGCAAAAGGTATTTGGGTTTTACGATAAAAATAAAAAGTAACCGGCATTTAGGGATTTTTACGATTTAAAAGATTTTATGCCTGGTTCTTAAAAGAGCCGGGCTTTGTTTTGTGATAGAGATAAGAGCTTCTTCGCGCACGTAGCGAGGCAATCTTTGATAGAAAGGTAGGCGGCTACTTGCAAAGCGCCTACAGGCACGCCGAAGATTGCTTCGGTCCTCGCAATGACGCGTTTTTATAAATGCTGCTTATTCCTTATTCCCAACCTCAAACACTACATCCATAGTAACAACCTCTGCTTTTTCGTTAGCGTTACCTATCCAATGCGGGCCATTGCGGATGATGCTCACCGCCTGTTCATCGGCAACCGGGCTGAGGCTTTTTAGTATTTTGATATCTGTAATACTGCCGTTAGCATTAACCGTAAAGTTAAGCTTTACGGTACCGGCCTTAGCACCGGCAGGGAGCACGGCACTCTTTTTTAGGTAGCGCTTAAAATAACTCCACCCTATTCGTGGGCGCGCGCCAAGCGAAGTTGCTTTGTTGATGCCGGCAGCAGCCTCGGGCGATACTATAACCACCTCATTTAACGAAGAATTATTTAATTTGATACTATCCGTTACTGGCTTGAAGTAGCCTAATATGGCATTACCTTTTACGTCTATTTTATCATCCAGGCCGGCAGCGCCACGGGCTGCAGCTTTTACATCGGTGTTTACTTTGGGGGCATCATCGGCACGGTTGGTTACAGCGCTACCCGGCAATACTAGTTGCCCCGGTTTTAAAGCAGGATTGATCGTACCCAGGTAGTAGGCGTTCTCACTTTCGCGTTTGCCTTGCCGCTCATTTACAATCACGCCTTTTGCCTTGCCGTTTAATGTTTGCGATAATGCCCTGGTAGCAATGGCAACCTCCTGCGGCATATCGGTACTATCCTTCTTTTTGGCTAACAGGTTCATCACCCTGTCATCAAAGGAAGAACTATCTTTATTTGCGCCGGTGTTGGCGCTCATCATTACCTCTGCCAAATCCATTTGCTTTGTAGGCTCAGCTGCAGTATCGTAATTAGACTTAACGGGCTTTTTAACCGCAGCAATTACAGGCGACTTTTTCCTTTGCGGGACTTGAGATGCAGGCACTTCATAAGCTATCTGCGGTTCTGGCTGAGCTGTTACAGGCGGCGTATTCCGGGCTGTATCAGCAGTAACAGGTGTTGCAGGCTGTTGCTTATTTAAAGCGGTTGTTTGTTGTTCTGTAGTAGTGGTCTGCTTGCTATTAAACAAACCTATCACCACCATAAAGCCAATTACACCGGCTGCAATAGCAATGGTAATCCACGGGATTATGCGGCGTTCTTTTTTGTTAACGCGTAAATTAAGGCGGTGACTAAGATGGGTGAGGTTGTCCTGCTGATCTTGCCCGGCAGTTTGGTAACCTTCAATGGCGTCCATCAAAAATGGATCGTCCTGAGCTTCGCGCTCCAGGCGGTGCATAGCTTTGGCATCAAGCTTCCCGTTAAGGTAAGCCTGTATTTGCGATATATCTGCTCTTTGCTTATTCACCGTTCTTTTCAAGGCAAATTTTAAGATTGCGCTTGCCGTTTTGTATATAACTTTTCACTTCGTTTAAAGTATAGCCGGTTGTATCGGCTATTTCTTTATAACACCTCTCTTCCAAATAAAATAAACGCACACTTTGTTTTTGTGCCGATGCCAATTTATCTATGCAGTGCTCCAAAGCCTGCAGCGCCTGTTCCTTATTATTATCAGGATGCGCTTCGGGTACAAATTCCATAAATTCATCCAGCTCCACCGTTAATAATTTTTTACCGGCACGCAGCTGCATTAAACAATGGTTGCGGCTAAGCACATACAACCAGCTCCTGAATTGTTTTATATCGTGTTGTTTAACCTTGGTTACTAATTCTTCAAATATAGCCATTACGGCATCACGTGCGGGCTCTTCATCCTTTAAGTATTTAAGGCAAACCCCGTAAATAAGCGACATATACCGTTCATACAGCTTCCCCAGGAGGTTTATATCGCCGCTTGCACGATAGGCCTCAATTAGCTTATCATCTGCGGTATCGTCTGGTTTATTTGGCTTTCTGAAGAAGTTCATTAAAAGCCACAAAGTAATTTTTTTTTATGGCTTATGGAAATTATTGTTTGGAGCAGGCATTATCATACGTAAGCAGTCAGAGCTTAATCTTGGTTTGCCCTGCTAAATGCTTCCAGGTATTTATCTATATAAGCTTGTTTAGTTTTGCTTTTGTACTGCATAATAAAACGGGGGTGTTCCAATGCTACTACTTCTTTAAAAAAGGCATATTCATCATTTAGCTTTTTAATGAACTTTTCGTTTTGCCCCGTACCAAAGCAGTAGCAGATATCGGTATTCACGCCCAATGCTATCTGCTTTTCAATGTTCTCTATAATATAAGGTGTTACCGTATTACATAATGCGCGACTATCGTAGTAGTTGTAGTTCTTCTCGTTCCCTTTATTATCATAAATAGTAAAGCCGAGCGGGCAAAGGGAGTTGATGTAAAACCTGTTGTAAAAAGCCTCGGGGCCGCCATAGGCGTTGATCACTTCATACACGTAAACCGAGGATGGCTCATGCGCCATTTTGCCGTCGTAATTAATATGGCATTCAGATACGAGGCGCTTAGGATCAGTAAAGGGGATGCCGGTTAAGCCACCGCCAAACCTGCCGGGGTTTATACCGAGGATAATGTGCCGCTGGTTATCGTCGTTATAATACTTCCGGTAAAATTCTGATGAGATACGCAATGCCTCCGGCTCCTCCTTAAAAGGGTTCATGATGCGGATGCCCGCCGGCAGCGCCGGGCCGGTGTATTCCAGTTGCTGGTTAAATTGAATTACTTTATCGGCGAAGGACATGGTGGTTAATTTACTTTTGATGCGTCAAAAGTAACAAAAATGCTCTCCACAATTATGCTTCTTGCCGCACTGGCCTTTGCCTGCAGATCGGCCAAAACCACGGGCTGGGAAAGTTTGCCCCAGCAACCGCACAATACCCGCCATGTTCTGCCCGCTCTCACCCGAGGCTGAACTGCTGAATGTAAAACACCATCACATTACAATGGAAGGCTCTTAATTTGTAGCCGGATCCTGGCCGAAGATGCGGCTGAGCATATCGTAAAGTTCGGGGTGTTTGGTTTGGAACTGGTCGGGTTTTTCAAAGAAATATTCTGATACTACTGCGAAGAACTCGGCCTCGTTGGTGGTTGCGTAAATGTTGATATCTGATTTGCCTTTGTTGATCTTGTAGATCTCCTGGTGCATCATTTTAACCCATGGCTCTACGTATTGGTGCTGCAGAAAACCTTCGGGGATACCGTCTGTTGCGCCGTCGGATTTATCTATCAGGTGCACAAACTCGTGGATGCCGGTATTTTCTTTTCCGCTGTTTTTAGAGAAGCCTTTTAACAGCGCGCTGCGCGAGAGGATCATCTGCCCGTTCATATATCCGCTGCCTACCATGCCCATAATATTGCGATCTTCGCCGCCCTCAAACTGAAAATCCTTGTCGAACGTATCCGGATAGAGCAACACATTGGTTATGTTGCGGAAACGCCAGTCTTTAAACCCAAAAATTGGGATCACGGCGCTGGATGCTACCAGGATCCTGTCTACATCGTTCAGTTCCAGCCCAACGCCCTCTATGCGCACATCATCTAAAAACTGCTCTATTTTATCCTCAAAGTGAATTTTGTCATCATCGCTAAGGCGGTTATAAAAATCTATATGGGTAGCCAGCAGTTGTTTATGCGTATCGTTCAATACGGTTAGAGTTGGCGATGCATTGTCTTTTTTACGCCTGGTAATGGCTATAATGATGATGCAGATAAATAAAAGCAGGAATATGAGCATGATTTAATGTTGTAGCAGCAAGGTAATGAATAAAGGGATAATTATGTTTTAAAAAAATAGCGATGGATTTAAAACCCATCGCTATTAGTATGCATCAAAAAATATTTTTGACTACCAGCCTATTTTTTACCGAGAAAACTTTCTTGTAAGAATACCCCGGTAAAGCTGTCTTCTTTCTTGATCAGGTCTTCGGGCACGCCTTCAAACACTACGTTACCGCCGCGGTTACCGCCTTCTGGGCCAATATCTATCACCCAGTCGGCACATTTTATTACATCCATATTGTGTTCTATTACAATAATGGTGTTGCCATGCTCTAACAATGCGTCGAACGATTTCAGCAGTTTTTTAATATCGGCAAAGTGCAGGCCTGTTGTAGGCTCATCAAATATGAACAGGGTTTTATTGGTGTTATTACCTTTTACCAGGAAAGACGCCAGCTTAATTCGCTGCGCTTCGCCGCCAGAAAGTGTATTGCTGGATTGACCCAATTGTACATATCCTAACCCAACATCAACCAATGGTTTTATTTTAGCGATGATCTTAGGCTCTTTGGCGAAGAACTCCAGGGCTTCATCAATAGTTAGTTCCAGTACTTCTGATACGTTCTTTTCATTATAAGTAACATCCAGTATGTGCTGTTTAAAACGTTTGCCGCCGCAGGCCTCGCAGGTTAAAAAGATATCAGCCATAAACTGCATTTCAATCTTCACTTCACCCTCACCCTGGCAAACATCACAACGGCCGCCTTCTACGTTAAAGGAGAATGCGGACGGTGTTAACCCGGCTGCTTTAGCTATCGGCAGGGCAGCGTACAGGTTACGGATCTCGTCCCAGGCTTTTACATAGGTAACCGGGTTAGAGCGCGACGAACGGCCAATGGGGTTCTGATCTACCAGTTCTACCTGCTCAATTTTAGCGTAATCGCCGTCGATGCTGTCAAAAGCACCGGTTTGTTCGCCGTTGTAATTACCCAGCACTTTTTGCAATGCTGGTGCCAGCACACGCTTAACCAAACTGGTTTTACCCGAGCCTGATACACCGGTAACTACTGTAAGCACCCCTAACGGAAATTTGGCATCCACATGGTTAAGATTATTTTCACGTGCGCCTTTTACTTCAATATAATCGCTCCATTTACGGCGATGCTTGGGAATAGCTATCTCTTCGCGGCCGCTGAGGTATTTACCGGTAAGGCTGTTATCATCTACAATGATCTGCTCGTACGTACCGGTAAAAATAAGGTTACCGCCATGCGTACCGGCTTCGGGGCCAATATCTATAATATGGTCGGCAGCTTTCATAATTTCCTCCTCATGCTCTACCACCAAAACGGTATTACCTACATCACGTAAAGAACGCAGTACTTTTATCAGCCGCTGTGTATCGCGCGGGTGCAGGCCAATGCTCGGCTCATCCAATACATATACCGAACCAACCAAACTACTCCCCAAAGAAGTAGCCAGGTTAATACGCTGAGACTCGCCGCCCGATAACGTGTTTGATAACCGGTTAAGTGTTAAATAGCTTAGCCCTACATCATTTAAAAACTGCAGCCGGTTGGTTATTTCTAATAACAGGCGCTTGCCTATTTTAATATCAGTTTCGTTCAATTGCAAGCTGCTGAAAAACTCCAGGGCGGTATCTAAAGGCATCAGCACAACATCGGTAATGGATTTGCCGGCTACTTTTACATACGATGCATCCTTACGCAAACGGCTGCCCTTACATTCCGGACAAGTAGTTTTACCCCTGTAGCGGGATAACAGCACCCTATACTGGATCTTGTAGGTTTGCTCCTCCATCTCCTTAAAGAAAGCATCCAGCCCGCGGAAGTATTGGTTACCTGTCCACAACAAACGCTGCTGCTCTTCGGTAAGCTGGTTGTACTGGCGATGGATAGGGAAATCAAACTTCAGAGAGTTCTTCACCAGCAAATCATTCCATTCGCGCATCTTTTCGCCGCGCCAGGGGGCAATAGCGCCCTCATAAACGGTTTTGCTTTTATCGGGTATCACCAAGTCCTCATCAATACCAATTACCTTACCATAGCCCTCGCACTTTTTGCAGGCGCCGTAAGGGTTGTTAAAGCTAAAAAAGTTTGCTGATGGTTCTTCAAAACGGATATCATCCAGTTCAAAACGATCGCAAAAGAAACGCTCTGTTTCCTGGCTTTCAGTAGTCCTCTCCTCTGAAGAGGATTTAGATGAGGCATCTTCCGGCTCGCGGTAGCGCACATAACAATCGCCTTTACCTTCAAAAAAAGCGGTTTGGATACTATCACCTAAGCGGCTCACGGTATCGTCCTCATCATTTTTGGTAACACGGTCGATAACAATACGCACCGGCAACAGATGTGTAGACAATTGCGTGTTATGAGCCGTTACCTGGCTTTCGGCGTTCTGACTGTCAATTTCGGCCTGTATGGCTTCTTCCGCCTTTTGCTTTTTTGTTTTTGCTTTTGGCTTAGGCCCGTCTGCAACTATTTCTTCTATAGTTTCTGTAAGTAAGTTTGCGTTAAGGGTTTCGTCTTCCAGTAAAGCCTCTATGCGTGATAATTGCCCGTTATACTCCACGCGGGTAAACCCTTTTTGCATCAGCACCGCAAGCTCTTCTTTCAAACTGCGGTTATTATGCGGATGGAGTGGACAAAGAATGGTTGCCTGCGTATCCAAAGGCAGGGCCATAATAAAATTTATCACATCAGTTACGCTATCTTTTTTTACGATGCCCCCTGATATAGGCGAGATGGTTTTACCGATCCGCGCGAACAGGAGCTTTAGATAATCGTAAATTTCGGTACTGGTACCAACGGTAGAGCGCGGGTTACTTGTAATTACCTTCTGCTCAATAGCAATAGCAGGTGCAATGCCTTTAATATAATCTACATCGGGCTTGTTCATGCGGCCCAAAAACTGGCGCGCGTAGGACGACAGGCTCTCTACATACCTGCGCTGCCCTTCGGCATACAGGGTATCAAACGCCAGGGAAGATTTCCCCGAGCCCGACATACCGGTTACCACTACCAGCTTATTTTTGGGGATAGCCACATCCATATTTTTAAGATTGTGTACCCTGGCCCCTTTTATGATGATATGCTTCTGCGGATCTTTTTCTGCTTCTTTGATCATTGTATTTACTGATGGCTCGTGGAGATTTCTGATTGCCGACTTAAAAATAATAACAAGGTATTAAACCCTGACTGTTATAATAAGTCTAACCCATAAAACCTGTTAACTGAACCGTTATTCTATTTATAAGTTTGAGGACTATTTAACCGTAAACTCGTTTTACGCAAAAATCCTAAAATTTTTAGCGTTATCCAAATAGGTTGAAAGCTAATAAGTGGTTTGTTTGTTGATTAATAGAATACTTGCATTATGCTGACATGTAAACTTTATGATGATAGCATGACATAGCCCTCCCCAAAAAATATTTGTTTTTATTTTTGATATTATTATATTTGAGGATAACAAAATTCTTCACCCCGAAAAGAAAACGCTATAGATAGAACTCTACTTTTAATAACGACAGAAAATTTAATTTAGTTTATTAGTAGTTTCTATGGATTTTCAATTGAAAAGTGATCAGGATCTAATCCATTCTTATATTGCCGGTGATGAAGCCGGTTTGGTAGAATTGATACGGCGATACCAATCTAAAATTTACACTTCTATTTACTTGCTTGTTAAAGACGAAGCGCTTGCCGAGGACATTTTTCAGGATACGTTTATAAAAGTTATTAATACGCTAAAAGCAGGCAAATATAACGAGGAAGGCAAATTTTTACCATGGGTAACCCGTATTGGCCATAACCTGGTGATTGACCATTTTCGCCGTGAAAAACGCGCACCTATGGTTAGCAACGGCGACGACTTTGATATTTTTGAGGTACTTGGCAATTACGACGAAAGCGCCGAAGACCGCCTGGTACGCGAGCAAACGCATAAGGACCTTAAATCGCTTATTCAGCTTTTACCATCCGAGCAAAAAGAAGTATTAATTATGCGCCACTTTGGCGATATGAGCTTTAAAGAAATTGCCGATGTTACCGATGTAAGCATCAACACCGCCCTTGGCCGCATGCGCTATGCATTAAACAACTTGCGCAAAATGATGCAGACGAAGGAGCTGAGTTTGAAAAATTAGAGGTTAGAGGCCGGAGATAAGTGATTAGGAAAATACATAAGGTTTTAGCTGAGATTTCGGCTGAAGCCTTTTCTTTTGCATTAGTGTTCCGTTGGCTAAAGCTAACGGAAATGAACCTTTCCATAAACTCTTACACAAAAAATATTGCGCTTATATCCTTTCATTACCGTCCCTTTTAAGTGACGGGTAAATTAGAGTGAGCAACTGGCTTTAGCCAAAATCCGACATTTAGTCTGAATTTGAATTTTTCAAATTAAACAGGATTTTTGAATCGTGTTAAAGGATTCTGCTGTATAATCAATTCTGTTTAATTCCTTAATTCAATAAATTCGAGTTCAGACTAACAAATCTTCCCTCCATAAAAATGCGTCAAATCAACACAATGACTTAGCGCTTACACAAACATTATCAGCCGGTTAAATACATGAAAAAAATTTCATTTAATTTTCATGTTCCATAAAATATTACCAATGATATGCCGTTATTTATTTATAAATTAAAAAAACGACAGCTTATGGGTGAAACCTTTACAACAAATTTTTATGCGGTCACTAACAAAGCTCAGATGAAAGAATCAGATGTGCAAGAAAACATGGAGGCGGACGCAGTGATATTTTATCACAGCATTCGTGCAGACCTTGATCTTCTAAAAAAGAAGCCCAAGCTGCAAACCATCCACCACATTCTTGATTATTCAAGGAGCCTGCGTTAAGTACAACGCCCTCAAAACTGGTTCATAGATCAATCCGTAAGGCAATGCGCCTAAGGTTTGGTTTATGAACCTTTCTATTTTGATTATTTGTTCATCGGTTCATTCGTTCATTGGTGGACAGTTTGATAATTTTGCACCAGATTAAGCTGTTCGGGTTATCATACGGTACCGATGAACAACTAAAATAATGAACCACTGAACCAAGAATGCTAAAAGCCGAACGCTACCGCCATTTTTTAGAGTATTTTCAAAAGAACCAGCCGGCGCCCGAAACCGAACTGCATTACAGCAATCCTTATGAGCTGCTTATAGCGGTGATATTATCTGCACAATGTACCGACAAACGCATTAACCAGGTTACCCCTGCTTTGTTCAATCGGTTTCCTGATCCTGCCGCGCTGGCCGCTTCCGATGCCGACGAGATATTTAACTACATCCGCAGTGTAAGCTATCCTAATAATAAGGCTAAACACCTGGCGGGCACAGGTAAAATGCTGATGGAAGTTTTTGGCGGCGAGGTACCTTCGGGTCTGGATGAACTGCAAAAGCTGCCCGGCGTTGGGCGCAAAACTGCCAATGTAATTGCATCGGTAATATTTGCCGCACCGGCCATAGCGGTAGATACGCACGTGTTCAGGGTATCTAATCGTATTGGGCTAACCACCCGCGCCACCACGCCGCTTGCAGTAGAAAAGCAACTGATGGAATACCTGCCCAAAGAAACGCTGGGTGTTGCGCATCATTGGCTGATATTGCACGGCCGCTATATTTGTATAGCCCGCAGCCCCAAGTGCGAGATTTGTCCGCTTACCTGGTTTTGTAAATACTACGCGCAACATAACACAGAAACCGCGTTGCTGAAGGCTGAAGCTTTAAAAATTCGCAAGGTTAAGGATGCTAAAAAGAAAAAAACACTGAACGCTATAAGTAAGGAACTTGCGAAGCGCAGTGTTGATAAAGATTTGAGAGAGTAGTTGATTGGGTTTATTAAGTTGACTAAGTTTAACCGGTAATGGGAATAAATACCTCAATAAAAATATTACTAAAAAAATTAGCAAATAAATAAAAACATATTTATATTTGTTCCACTAAAAAATAACATGAGCAATATTAACGCAGATAAAATGAAAGCACTCCAGCTTACTTTAGATAAGCTGGAAAAATCATACGGTAAAGGTACCATCATGAAAATGGGTGATACCGCCATTGAAGCTACCGAAGTAATATCAACCGGTTCTTTGGGCCTTGATATCGCTTTAGGCGTTGGCGGCTTGCCTAAAGGCAGGGTGATAGAGATCTATGGCCCGGAATCATCAGGTAAAACCACCCTGGCTATACACGCCATTGCCGAATCGCAAAAAAAAGGCGGCATTGCGGCCTTTATTGATGCGGAGCACGCCTTCGATCGTTTTTACGCAAAAAAATTAGGTGTTGATGTAGAGAACCTGCTGATCTCTCAGCCGGATAACGGTGAGCAGGCTTTAGAGATTGCTGATAACCTAATCCGCTCGGGCGCTATTGACATATTGGTTATTGACTCTGTTGCGGCCCTGGTGCCAAAGGCCGAAATAGAAGGCGAAATGGGCGATTCTAAAATGGGTTTACACGCTCGTTTAATGTCGCAGGCATTACGTAAGTTAACCGGTACCATCAGCAAAACCGGGTGCTGCTGTATCTTCATCAACCAGTTGCGCGATAAAATTGGTGTTATGTTTGGTAACCCCGAAACTACTACCGGTGGTAATGCGTTAAAATTCTACGCTTCGGTACGTTTAGATGTTCGTCGTATCTCGCAGATTAAAGATACCGACGAAGTATCCGGTAACCGCGTTAAGGTGAAGATCGTTAAAAACAAGGTTGCCCCCCCGTTCCGTATTGCCGAGTTTGATATTATGTTTGGCGAAGGCATCTCCAAAGCCGGCGAAATTATCGACTTAGGTGTAGAGTACAACATCATTAAAAAAGCAGGTTCGTGGTTCAGCTACGGCGAAACCCGTTTAGGCCAGGGCCGTGATGCGGTTAAACAAATCATATTGGATAACCCTGAATTGATGGAAGAACTGGAAGTTAAAATTAAAGCAACCGTAACCGGCGAAGAAGCCTAATTGGGATTACATAGATTTCATTTTCTGGGATTACACAGATTTTGGAAAATGATTTCACCGATTTGAAATCTAACTGAAAATATATTGAAAAGCTCTCCTGAACAGGAGGGCTTTTTTTATGATATTAATTCGCTTTGCCATTACGTATAGACGCGAAGTATCACGCCTATACTGAAGTAGGATTAGTGTCCGCCGGTTTTCCAGTACATGTAAGCAATACAGCCTACAACGGTAATCCCCAGTACAATAAGACCGGTAACGCCTTTGCGTTTATCCTGGCGCATCAGCCAAATTAAAAAAGCAACCAGCGGCAGTACAAAAACAGCCCAGAAAATAAGTGATGGAATTGACATGATTTTAAGTTCATAGCCAATGGTCCATAGTCCATGGCTGATTTATTATTTTTTCTATGGACTATGGTCCATCGTCTATTAACCACTTACATTGGCATTCTCGCCAGCGGAGCTATCTGCTGTCCGGCAAATTCACCTTTTAAAAATTTATAGTAACCGGCAATAGCAATCATGGCGGCGTTATCGGTACAGTACTCAAACTTGGGTATAAATACGTTCCAGCCTTTTTGTTTGCCCAATTCAGTAAGGCCCTCGCGTAAGCCGGTATTGGCAGATACGCCACCTGCCAATGCAATATCTTTTATGCCGTACTCTTCAGCCGCACGCTTCAATTTGTTTAACAAAATCGTCGCAATACGCTTCTCAACTGATGCACAAATATCCGGCATATTCTCTTGTATAAAGTTTGGGTTCTTAGCCACATTATCCCGTATAAAATACAAGATAGCCGTTTTCACTCCACTGAAGCTAAAATCATAACCAGGGATCTGCGGCTCGGGAAATTTATAGGCATCCGGGTTACCGCTGCGGGCATATTTATCAATTAACGGGCCGCCGGGGTAAGGCAGGCCGAGGATCTTACTGGTTTTATCCATAGCCTCGCCGGCTGCATCATCCAGGGTTTGGCCAATCACTTCCATTTCAAAGTAGTCTTTCACCAAAACTATCTGCGTATGCCCGCCTGATACCGTAAGGCACAGGAAAGGGAAAGCCGGTTTATGATCTCCTATAAAATGAGCCAGGATATGCGCCTGCATGTGGTTAATATCAATCAGCGGCAGGCCTTTTGCCAGCGCGAACGACTTGGCAAAAGATACACCAACGAGCAAAGAACCTAAAAGTCCGGGTCCGCGCGTAAAAGCTACTGCATCAATATCATTTTTGTTTACTTTTGCGTTTAATAGTGCTTGTTGTACAGCCGGAACAATGTTCTGCTGATGAACCCTTGAGGCAAGTTCGGGGACAACACCACCGTAAAGTTCGTGTATGGTTTGGTTGGCAATAACATTGCTCAGGATTACGCCATCCACACAAACAGATGCGGAGGTTTCATCACAAGAAGATTCGATTCCTAATATTACTGGCACGTTAACGAATTTTGAATTATTGAATTATTGAATTATTGAATTATTGATTGCCTGCGGCAAACTATTAACGTACAAAAATGTATAGCGATATATGTTTATTGTACATTCAGTAAATCAATTAATTCACTAATTAATTTAAAGGGGCAAAGTTATTAAAAAACTACTCAAAATAGCGTTAAGCATCGTACTGATAATTTTGTTGCTGGTAAGCGTAACACTCATGCTTTTTCAGTACAAGCCTGTACAAACGTGGGCGGCAAAAAAAGCCACAGCATATTTATCAAAAGAGCTTAAAACTAAAGTTGATATAAAAGGCCTGTATATAGTACCCTTTAAATCGGTTGTGCTGGATAGCCTGTACATTTTAGATAAACAGCAGGATACCCTCCTGAGCACGCCGAAGCTGGCTGTAGAGCTTAGCGGTTTTTCCATTTTCAACAGCATTAAACAACGGGTGATAGATTTTAAATCCATCCAGTTGGATAACGGGCAGTTCTATCTTAAAAAACAAAAGGACAGCACTACCAACCTGCAGTTT